>ERZ827488.639-NODE-639-length-50993-cov-5.944835_pt1 | contig 50993 bp, 59 predicted proteins | sample MGYA00519771_ERZ827488 | MGnify/ENA primary metagenome ERZ827488 (study PRJEB31778, sample SAMEA3449323) | human gut metagenome | biome: human gut; feature: human-associated habitat; material: faeces | place: United Kingdom | collected 2010/2012 ... | reverse complement strand
AAGATAATAAAATAATAGTAGTTGATCAAAAGACATGTACAGTACCAGAAAATAACTATATAGTATATTTAGATAATGAATCAACAGCTGAAAATAACAGCCAAGAATTAATAGCAAGATTAGAAAAATTAGAAACAACTATAAAAGAACAAGCAAAAGAAATCAATGCCTTAAAATCAGAAAAAGCAAATACCAAAGAAATTACAAATTCTATTAATAATCTAACAGCCACTCATAATAATGACTTAGGTATTATCAGAAGTAATATTAATCAATTGACAGAAAATGTGAGTCTAGTAAATAATATGGTGTATTTAGGAGAAACTAGAGATATACAAACAGCTTATAATTTAAAGCAACCATTTACAGACTTTAAGAAAATTTCTATACAGATTATTTTTTATTCAATAGATAAGACTTATGAATTTAGGGTGACACAAGAATTGTCCGTTAGAGAAATAACAAATATGCAAATAAATGGATCTAAATGGGCAATTTCATATTTTGAATCACCTCAAAAATATGTTTATTCTTATGGACAATTTTATGGCAATCAAACATTTGCTCTAGGAGATTTAGGAGGAACAGGATTTATTGCCGATCGTGTTGCTGTATGGGGTATTTATTAAAATTAATTTTATAAACTAATATTATAATTCATTATAACAATCTCAAAAGTATTAGTTCATAATCAAAAAAATAGGACTTAAATAATCCTATTTTTTTATTAAATTTTACGATAAAGACCAATGGCTTTTCCTAAAATAGTAACATTATCTAAAATAATTGGATCCATAGTGTCATTTTCTGGTTGTAAGCGGAAATAACCATCCTCCTTGTAGAAAGTCTTTAAAGTAACCTCATTTTCATCCGTCATAGCAACTACAATTTCTCCATTACAAGCTGTATTTCTTTTTTCTACAATTACAATATCTCCATCTAAAATTCCTGCATTAATCATACTGCATCCACTAACATTTAGAGTGAATACCTCTTTATTTTTAGGAATTAAGTAAGATGGTAAAGCAAAATACTCGTCAGGATGCTCAATTGCTTCAATAGGGCTACCAGCTGTAATCTTACCAAGCAATGGTACTTCAACAGTTAACTCATTATTTTTAGCAAATTCATTTTCTACTAACAATTCAATCGCTCTGTTTTTAGCATCTTGTCTTTTGATAAATCCTTTTTGTTCAAGATTTGCTAAATGAGCATGAATCGTAGCAGGTGATGATAAATTTAAAGCAGTTCCTATCTCTCTAATCGTTGGAGGATATCCATGTGAAACCATATATTCCTTAATATAATCTAAAATTTCACTTTGTCTTTTAGTAAGTTTTTCCATTGTGACCTCCTTCTTAACTTCAACTACATTTTATCATAAAAGAAGTGTAAAGTCAAACTTTTGTTCGTTAATACAATTGACACGAAATAATGTTCGTGTTATAGTGAAGATAACATAGGAGGTATACGATATGTTAGAAGTAATAAAAAGTAAAAGTATGATTGTGGTAATGATTTTAGTTTTGGGGGTTGCTTATTTTAGTGCAGCACAAACCACAAATTTGAATGATGGGTATAATTCTAATTCAATAATTATTAATAATATGAATTAAAGGTTTATAAACAAGATAAAATTTGTTATAATACTTATTGGTGATGACGATGTTAAAAAAATTAAAACAACGTAATGAAGAATTAAATATTGAAAAAATTAACGACACAGTTAGTTTACTGCATAATATTTTAAAAATAGCTTATGTTTTTATTATCATAGGGGCAATCTTTTTAATTATTAAAGTGTGCCAAGAATTAAACTTAAAAAGTATCATTTTAGTAATATTAAAAACATTGGCACCTTTATTTATTGGTTTGTTTTTAGCTTGGTTGTTTGCTCCAATTGTAAAAAAAATGCAAAAAAAGGGAATCAAAAGAAGTCTTGGAACAACTATTGTATATGTTATTTTTATAGGTTTTTTAGTAATATTAGTTTGTTCTATTATTCCAGTATTAACACATCAAATCAATGACTTTGTTGCTACTATGCCATCTATTTTTGATAGTATGAAAACTTGGGTCAATAAATTGTTTGATAACTTAAATAATATTGAGGGATTAGATGCCATGAGCTTTAAAAATAAGTTATTTGAAAAAATTGAGGTTTATGGTACTTCTTTGACAACATCGCTTCCTGAGATAACAGTGAATACATTAAAAACTTTCTTTTCAGGAATCGGTAGTTTTGTAGTAGGATTAATTATTGGATTTTATTTATTAATAGGCTTTGATAATGCTGGAGAATTACTAATTACTTTACTCCCTAAAAAAATCCAAAAAGACGCTAGAGAACTTAGTAATGAAATGAATAATTCACTTAGAAAATTCATTAATGGTGCTATTGTAGATGCAATTTTCGTGTTTATTATTACATCCATAACTTTTTTGATTGTTGGATTAAAAGCACCACTATTATTTGGCCTTTTCTGTGCAATTACAAATGTAATTCCTTATGCTGGTCCATATATTGGAGGAACACCAGCTGTTATTGTTGGATTTTCACAAGGAACAATCACAGGTGTATTAACATTAATAGCGATTGTTATTATTCAATTCCTAGAAGGAAATTTCTTACAACCAGTGATTATGAGCAAAACGACAAAACTACATCCTGTTACAATCATGGTTGGATTATTAATATTCGGTCATTTCTTTGGAATTATTGGTATGCTAATATCGACTCCAGTAATTGCTGTTTGTAAATCAGTTCTAATGTTTTTTATTGATAAATTTGAAATTGAGATTTTTTAAAATATGAAAACAAAGATATTTATTATTGCTGGAAAAGCTGGAACGGGAAAAAATGAAGTTGCAAAAATTTTAAAAGAAATTTATCAAGATAAAAATAAAACAACAATCAATGTGGCTTATGCTTCATATTTGAAAGAGTATGCTAAAAATATTTTAGGTTGGAATGGAAATGAACAAACTAAACCAAGAGATTTCTTACAACATATTGGAGTAGATATTGTAAAAAAAATCGATAGTAAAATGTTAATCCATAGAGTTATAGAAGATATTCAAGTCTATAGTCATTACTTTGATATTATTACAATTTCAGATGCTCGTTTTAAAGAAGAAATAGAAGATGTTAAACACCAATTTCCAAACGTAGTAGTAATTCATATTTTAGAAAAAGATAATAATCTAACACAACAACAAAAACAACATGTTACAGAAACAGCACTGGATCATTATAATAACTATGATTATGAAATTTCAAATAATGGAACAATAGAAGAGTTAAAACAAAAATTAGTATCAATTGTAAAAGAGGTGGAATATGAATAAAGTAATTGCTATTGTTGGAATGTGTGGAAGTGGCAAATCCATTGCTAGTGACTATTTCGAAAAAATAGGCTATGAAAAAGTTTATTTTGGTGGCGTTACTATGGACGTTCTAAAAGAAAAAAACTTAGAAATAAATCCGGAAAATGAGAAAAAAATTAGAGAAGAATTAAGAAAACAATATGGTATGGGTGCTTTTGCAAAAATATTACTTTCTAAAATTGAAGAATTAACAAAACAAAAGCCCGTTGTTTTAGATGGCTTATATTCTTGGGAAGAATTAAAAATTTTAAAAGAAAAATTTCAAGAACAATTAATTACTTTAGCAATCGTAGTGGATAAAGAAATACGCTATTCTCGATTAGAAAAAAGAGAAATACGGCCACTTTTAAATACTCAAGCTAAAAATAGAGATATTGCCGAAATTGAAAATCTACAAAAAGGTGGTCCTATTGTTTTTGCTGATTATTATATTTTCAATAATCAAGGAATGGAACAATATCAAAATGATTTAAAAAAATTTACAAAAGAAGTTTTAAAGGAGGAAGTTTTATGAATTTAAAAGACTTATATATTAATTTTTTTGTTAGTAAAGGACATAAACAAATCCCAAGTGCCCCTGTAGTACCAGAAAATGACCCAAGTGTTTTATTTAATACAGCTGGAATGCAACCATTAATTCCTTATTTAATGGGACAACCACATCCATATGGAACGAGATTATGTGATTATCAAAAATGTATTCGTACAAACGATTTAGAAGAAATTGGTGACAAAACACATCATACTTTTTTCGAAATGCTAGGAAATTGGAGCTTAGGAGATTACTTTAAAAATGAATCAATCGCTTATAGTTTTGAATTTTTAACAAGTGTTTTAAAGATTCCTGTAGAACGTTTAGCTGTTACTGTTTTTGAAGGTGACAAAGATATTCCTAGAGATGAAGTCTCAGCAAGTAGATGGAAAGAACTTGGAATACCAGAAAGTAGAATTGCTTATTTAGATGCAAGTAACAATTTTTGGATTGCTGGTGAATCAGGACCATGTGGTGGTGATACAGAAATCTTTTATTGGAGAAGTAATGATCCAATTCCTGAAAAATTCGACCCTGAAGATGATAGATGGGTTGAGATTTGGAATAATGTATTTATGGAATTTTATAAAGATCAAGATGGAAAAGTTACAGAACTTCCTAAGAAAAATGTAGATACTGGAATGGGTTTAGAAAGAGTTGTTGCTGTATTAGAAGGTGTGGACGATAATTATAAAACTTCTGTTTGGAAAAATATTATTCAGACATTAGAACAAATATCAAATCTTCCTTATGATGGTAATGAACAAAGTATGCGTATTATTGCCGATCATATTAGAACAGCAGTATTTATCAGTGCTGATCCAGCAGGAATTAAACCATCTAATACGGATCAAGGATATATTTTAAGAAGATTAATTAGAAGAGCTATTCGCCATGCTAAAAAATTAAATATTGATATTAATAGTGATTGGGAACAACAAATTGCGAAAGTAGTTCTAGATGAATATTCTAAATACTATGTAGAATTAGAAGAAAATAAGGAAACTGTTTTAGAAGTACTAAAAAATGAAAAAATTAAATTTAATCGTACTTTAGAAAAAGGACTAAAAGAGTTTGAAAAAATAACAAATCATATTGAAAATCGTCAATTGAATAAAGATTTAGCTTTTAAATTATATGATACTTATGGTTTCCCAATTGAATTAACAGTTGAATTAGCAACTGAAAAGGGAATTGAAGTAGATGTAGAAGGCTTTAAAGAAAAATTTAAAGCACATCAAGAATTATCTCGAACAGCTTCAGCAGGGAAATTTAAAGGTGGCTTATCTTCTAATAGTGATATTGAAATCAAATATCATACGGCTACTCATTTATTAAATGCTGCCTTGAAAATAACGGTAGGTCCAGAGGTTCATCAAAAAGGATCTAATATTACACCAGAACGTATGAGATTTGACTTTTCTTGTGATCATAAATTAACAGATGAAGAAAAAAAAGCAACAGAAGATTTAGTAAACAAATGGATTCAAGAAGGATTAGACGTTACGATAGAAGAAATGAAAAAAGAAGAAGCTATTCATTCTGGAGCAGAATGTATGTTTATTGAAAAATATCCTGATATTGTAACTGTATATTCAATTGGAGAAGTATCGAAAGAATTATGTGGTGGACCACATGTAAAAAATACGAGTGAACTAGGACATTTTAAAATCAAAAAAGAAGAAGCAAGTAGTGCTGGTGTTAGAAGAATTAAAGCAATCTTAGAAGAAAAGTAGAAATGTCTACTTTTTTTTGCTATAATACGTACTGGATGTGAAAATATGACAAAAATACTAGTAATGCCATCTGATAATAATATAGAAAAGTTAAGAGAAACAGATGGCTATTTATTAAGCCTTCAAGGTTGGTCGGTAAATAGTCCTTATAAGGTAACATTAGAGGAAATCAAAAATATAAAAAATGAAATGAAGTCTAAAGAAATATTTGTTTCATTGAACAAAAATATTTATAGTTCTGAAATAGAGTCATTAAAGAACATATTAAAAGAAATTGAGACTTTAGAATTAGCTGGGATTTTTTATGCAGATACTTGTTTTATTCAATTAAAAAAAGAGCTTCATTTAAAGACCCCTTTAATATGGGCACAAGAACATTTAACAACAAATTATGAAACCATTAATTTTTGGAATCAGTATGGAGTAAGTGGAGCTTATTTATCTCCTGAAATTACTTTAAAAGAAATTGAAGAAATTAAAAATCATACTTCTAGTACTTTGGTTGTACCTATTTTTGGATATTTGCCAATGTTTTCCTCTAAAAGACATGAAATAAAAAATTATTTTAACCACTTTCAAATTCAGGATTCTTCTCCCATTTATTATATTGAGAAAGAAAATAAAAGCTATCCAATCATAGATGAAGAGGATGGAACTACTGCTTATACAGCTTTTATTTTAAATGGATTTGAAGAATATCTAAAACTAAATGTGGATTATGTAACATTAAATAGCTTTGATATTGATTCTGAAGTATTCTTAAAAATATTAAATATTTATAAAAATAAGAATATAGAAGAAGCTAAAAAAATAGGACAATGGATTTCTAATTTAGATAAAGGCTTTTTATATAAAGAAACAATTTACAAAATAAAGTAGGGTGATAGTATGAAAAAACCAGAGTTACTAGCTCCAGCTGGTGATTTAGAAAGATTAAAGTATGCTCTTCATTATGGAGCAGATGCTGTTTATATTGGCGGACCTAATCTAGGTCTTAGAGCTAATGCGATTAATTTTACCTTTGAAGAAATTAAACAAGGTACAGAATATGCTCATCAAAGAAATAAAAAAGTCTATGTAACTGTGAATATTGTTTTACATAATAAAGAAATTCCTGAAGTGTTAGAATATTTAAAACAATTAGAAAAATGTAATATAGATGCAATTATAGTGAGTGATTTAACTATTATTGAACTAGCTTTAAAACATACAAATTTAGAAGTTCATCTTTCTACTCAAGCATCCACTATGAATTATGAAACCTGTAAATTCTATAAAGAATTAGGTGTCACTAGAATTGTTTTAGCGCGTGAAATGTCAAAACAAGAAATCCAAGAAATTAAAAGACATGTTGATATTGAACTAGAATGTTTTATTCATGGTGCAATGTGTGCTGGAATTAGTGGAAGATGTGCAATGTCCAATGTCTTGACAGCAAGAGATGCCAATAGAGGGGGATGCAGTCAGATTTGTCGTTGGGACTTTGATTTAAAAAATAAAAATCAAGAATATTTAGAAGGTGATAAACCTTTTACTTTTTGTGCCAAAGATTTATCTTTATTAAAATATTTACCTGATATGGTGAATCTTAATGTAGATTCCTTTAAAATAGAAGGAAGAATGCGTTCTATTTATTACATAGCTACTATTGTATGGGTATATAGACACGCTATTGATGAATATTTCAAAAATCCGAAAACCTATAGTTATAATAAAACTTATGAATATATTTTAAGAAATTGTGCTAATCGTGATTCCGTTGTTCAGTTTTTTAATGGCGTAAATGATGAAAGTTGTGGTTATTATAATGGTAGAACGGAAATTTCTAATCAAGATTTTTTAGGAATTGTTCTAGATTATGAGAAAGAACATAAACTTGCTTTAGTAGAGATGAGAAACTACTTTAAAATTGGTGATCAAGCAGAAGTATTTGGACCGAATACAGAACCATATCTATTTAAAATTGAACAAATATATGATGAAAATGAGGACTCTATAGAAGTTGTACGTCACCCAAAACAAATCGTCAAAATATTTCTTCCAATAAAAGTAAATCCTTATGATTTGATTCGCTTAAAAAGTTGACAAAAATAGGAACATGTAGTATTATCTTGTAAGTAAAAAATTTTAGAAGAAAATAGAGGTGGCAATGATGTCAAATAAATATTATTTAACTCAAGAAGGATTAGAAGAGTTAAAGAAAGAATTAACGTATTTAAAAACAGAAAAAAGACCAGCAGTAATTAATGCTTTAAAGGAAGCTAGAGCTCTAGGAGATTTAAGCGAGAATGCTGAATATGATGCAGCTCGTGCTGAACAAGGTGAAGTAGAAGGTAGAATTGCTCAACTAGAAGTAATGATTGATAAGGCAGAAATTATTGAACAAAAATCAACAGATAAAGTATCGATTGGATCTAGTGTTAAACTTGAATTCTTAGACGATCATGAAGTTGAAACTTATACAATTGTTGGAACTAGTGAGGTAGATCCATTTGCAAATAAAATTTCAAATGAATCACCAATTGCTAAAGCAATCTTAAATTCTAAAGTTGGAGATGTAGCTACAGTAGTTTGCGACGCTGGAAATTATCAAGTAAAAGTATTAGAAATTGCTTAATAGAAGGAGAAAAGTATGGAAAAAAATAATGAAAAAGAAATTACAATAACAATTGAAGGAAAAGAATGGAAAGATGCGATTGATAAAGCATTTGAAGAAGCAAATAAAAAAGTAAAAATTGATGGATTCCGTCCTGGAAAAGCTCCCAAAGATGTTTTTTATAAAAAATATGGAAAAGAATCTTTATTTTTAGACGCGGCTGACATTGTATTAAATGATGCTTACAAAAAAATGATTGATGAAAACAAAGATTTAAAAATTGTAGCACAACCACAAGTTGCACTTCGTTCTATCAGTGAAGAAAAAGTAGAATTTAATTTCACTTTAACTACTTACCCTGAAGTAAAACTCGGAAAATATAAAAAATTAGGTGTAGAAAAAGAATCTGTTGAAGTAACAGAAGAAGAAATTAAAAATGCCATTGATGAAATGCGTAATCGTTATGCTGAAAACATTACAAAAGATGGAGCAATTGAAGAAGGAAATATCGCAATTATCGATTTTGATGGATATAAAGATGGTGTTGCATTTGAAGGTGGAAAAGCTGAAAACTATTCTTTAGAAGTAGGAAGCCATACATTCATTCCTGGATTTGAAGAACAATTAGTTGGACTTAAAGCAGGAGATGAAAAAGATATTGAAGTAACTTTCCCAGAAGATTATCATGCAGAAGACTTAAAAGGTCAAAAAGCAATCTTTAAAATTAAAGTAAATGAAGTAAAAGAAGTAAAAATTCCAGAATTAGATAAAGATTTCTTTGAAGATCTAGGAATGGAAGGAATTGACTCTGAAGAATCTTTAAGAAAACAAGTTACAGAAAATATTGAAGCTCATAAAGAACATCATGCTGAAGATCATTTCATTGATTCATTATTAGAAAAAGCAATGGAAGGTATGACTGTAGATGTACCAGAAGCTATGGTAACAGAAGAAGTAGATAGAATGTTACGCCAATATGAAGAAAATTTAAAAATGCAAGGAATCACTTTAGAACAATTCTACCAATTTACAAATTCTGATGAAGCTGCTTTAAAAGATCAAATGAAAGAAGAAGCATTAAAAAGAGTAAAAGAACGTTTACTTTTAGAAGCTATTAAAGAACAAGAAAAAATTGAAGCAACAGAAGAAGAAGTAGAAAAAGAAGCAGATTCTTTAGCAGAAAAATACAACATGAAAAAAGATGAATTTTTAAAATTATTCGGTGGTTTAGAAATGGTTAAATATGATTTAGAAATGCGTAAAGCAATCGAATTCTTAAAAGACAATAATTAATTGTCTTTTTTTGAATTCTTATAAGAGAAGTGATATAATGAATAAGAAATTATTCATAGAGGAGAGTTAATATGAGATTGAAAAATGTAAAAGGTGCAACTAAAATAGTAGAATCTTCTCCATACGTAATTCAAAACCCAATTCAATATTGTGGACATTTTCATGATGTATTTCAAAATCAAAATCCAATTTATATTGAAATTGGAATGGGAAAGGGTAATTTTATTATCGAAAATGCTAAGAAATATCCTAATATTAATTTTATTGGAATTGAAAAATATGATAGTGTGATGATTAGAGCCGTTCAAAAATTAGAGAATACAGAATTGAATAATTTAAAATTGATTCGAATAGATGCAAATGAGATAGAAAAAATATTTAGTCACGAGATCGATTTAATATATTTAAATTTTTCAGATCCTTGGCCTAAAACAAGACATGAAAAAAGAAGATTAATGAGTCCTAACTTTTTAAATAAATATCAAACCATTTTCCGTAATATAAATCATATTATTTTTAAGACAGACAATCGTAAATTATTTGAGTATGCCATTATGACATTCGAAGAACAAGGATTTCATATTAATCAATTATGTTTAGATTTATATGATGAAAATGACCCATTGAACATTCCGACAGAGTATGAGTTAAAATTTCATGATCAAGGATTTCCAATTTATAAAATAGATGTAGAAAAATAGTGGACATTTTCTATACAAATAAAATCAATAAAACTTTCTAATTTTCAATTTATTTGTTATAATTATTATAAGAGTGGTGAAGCATGAAAAATAAATTAAAAATAATAAGTATTTTACTTGCTACCTTCCTATTGACAGGTTGTACAGTTGTTAGAATAGATACTAACAACATTGATACCATTGTGAATGTTGTGTTATCAAAAAATAATCGACTTTACAATAAAATTGGGAAAGGCTATAAATACTATAAACCAAGAGGAGTTTCATCAATTGATACAAATGAATTGAATGATGTATTGTACTCTGATGGAAACTACTATTATTTATATATTGATGCGGTAAGCTATTATTATCAATCAGAGATAACCTACAAAGAAAATAAAGATGCTTACTATTCAAAAAAAATTGATGGAGATAAAAAGGGCTATATTGAAATTCAAAAACAAGATAATAAATATCATATTGAATTTGTTTATAATTATGCTAAAATCGAAGCTTTAGTAGAAAAAGATGACATTAATAAGGTAATATTAGATGCATCTTATATTTTATCTACTGTTAAATTTAATGACAATATTATTGCTTTGATGTTAAATGATGATTATTTCACTAATAAAGAAGAACAATATGATAAATTTAAAGTAGAAGAAGAAACCGATCGCTTTTTACAATATAATGATGAAAGCGAAGGAAAATAGAGGTGATATCATGGGATTATTTGATAAAGTTAAGAATTTATTTACAGAAGAAGTAGAAGAAGAAATTAAACCAGTAAAGAAAGAAACTAGATATGTAGAACCACCTGCACCAAAAGTAGTGCCTAAGGAAGAAGTAAAACCTCCTGTGAAAGAAGAGGTAAAACCAGATCCAGTTCCAACAAAAGAAGAAAAATTTGTATTTTTTTCAGATGATGATTTCAAGGATTTAGAAAAGCCAAAAATTGAACCTAAAAAAGTAGAAAAACAACCTGAGAAAAAACTTGCTTATAAAGGTGCTGTTCCTCAAATTAAACCAGAACCTAAAAAAGAATTTAAACCTTCTCCTATCATATCTCCTGTTTATGGTGTGTTAGATAAAAATTATAAAAAAGATGAAATTTCTTCTAAAAAAGTACCTAACAAAGTATATAGAAGTAGTTCTGAAATTACGATTGATGACGTTCGTAATAAGGCCTATGGAACTTTAGAAGATGAAATAAAAGATGATTTAATTGGAAAAGCTTTTATTGAAAGTACAAAACCAGAACCTGTAGAAAGTGATATTAATATTTTTGAAGAACTAGAAAAATATGAACCGATAGAAGAAACTACTTCTTCTAAAAGTACTAGTGATGTAGATGAAATTTTTGGTAAATTAGATAATAAAAAAGAGGAAATATTAGGAGAATTAGATAATAAAAAAGAAGAAATCTTAGATGAAATAGATACGAAAAAAACAAGTATTAATTTATTGTCAGATGATTACAAGATAGAAGAAGATCATGAATTTAATGAACAACCAACTAGTGATGTAGATTTAGCAAAAAACTTATTGGAAGAAAATGAAGAAGAGGAAAAAGATTCTTCCGATACAGAACAATTAGCAAAACAACTAGAAGAACAAAAGAAAAAATTAGCAGAAATTAACGATTTGATGGATGAAAATGAAAAAGTTACAAAAAATAAAGATGATGACAATTTAGATGAAAGTGAATTGTTTAATTTAATTGATTCAATGTATGAAAAAAAGGATGATGAATAATGGATTGTGTAAATGAGATCTTCCCAGTAATATTATATTTCTTGGGGAGTATACTATTAATAAGTCTAATTGTATTAACGATTAAGGTAATAAAAACCGTTAAAAAAGTAGATGCTGTAGTAGAAGATATTAATACAAAATCAAGAAAATTAAACGGAGTATTTGATTTTGTGGATAATACAACAGATGCTTTGTCAATAATTAGTGACAAATTAGTGGGAATTGTAATGAGTGGTATTTCTGGATTGTTTTCTAGAAGAAAAAAGAAAGAGGATGACGATAATGAGTAAAGATAACAAAAAAAGTGGATTAGGAAAATTATTAGCTGGAGTTGCTATCGGTACAGGGCTTGGAATTTTATTTGCTCCTAAAAAAGGCGAAGAAACTAGAAAAGAATTAAAAGAAAAAATGGATGAGTTAATGAATAAAGCCAAAGATTTAGATAAAGAAGAAGTAAAACAAACAATTGAAAGTAAAATCGAATTAATTCAAAATGAATTAAAAGATCTAGATAAAGAAAAAGCTTTAAAAATAGCAAAAAAGAAAGCAGCTCAAATTCAAGATATGGCAGAAGAATTAGTAGATTACGCTGTAGAAAAAGGAACTCCTGTTTTAGAAAAAACTGCAAGTGCTGTTCGTGAAAAAGCAATTGAAGTTACAAAACAAGTTTTAAAGAAATTAGAAGAAAAGTAACATTGGTTACTTTTTTTTGCAAAATTAAACTAGATTATATAAAATAATTGACATGTTATAAAATAGTTTGTATGATGAAAATATAATAAATAGGGGGATAAAACTAGTCATTCTAGTTCTGCTGGTGGTTCTTCTGGAGGAGGTTGAGAAAGTTCGTGGTAGTTTCTTCACATATTGAAAGGAAAATGATTGATGAGATGTAGAAATTGTGGCTCTGAAAATAGAAATACAAATATTCGATGTGATTTTTGTGGCGCAGATTTAATTTCAGAATATAATAATGTTGACCAAAATTTTCAAAAAATATTTTTAGGAAATAAAACAACAAAACGTATTTATAATATAGTTTTAGTTCTATTACTTATTCCTTGGCTTTTTATTGGATTAACTTTTATAGGTGTTAGTGCATATTCTAAAGTGTCAGATTTTATAAAGTCTAAAAACTATATTACAGCAAATGCGACTTTAGTAGGTTATAGTGACTGTGAAAGAAGAGACGAAGAAGAATTATGTAGTGCGATATATGAATATGAGGTAGATGGTATTACTTATAAAGCCTCATCTTCTTTAATCAGTAACAAATCTAATTTTAGTCAAATTGATAAAGTAAAATATAATTCTGAAAATCCTAAAGAATATTCTATGAATAAGGGATGGAATAGTTTATTAATAGTAGGAATAGTAATGGTTACAGTTGTAATTATAATATTTATTTCAACTCAGAGAAAGTGGACAAGTTTGTCATTAAGAGCAAAAGAAGACAATTTTAGACTTTAGTTCTAATTGTCTTTTTAGTTGCAGATAAATTCTTGAATATGCTATAATGAATTTGGTGGTTATATGAATCAATTGGAACGATTAATTCTTCAAATAGGAAAAGAAAACGTCGAAAAAATAAAAAATACTGTTGTAGCAATTATAGGACTAGGTGGTGTTGGAGGATATGCTTTAGAAAGTATTACTAGAAGTGGTATTGGAACTATTATTATCATTGATAACGATACTATTGATATAACGAATTTGAATAGGCAATTAATCTCTACTCATCAAAATATTGGACAGAGTAAAGTAGATGCTTGGGAAGAAAGAATAAAAATGATTAATCCTGATTGTAAAGTGATTAAAATAAAGGAATTTATTACAAAAGATAATCTTCCTATTATCTTTCAAAATAAGATAAATTATTTTATTGATGCATGTGATACAGTTTCTACAAAAAAAGAAATTATCAAGGAGTGTGCAAAGAGTAATATTAAAATTATTTCTTCAATGGGAACTGGAAATAAATTAGATCCTTCAAAGTTAGAAATAATAGATGTTAGAAAAACATCATATGATCCAATTGCTAAAATAATAAGAAAAATGGTAAAAGATGAACATATTAAAGCTAAGATACCTGTTATTTGTAGTAAAGAACAACCAATAAAAACAAATTGTACAACTATTTCGTCCAATGCATTTGTACCTGCAACAGCAGGATTACTTTGTACCAGCTATGTCATAAATGATATTATAAAGGATAATACAAATGAAAAAAATAACAAATAATTTAATTGAACAAATTAAAGATATGCATGGAAATGTGTTAGGTATTGGAATAACAGACTCTAAAGTTTTAAAAAGTATTGATGAAAATAATAATATTGTTATTTGTAATCTTTTAGGAGAGCTAGACAAAAAGAATAATTCCTCTCATAAAGAAAAGAAAGTAAAGAAAATTAGTTTAGAACATTTAGAAAAAAGCTTTAAAAAGAAAAAAATTAATTATTTAATTGTAGAAGATGATATAGTAAAAGATGTAAAAAATTTTATTCATAATAGTATTTATATTACAAAAGAAAAAATAATTTATATAACAAATCAATCTGATAAAATTATAAAAAAGTATAATCGATATCAAACAATTATTGAAAAGATAGATTGTTTAGATGGCACATTATTAGTAATCGATGTAGCAAAAGCTAAGAATTATAAATTAAAAGAATTATTTTATTCTGTAATGGATTTCTTTAGTGAATTTATTGATACTATCACTAATTTGATAGTAAATTAAAATAAGTTTGCTTTCATGAATTTAAAAATTGTAAAAGATATTGATAAGTAGATAATGTTTTGCTATAATGAAATTGTCAAAAGTAAATCATAATATAGTTTGTATCAGACAAAATATCGCGTTTGTCGAGAGCAAACGGGGGAGGGGTAAAAACCTCTCTTTTTTAGTATGTAGGAAAGGAATGAACACAATGAAAAGAAAAGGATTTACACTAATAGAACTATTAGGAGTGATTGTGGTATTAGCAGTAATTGCTTTAATTACAACACCAGTAATATTAGGAGTCATCGAAAAGGCTAGAAAAGGAGCTTCTGAACAATCCGCACTGGGATATGTCGATGCTGTAGAAAAGCAAGTAGCTTTAAATAGCTTAGATTTAGAAAAGGAAGACATTAAAGATGGAGTATATACAGTAAGCAAATTAAGAGAATTAGGAGTTAGTATTAAAGGGCAAAGTCCAAGCGATGAATCGTGGGTAAAAATAAAGGATGGATAAGTGACAGCATATTCTTTAAAATTTGGAAGATATACTATAACATTAGATGAAAATAATAATAAAGTCATCGAAAAAGATGGAGAGGTTATTAATAAACCAAGTAACAATAATACAACAAATCCAGACAATCCAGATGATAATAATAACAAATATAAAGTATATAGTAATGGAACAGCAGTTTATTATAATCCAGAAACAAATAGTAAGTGTAATGAAAGTGAAGCAGTAAGTAAAACAGGACAATAATGGTTTTATTTTGACAGCAATAATCAAACACCAATAGCTACTAGTGCTGGAGTAAGTAAATATGCATGGTTGTTTTAGATGTAATGTAGATGATCCAAGCAATTATGGCTATTGGACGATTACTCCAAGGCTCGGTACGAGTTCTGGTGTATATTGTGTGTATAGGGATGGCAGATTGTTTTATCACATAGCCGATGTCAGTAATACGTATGGTGTTCGCCCAGTTATAACAGTTTTAAAAAATAAAATTTCTTAACACAAAACAAATATAAATTATTGACCAAAAAGTAATCAATTAAGATTACTTTTATTTTTAGACAAATATTTTACAAACCTACTATTTACAAAAATGCATAAAAATAGTACAATAGTGGTATCAAGTGGAGATAAGTGGTTAAAAGTGGGTGAATAGATATGTTCATGGGTGAATATCATCATACAATTGATGAAAAAGGAAGAATTACAATACCATCTAAAATAAGAGAACAACTAGGACATGATTTTATCATTACTAGAGGACTAGATAAATGCTTATTTATTTATCCAAAAGTAGAATGGGAAAACGTAATTAATAAATACCGTGAACTACCAAACACAAAAGATGCTAGAAATTTTATGAGATTTTTCTTATCTGGAGCCACTACCAATGAATTTGATAAACAAGGAAGAATTAATATTGCCAATACACTAATCCAATATGCTGATTTAAAAAAAGATTGCGTTATTATTGGAGTAAATGAAAGACTAGAAATTTGGGATCAAGAAGCATGGGAAAACTTTTTAAACAATAATGAAGAAAATTTGTCTGATATTGCAGATAAATTATTTGCGGTGAATATTTAATGCATCAATCAGTTTTATTACAAGAAAGCATTGAAAATCTAAACTTAAAAGAAAATAGTATTATTGTAGATGCTACCTTAGGCTATGCTGGACATAGTAGTGAAATATTAAAAAGAATTCCCAAAGGAAAATTAATTGCTTTTGATCAAGACGATGAAGCAATTGATGCTTCTAAAAAAAGACTAGATCAAATTGCTTCAAATTATCAAATTATAAAAAGTAATTTCGTCCATTTGAAAGAAGAATTAGAAAAAAATAACATCAAACAAATTGATGGAATTTTGTTTGATTTAGGTGTCTCTAGTCCTCAGTTGGATGAAGACTATAGAGGATTTAGTTTTCATAAAGATGCTATACTTGATATGCGTATGGATACTAGTAATCCTGTTTCCGCTTACAATGTAGTAAATGAATACAGTAAAGAACAATTAATGAATATCTTCTATCAATATGGAGAAGAAAAATATTCTAATTCCATTGCCTCTAAAATAGTAGAATATCGTAAAAACAAAAAAATAGAGACAACCTTAGAACTTGTTGAAATTATTAAATCAGCTGTGCCAGAAAAATATAAAAGAGAACATCATCCAGCTAGAAAAGTATTTCAAGCAATTCGCATTGAGGTAAATCATGAATTAGAAGTTTTTGAAATTGCTTTAAGAAATGCTTTAGAACTTCTTAATAAGAATGGTAGAGTATGTGTCATTACCTTTCATTCATTAGAAGACAAAATCTGTAAAGATATTTTTAAAGAAGTCAGTGAAATTAACCCTGAATTAAAACACATGCCTATGATACCAAAAGAATATTTACCAGATTTTAAAGTAGTTCATACAATTAAACCAAGTAAAGAAGAATTAAATAAAAATCCAAGAGCTAGAAGCGCTAAATTAAGAGTAATAGAAAGAATAAAATAGAGGGAGAATACCATGGCAAAAAAAAGAAGAGCAAGAGTTACAAAAGGTGAAGTAATGCTATATAGTTTGGCTTTTATATGTCTTTTTAGTGTTGTTGTTTTAAAAATCTTTTTTAGTGCGGGTATTACAAATCTAAATATGTCTATTGAACAAAAGCGTTATGATATTGCAGATCAAGAAAAAATGAACGAAAGTTTAACAATGAAAGTAAATGAACTAACAGCCTATGCCAAAGTAAAAGATGTTGTGTCAGACATGGGATTGGCGTATAATAATGATAATATCGTAATAATAGATAACTAATGAGGTGTTTATCATGGATACAAATCAAAAGAGTAAATCATGGAATTTTCCAAAATTATTTTTAAAACTCTTTTTGTTTTGTATTTTTTTATTGTATTTAAAATTTGCTTATCTTTGTTTATCTCCAACTGTATATGGAAAGAATATGACTGAATTTGCCTCTAAAAGAAATACTGTAAAAAAAACAATTGAAGCAAAAAGAGGAACTATCTATGATGTAGAAGGAAATGCCTTAGCGATTAATGTTAGTTCTTATACAATTATTGTCTCTTTACCAAAAAGTACTGTTTATACGGGAGATGACTATGTTCATGATGTAGAAGATACAGCAAATAAACTTGCCCCCCTTCTAGATATGGATGTAGAAATATTAAAACAAAAATTATCACAAGATAAATATCAGGTTGAATTAGGAATCAAGGGAAGAGGACTAACAGAACTAAGAAAAGAAGAAATAGAAGCTTTAAACTTACCTGGAATTCATTTTACAGAAAGCCAAAAAAGATTCTATCCTAATGGTGATTTTGCTTCTTATATGATTGGATATGCTAAAATATCAGAAGTAAAAAGCTATGATGATGAAGATAATGAAATTGTTACGAATCAAATTGTAGGAGAAATGGGCGTAGAATCAAAATATAATGATGAATTGTCTGGTACAGATGGTTACTTAGAATATCAAAAAAATAAATATGGTTATAAAATTACAGGAACTCAAGAACGATCTGTAGAAGCTAAAAATGGATACAATATTTATTTGACACTAGATTCTAATATTCAAAGATTTACAGAATCTGCTGTAAAAGATATTGAAACATATTCTCCAGAATGGGCTTTGATTGCTGTAATGGATGCTAAAACAGGGGATATCTTAGCAACTTCATCGATTCCTTCTTATGATCCTAATGTTAAGAATATTACAGATTATGAAAACCCTTTAATTACCAAAGTATATGAACCTGGCTCTGTTATGAAAACATATACCTATATGTGTGCAATGGAAAATGGTGTTTATGATGGAAATGCTACTTACCTTTCAGGTAATTATAAAATTGGGGATGATGTCATTAATGATTGGTATCATCCAGGATGGGGTATGGTTACATTTGATAAAGGATTCGAGTACTCTAGTAATGTCGGAATTGCTAATCTTCTTCGTAGAGAAAATGGACTAACAAAAAAACAATTAAAAAAATGCTTTGATGACTATGGCTTTGGAAAACTGACTGGAATAGAACTTAGTAATGAGAATAAAGGAAATATTAAATTTAATTATGATATAGAATATGTAAATGCTGGATTTGGTCAAGGAATTTCTACTACAGCAATTCAACAATTACAAGCTTTAACCTTAATATCTAATAATGGAAAATTATTAAAACCACATATTGTTAGTAAAATTGTAGATTCCAATACCAATGAAACTGTTTATAAAAGAAAAGTGGAAGAAAGCAAACAAATCGTTTCTACAGATATAGTAAATAAAATGAAAGATTTGATGTATAACGTTATTCATGGAACAGATCCAGGCTCAACAGGTTATACTTATCGTATAGATGGTTTTAATATCATTGGAAAAACAGGTACCAGTCAAATTTATAACACAAGTACAGGAACATATTCAACAGGAGATAATGATTATATTTTCTCATTTGCTGGTATGTATCCTAAGGATAATCCAGAAGTTATTATTTATGCTGCTATAAAAAAACCATCATGGGGAAAATCATCCGGTCTTTATAAAAATGTAAAATCATTAATGGAAAATATTGCGAAATATAAAAATATGTTTACTGAGATTACAGAAAAAAAGACAACTACTTATACTGTTGAATCTTATTTAGGAAAATCTCTAGACGAAGTGAAAAATACATTATCTGCAAATGGAATTGAAGTAATAACAATTGGATCTGGAGATAAAGTTGTAAAACAATCCATTTTAAAGGGAGAAGTTCTAGCACCTGGCGAAAAAATAGTATTAGTAACAAATTCAAATCATTACGAAATTCCAAATATGATGAGATGGAGTCGAAAAGATGCTACTTCTTTACTAGAATTATTGAATATAAAATATAGTATTGATGGATATGGATATGTTACTAATCAATCATTACCTGCTGGAACTTTGATTACAACGGATACAGAGATAACTTTAACTTTAACAAATAAATATGATTTATAATAAAATATTATGATATAATGAAAATAGGAGGGATCTTATGAAAAAGGGTTTTACGTTAATTGAACTAATTGCCGTTATTGTAATTTTATCAGCTGTTGCTTTAATTGTATTTCCTAATATTAATAAAGTAATTATATCTTCTAGAAAAAGACTACACGACGAACAAATTCAAGATATTAATAAATCTGCTGAAAAATGGGCTACTGATAACATAGAATTATTAGATTCATATCATTTAAATACAACTTATGTGTCTCTTTCTGTAATTCAATCAGGAGGTTATCTAGAAAAAGAAAAAGTATTAGATCCATTAACAAAAAAAGAAATGGATGGTTGTATTCAAATTCAATATGATTTAAATAATAAAAAATATAATTATGATTATGAAGAGTTGACGTGCGAAAAATATGCTGAAAGTCAAGAATCAGGCTATGTTATTTATAATTATGATTCTAAACAAAAAAAGGTAATAGAAAGTAGTAATTCTAAAAAATCTGAATCAACAGGTGTTTCTATTTATAATTACTACGTAAAAAATAGTATTCTTTATATAGATGGAGAAACTAATAATGGTTTATATGAAACCGATGATGCTTATGTATTTAGAGGTGACAATGTAAATAACTATGTAGAATTTGCTGGAAAAACTTGGAGAATACTAAGCATTGATAAAAAAGATTATTCATTAAATTTAATGTCTATTTCTAGTATTTTAAATCAATTTGATAAAGACGGAAAAATAGAATTTAAGGAATCTAGTAGCAAAGTATCATACTTAGATACATTCATAGAAAATGATAAAGTACTAGAGTATTCTTTCAAAACTAACATAGTAGATGGGGCAAATTACTCTAGAAAAGCATTTGCTTCTACTTTAGAAAAAAATCAATCTAGTCTAAAAGTTGGTTTACCTTCTGTTTTAGATTATGTAAATGCTTCTAGTAATAATGATTGTATGAATAATTATATGTCAGATAGTTGTAAGAATAATAATTACCTTTATACTATTTTTTCTAACAATTCTACTTGGACAATTAATAATAATGGCAGTCAAGTATGGTATGTGGATACGGATGGAGTTTTAAAAGTAGAAAATTCAGGAAGTATTAAAGCCTTATATCCTGTAATTCATGTAGGCTCTAATACATATATTACAAATCCAGAAGTTGCAGTTGGATCAAAAGATTCACCTTATAAGATAAAATAAGAAACATAAGCTTTCTTATTTTTTCATATAGTGAAATAAGGAGGATCCTTATGTTTTCAAAAAATATTCATATTCGAATTAAAATTGTATTATTAGGAATTATTTTTTTATTTATTGTTATTATGTTTAAAGTATTCTACATTCAAGTAATCAGTTATAAAAAATTAAATTCTTTAGCAGCTAGTCTTTGGAATAGAAATTTACCAGTGGAAGCAGATAGAGGAAAAATATATGATCGAAATGGAGTTGTTTTAGCAGATAATAAAACGACCACATCCTTAGTTTTAATACCAAATCAAATTAAAAATAAAGAACTTGTAGCTCAAAAATTAAGTGAAATATTAAATGTTACCTATGATGAAATGTATGCTCATGTTAATAAAAAAGCTTCTATTGAAAGAGTACATCCAGAAGGTAGAAGATTATCTTATGAAATAGCAGACCAAATTAATAATTTAAAATTTGATGGAGTGTATTTAATTAAAGAATCTCAACGTTATTATCCCTATGATTCTATGCTTTCTCATACAATTGGATATGTAGGAATTGATAACCAAGGTCTTAGTGGCTTGGAATTAATTTATGATAGTTATTTAACAGGTGAATATGGTGCTATTAAATATACATCTGATGCAAAAGGAAATAAATTAGAACTTGAAGAAAGCTATGAAGAACCTCAAGATGGCATGAACTTAACATTGACGATTAATTATCAATTACAAGCTGTCTTAGAAAGAGAATTAGATAATGCTGTAAGTAAATATAATCCAGATCAGGCCTTAGGAATTGCCATGGATCCTAAAACAGGAGAGATTTTAGCGATGTCAGCACGTCCTAATTTTTCTCCAAGTAATTATAAAAATTATACCGTAGAAGAGATTAATCGAAATCTACCAATTTGGTCTACTTATGAACCTGGTTCAACTTTCAAAATCATAACACTTGCTACAGCCTTAGAAGAAAAACTAGTCGATTTGAATAATGATACTTTTTATGATGGAGGAAGTGTAACAGTTGAAAATGCTAGAATCAAATGTTGGAAAGCAGGTGGACATGGGCAACAAACTTACTTACAAGTAGTAGAAAATTCTTGTAATCCAGGCTTTGTATCCTTAGGACAAAAAATAGGAAAAGAAAAATTGTTTGAATATATCAAAAAATTTGGTTTCGGTAATCCAACAGGAATTGATTTAAATGGAGAAAGTAAGGGAATCCTATTTAATTTGGATCGAGTTGGTCCTGTTGAACTCGCTACCACATCATTTGGTCAAGGTGTCAGTGTAACACCAATTCAACAAATTACAGCAATTAGTGCTGCTATTAATGGAGGAAATTTACTAACACCTTATATTGTTAAAAGTATTAATGAACCTGAAACCAATAGTGTAATAAAACTAAATGATACTAAAATTGTCAGAAAGGTAATTAGTGAATCTACTAGTGAACAAGTAAGATATGCCTTAGAAAGTGTTGTTACAAACGGAACAGGTAGAAACGCTTTTATTGATGGATATCGTGTAGGAGGTAAAACAGGTACTGCTCAAAAAGTAGAAAATGGAGCTTATTTAATTGGTAATTACATCACATCATTTATTGGCTTCTTACCAGCTAATGATCCTCAGATTATTGTTTATGTAGCAATTGATAATGCAAAAGGAATTACTCAATATGGAGGAACAATTGCCGCACCTATTGTAAGAAATATTTTATTAGATGCGATTGATATTTTAAATATTCAAAAACCAGAAGGCGCTAGTGAAAAAAATTATAATTATAATGAAAAAAAATATGCTACTGTACCAGATGTAACCAATATGACCTTAAAAGATGCTATAAAAGAATTAAAAAGTTTTAAAGTAGAATATTCAGGAAGTGGCGAAACAGTATCTTATCAAACACCACGATCTGGAGAACGTGTTTTTGAAGGGGAAACCGTTAAATTGTTTTTAAATTAGTTGCGCAAAATCATTTAATGATATATAATGTCTTCATGGTGATTAATGATGATAAATAAAATAAACAGTTGTTTGAATTGCTTTTATAAATCAAAATATGACGTTAAATTAAAGATTTTTTGGGTAGAATGTATCAGTTTATTTTTCTTTGCCTTGATATGTTCAATTATTTTAAATTATTTATCTTTTCAACCAATGAGGTTAGCTTTAGAAATTATCTTCATGATTTTAACAGTTCTTGTTTTTTCTCTTTCTTTCCATAAAAAGAAGCTAGATCCTTATCGAGTTATATTGTTTTTTATTTGTAATTTATTTATTATTTTATTGGTTTTAATATTACAAGGTATTTCTAAAATAACTGTATTTTCTTATTTTACTTTAAATATTATCTTTACAATTACAGGCTTTGATAAGAAGGAAGAAGTATTCTTTTTATTTCTAGAAACTTTATTGTATGGAGTGGTAATATCTTCTTTAAACTTACAAGAAAATGATATTATGCTTTATACAACATTACTAATTCAATTGATTATTTCAACAACAACCATTATGATTTGTTTTTCCATTATTTTAAAAATGTATGAAGAAAAATCAAAAAGTTTAGAAAAAATTAATCAAGAATTAAGAAGTGCTGCATTAAAAGATCCCCTTACAAATCTTTGGAATCGAAATTATATGAATTATTTTTTAGATGAATTAATTAGTACAAACATTGAAATGTCTATTATTATGTTTGATATTGATTATTTTAAATCAATCAATGATCAATATGGACATCCAGTTGGTGACGAAGTATTAAAAGAATTTTCTAAAATAATTTTAAAAATAATTCCTAAAAACGCTGTTGCTATTCGTTATGGTGGAGAAGAATTTTTAGTAATTGCTCCAAATATGAATTTGAATGAGTGTAAAAACTTAGCTGAAAAAATTAGAAAATCAGTAGAAGAAAAACTAAAAATTAAAGAGATGAAAAAAACAGTTACTATTAGTGGTGGAGTTTGCGAATTTAATAAAAATATGAATAAAAATTCGTTGATCAAAAAAGCCGATGAAAATTTATATATTGCCAAAAACAATGGTAGAAATAAAATTGTATCTTAAAGATACATTTTTTTTTTATAATTAAATATGATTTAAATAGATGGGAGGTCTTTATGTTAATCCTGACAAAATTTGTATTAGTTGCAATGATTGGTTTTTTGTTTGCTTTATTTTTAGGTCTTATTTTAATTCCATTTCTTCAAAAATTAAAGATTGATCAATACTTAAGTATTTATTTAAGTGAAAGACATGAGAGTAAAAAACATACTCCTACAATGGGTGGAATTATTTTTGTTTTAGCAACTTTAATTCCTATGACAATATTATATCTTTTTGACAAAATAGAACTTAGTTATAATTTATTAATTGTTATTTTCACATTTATAGGATATAGTCTTATTGGATTTATTGATGACTTTTTAATTATCAAAAGACATAGTAATAATGGTTTATCTGAAACTCAAAAATTATTATTACAAGTTGTTATAGCAATCATATTTTTTTATTTATTCTTGATTGCAAATAACGAACCATTACTTTGGATTCATTCTTTCAATATTAAATTAGATATTGGATGGTATTATGGCTTATTTATTTTACTTGTTTTAATTGCAAGTAGTAATGCTGTCAATTTAACAGATGGTTTAGATGGATTGGCAACAGGACTTTCTGTAATTGCTTTTTTCACCTTTGGAATTATTACAGCAGCTACCGGTTGGTTAGATGGTTATTTAGAAATTGCTATGTTTTGCTTTACTTTAGTAGGAGCATTACTTGGATTTTTAGTATTTAATGTAAATCCTGCTAAGATTTTTATGGGAGATACAGGATCATTGGCTTTAGGAGCGACTTTGGGTACAATTGCTATTTTAACTAGACATGAATTACTATTAGTTGTAATTGGAATTGTATTTGTTTTGGAAACACTATCTTGTGTGATACAAAGATACTATTATAAATTAACACGTAAAAGGATTTTCCCAATGACTCCAATTCATCATACTTTTGAGAAATTAGGTTGGAATGAACGAGATATAGTCAAATTATTTTGGATCGTTGGATTACTAGGATCGATGTTAGCAATTATTTATGGTGTTTGGTTGTAATGAAGGTGATCATATGAAAAAAATTGATATAGTACTTTTAATTTCTATTCTTTTAATTTCTATATTTGGTATAGTAATGGTTTATTCCGCTTCTTATGTTTGGGCAGAATATAAATTTAATGATCCTTATAAATTTGTTAAACATCAAGCTTTATTTTTTTTCGTCGGTTTAATTTTGATGTATTTTATTAGTAAAATTGATTATCACAAATATTTTGATAAAGCAAATGCTCTTTTAATTTTTGCTTTGATATTATTAATTTTAGTAATTATCCCAGGAATAGGAACAGTTCGTAATGGTAGTCGGAGTTGGTTTGGAATAGGTCCTTTTGGACTTCAACCAAGTGAAGCAGCAAAATTAGTATTAATTATTTTTACTTCAAAGTACTTAACTAAAAATGAACGAGATATTAAAAATATTAAACGGGGTGTTTTACCGATTTTGGGAATAACTTTTTTAGTATTTGGTCTTATTATGTTACAACCTGATTTTGGGACAGGTGTCATCATTGTTATGAGTATTATTGGATTATTATTTATAGCAGGTGTTGACTTAAAATTTTTTATGGGATTAGGTGCCATTGGAGCATTAGGTGTAGTGGGATTAATTTTAGTGGCACCTTATCGTTTACAGCGAATACTATCTTTTTTAAACCCTTGGAGTGATCCATTGGGAAGTGGATTTCAAATTATTCAAAGTTTATACGCTATAGGACCAGGAGGACTATTTGGATATGGATTCTTAAATTCAAGACAAAAACATTTTTATCTACCAGAGCCTCAAACTGATTTTATCTTTTCTATTATTAGTGAAGAATTTGGATTTATAGGGGTAGTAATTGTAGTCAGTTTATTTCTAATTATTATCATCAGAGGATTTCGAATTGCTAGAAATACAAATGATAAATTTTCTAAATATTTAGCTTTTGGTATCATCTTTGAATTAGCCTTTCAAGCAATTTTAAATTTAATGGTAGTAGTAGGATTAATTCCTGTAACAGGAGTAACATTACCATTCTTATCTTACGGAGGATCTAGTTTGTTAATTACCTTATGTGGAATGGGAATTGTTTTAAATATTAGTAGATATCAAAGATAAGTAATCAAAAAGAGAATTAATAAAATTCTCTTTTTGATTATATTGATCACTTAATTTGAATGATAGATATGAATTGAGAAAAGATTGCAACATTTCTAGGCGTTATTTTCTGATTACAATATTTAAAATAGGGATAGTGGTAAACGACTAAACTATTCGGAGATAAAAAATGAAAAAAGAATTATGGAGGTGTTTATGTAGATTCATATCAAAGATATAAATATTTTAATTTACATAAATACAATATTTTTAAATTAAGTAAGACGATTATAGAAATTTTATAAATATGGTATAATGTACATTGGAAGTGATAATATGTCTAATACAAAAAAAATTTTTATTGTAATATTTATAGTATCTATAATTTCTTTGGTTTTTGTTTATAATGATGATTTCTTATATTCTAATCAAATTATTAAAATAACAAAAATCGACACAATTAACGAAGAAACATCTCAAAATTCATTAGGATTAGAAGAAAAATACTATACAAGAAAGATAACTGGCATAATAACCAATGGCAACCAAAAAGGAAATGAAAAAAACATCTCATATGATGAATCTTATTCATCTGTTGTTACAGACAAATACAAAGTTAATGACAAAATAATACTAAATGCGAGTGGTATTGAATTAAAAAGAGATTTTTATTTAACTTTAATGATTGTCATATTTTTAAATTTACTTTATATAGTTGGTTCTTATAAAGGATTGTTGTCTGTGTTAAGTGTTGTTTTGAATTTAATAATTTTTTATATTGGTTTATCCTTATATTTTAAAGGTATTAATTTATTATTTTTATGTGTAATAGAAATGATTATTTTTTCTATTATTTCTTTGATATTAGCCAGTGGATTTAACAAGAAAACATTATCGGCAATCATTTCTGTAATTATATCAACATTAGTAATGCTTATTACAATTGTGATTATTATAAATTTTACTGGTTATAAAGGGATAAATTTCAATGAATTATCATTTTTGACTGTTCCTATTGAAGATATTATATTGCCAGAACTATTAATCGGATCTACGGGGGCAATCATGGATGTGGCAATCACAATTTCATCTTCTATATCGGAACTTATTCAAAAAGACAATAATATATCTATTAAAAATTTAAAAAAATCTGCTAGAGAAATAGGAAAAGATATAATGAGTACGATGAGTAATGTTTTATTTTTTACTTATTTATGTTCAGGACTTCCTATTTTTGTGTTAGCATTACGTAACGGATTTTCAATGTATAATTATATTTCAACTAATTTTACATTAGAATTAACCAGATTCTTGATTGGTAGCATTGGAATTGTTTTAACTATTCCAGTATCAGCACATACATCAATTAAATTGATGAAAAGAGGTGCAAAATGAATATAATATTAATTATTTTATTATTTTTATTAATGATTTATATTGATATAAAAAGAGGAATAAAATTGTTTTTATCTATATTATTTAATTTTATTATTTTAATGATTATTTTTTACTTAATTGCTATTGGATTAAACCCTATAATTTGTTCTTTAATAGGCTGTTTTATAATAAGTTATATAATATTATATTATGTAAATGAAAGAAATATAAAAACAGAATCTAGTTTGAAATCAGTTATTATTGTTCTAATTATATTATCATTTCTCATATTTTTTGTAACGAAAATATCAAGAATCGCTGGTTTTGGATACGAATCGTATGAAGAGATAAATATGTTTTCTTATGATGTAAAAATAGATTTTACTAACATTGCAATTTCTATGATATTAATTAGTTTAATTGGAGCAACGGTTGATTCTTCAATAGCAATTTCATCTGCATTATATGAGGTTTATGATAATAATAAAAACTTGTCAAAAAAAGATTTATTTTTATCAGGAATGAACATAGGAAGAGATATATTATGCACAACAAATAATACTTTGATGTTTGCCTTTTTAGGTGAATTCATGACATTATTGATCTGGTTTTATAAAGGAGATTATTCATTTTTAGAAATTGTAAATGCAAAGACGTTTGTTTCAGAAATGATTAAAATATTATTTAGTGCAGTAGGCTGTATTATAGTTATACCTATAACTGCATATATTACAACGGAAACACTAAAAAAAGATAGCAAAAATAATTAAGTTAATTTAAAATTATCATATAATTTCATGTGGTAATTTTTTTTTTTTTTTTGAAATTATTGAAAATGAAAATGATTTTCATATTGGAAGAAGTGATAAAGAATATGTCTAGAAATGAAACTTATAAAACACGACAAAAGGAACTGATTTTAGATGTAATTAAGAATTTTAAAAACGATTTTACTATAAAAGAAATCTATGAAAAGTTAAATCAAAATGTTGGTCTAACAACAATTTATAGAACAATTTCAAAACTAGTAGAAGAAGGTAAAATAAAAAAATCAATAGATTATAATAATGTTGTTCACTATCAATATTTAGATGAATGTCAATGTGATAATCATTTTTATCTAAAATGTGGTTCTATTACTCATGTTGATTGTGATTGTATAAATGATTTTACAAATCATGTTTTAAAAAATCATTCATTTAAAGTTGATAATGTAAATATAATAATAAAAGGTATTTGTAAGAAATGTAGCAAATAATAGGGGCGAAATTTATGAAAAGCAAAAATATTAATAAATTAATTGTTATTTCACTATTAGTATCAGTAATACTAAATTTTTGCTTTCTTTTAAAAGAGTATAATCATGATTGTACTCATACGCCTGATTGTCCTATTTGTGTTTTAATACATCAAGCAGAAGATAATTTAAAAGGCTTAGGATTAGGATTTAGTTCATTAATCATATTTTCATTTTTTCTATACAATTTTGAAGTACAAAAAACATCAAAAAAAATATTTTATAAAAAAGATTTAACATTAGTAGAATTAAAGGCTCAATTAAATAATTGATATTCATCTTTTACTTTAAATAAATAGTGAAAGATGGAGAAAAAAATAAGTAAACTATTATTAATTTTTGTTGTGTCTATTTTTGGAATTGTAAGTTTAACTGGATGTAACAAAAAACAAGAAACTCAAGATAAACTTACAATAGTATCAACAAATTTTCCTAGTTATGATTCTGATAAATATGTTGGTAAAAAAATTAAAGTTAGAGGTTTTACTGTAAAAAAAGGACTTCCTTATCTACCAAGTGGATATTTCGCTATAGGTAAATATATTATAAGTTGTTGTGCAGCTGATGCTGGATTTGGTGGATTTTATGCCAAATATGATTTATCTAAAGTAAAAGAAAATACTTGGTATGAAATAGAAGGAATTTTAGAAAAAACTCAAGATACCGAAGGATACAATATTCTTGCAATAAAGGTTATTAATATTAATGAAATCGATGGTAATAAAGAAGAACAATATGCATATCTATGCTATTCTTATGATGATGGTTCTTGTTCTATAATGGATAAATATGATTTAGAAAATAAAAAACATTCAGGAGATCAATTTTAACGAATTGGTCTTTTTATTATACAAAAAGAGGAATCATTACATAAGAAAAGGTGTACAAAGTGGATGTATACTCCTAACAGGCTTAACTATCATTTATTAGAAAAAGATATAATCAATTTTTTAAACGAAGTTGGTGAAGAATTTTTCAAGTATTATGATGTTAGGAATTTGGTTGAATATTTTGTATATGTTTATAATCGTGATATAGATGATATGGAAAAAGAATTAAGACAATTAAAGATAAAAAAGAAGAACTAGAAAATAAATTAAAGATATTTTCTGATAAATCAAAAGAAAAAGAATTTACTAAATGTCGTGAAGCAGTAGAAAAAATTTATGAAATTAAAAACTCCGTCTAGGAGCACAATAAAAAATTTGATTAGTAGAATTGTTATATATGATGAAGGCAATGAAAAAGAAGTTAAAGTGTTTTTTATATTTAAAGAACTTACCAATATAGCAAGTAAGTTAGCTTAATATTTAAAAAGTTATCACAATAGTACGGGCAACCCTTTATTTTTTTATAACTCTAAAATGACAAATGGAATAACATTACCATTCTTATCTTACGGAGGATCTAGTTTGTTAATTACCTTATGTGGAATGGGAATTGTTTTAAATATTAGTAGATATCAAAGGTAAAAAGTAGTAAATTATACTTTTAATATATAAATAGAATGTTTTTTATTGTATAATATCCTAAGAACTTAATAAATGGGAGAAAGATATATGATGAATTTTGATGAGAAAAAAGCAATTGACAAAAAAATAAATTCAACATCAAGATTAGATTTTAAAACATGGTTATTTCTACACATTATGAATGTAATAAAAGTTGAACATATACCAGTTGTTGATGTTGATGAAAAAAGAACAATGTTTGTTAGAGATAGCAAAAAAATGAAGTTTATATTTTTAAAGATTATGATAAATATAGAAGATTTTATTTAATGTATCTAGATAATATTGATAATGATATAATTGATTTAGCAATATTAACAAGAGGAAGTAAAGGACAAATTGTTGCTTTAAGAGGATTATGTGAACATATCGTAGTGAAGAAAAAAGTAAATAATTTTTATAATTCGATAACTCAAGAAAAAATAGATGAAATTCATGCAAGAGGTAAATTAACTCCATTAGAAGCTGTAGAACTATGGGAAGCAAATGACTTGTGTGTAGAAGGAAATAAAAACCTATTATCAAAAAATAGATGTGATTTTTTCGAACATAATTGTCATGAATGTTTAATGGAACAAGCATCACATGAATTAGAACATGAGAAATTAGATTTAAAAATAGTTAACGAACAAAGTCATATAAAGAAACTAGTTTTAAAATAAAAGTAAATAATATAGTAAAAAGAATTTGAAATAGAATTCTTTTTTGAGTCTTTAAAACATTAATATTATCTAGTATAATGAAAATAGGGAGTGGTTTTAATGATAACAAAATATTTTTTATACTTTATTATTTATTCTTTTATAGGTTGGTGCTTAGAAGTAACTTGTAAATTTTTTCAATATAAAAGATTTATCAATCGAGGATTTTTAATAGGTCCTTTATGTACAATTTACGGTTATGGTGTTTTAGCAATCGTTTTATTAATTGGAAAAGATAAATCAGATATACTAAGCGTTTTCTTAAAAGCCATATTTGTATGTTCCCTATTAGAATATTTTACCTCTTATTTTATGGAAAAAATATTTCATGCGAAATGGTGGGATTATTCGACAAAAAAATTCAATTTAAATGGTAGAATATGTTTAGATACAATGATTCCTTTTGGAATATTAGGATGTCTAGTAGTTTATATTATTCATCCATTTGTTGTTTCTCTTGTAGAACTGATTCCAAGTAATTTATTAACCGTTATAGCAACTTTAATATTACTATTATTTATCATAGATAATATTGTCTCTTTCTTTGTTACATTTAAAATAAAGAATCATATCAATGATATGAATAAAGATAATACAGAATATGTTAGAGAAGAAGTTTTAAAATGGATTAATAATAATTCCATACTTTATCGTCGTTTGAAAAGCTCTTATCCAAATATTTTAATTAATTATAAAACAAAAAGAAATCAAAGATTAGAAGAAAAAAGAAAACTAGAAAATGATATTAAAAGAATATTATCAAAATAATGAATTTCCTAAAAGAAAGTAGAAACTTTATTTTTGACAAATTGTTTCTTTACAAAAAATTTTTATTATGATAAATTATTACTAGAATAGAGAGGATATTTATGAAAAAACAAACAATAATAATAGTAGTAGTGATGGTACTAATGGTAGTACTTGGAGTTATATTATTTTCTAATTCAAAAAGTACAAATTTGAGCACAACAAAGGACCTTGTTTCTATGATGAATTCAATCAAAAAAAATGGTGAATTGCCAGAATTAGAAACAAAAAAAATTGATTATAAAGATCAAGAACAAGTTACATCTTATACAGGATTAACTTCTAACGAAAATATAGAAGGATTAGTTGTAGCAGAACCAATGATAGGTTCTCAAGCTTATTCAGCTGTAGCAATTAAAGTAAAAAAAGGTGCTAACATAGAAAACATGAAACAAGAAATTTTAGACCATATCGATATGAGTAAATGGATTTGTGTAACTGCTGAAAAACTATATATAACAAATTCTGATCAAATTATTTTCTTTGTTATGTCGGATGAAGAATGGGCAACAATTACATATCAATCCTTTAAAGATTATGTAAATAATAAGATAGGAAAAGAATTAGAAAAAACAGAATCAGATATAGAACTTCCAGATGAAATGATTGTCGAATAAACTTTCAAATCTGGAAGTTTTATTATAGGAGGTGTAATATGTTATTTAATAGCATTAGTTTTTTATATTATTTTTTACCAATCGTGTTAATCATTTATTTCATTGTCCCCAATTCTTTTAAAAATTTTATTTTATTATTCTTTTCTTTCCTGTTTTATTTTTATGGAGAACCAAAATATATCTTTTTAATGATTATAGAAATTTTAATATCCTATATTGGAGCTTTATTCATTGAAAAATATCGAAGTAAAGATATTTTAGTTATAACAGTCACTACTCATATTTTAATACTCTGTCTTTTTAAATATACAAACTTTATGGTTAGTAATATAAATCATCTTTTTCATACCAATATGCAACTTTTCAATATCGCACTTCCTATTGGAATCTCTTTTTATACTTTTCAAATGATTAGTTATGAAATAGATGTTTATAAAAGAAAAGTCGAAGTTCAAAAAAATTTCTTCCAACTAACCACTTATATTTCTCTTTTTCCTCAATTAATTGCTGGACCAATTGTTCGCTATCAGTTAGTAGAAGAAGAACTCAAAAAAAGAAATCATAATTTTTCTAACTTTGCTTATGGTGTTAGACGATTTATCATAGGTCTTTCTAAAAAAATTTTAATTGCAAATATACTAGGGGAGTTATGCATGATTTTTTTAGCCTCTAGTGAAAAAACAGTTTTATTTTACTGGATTTATGCGATTAGTTATATGTTAGAAATATATTTTGATTTTTCAGGATATTCCGATATGGCAATAGGATTAGGAAGAATGTTTGGATTTCATTTCTTAGAAAATTTTGATTATCCTTATATTTCAACAAGTATCACAGAATTTTGGAGAAGATGGCATATCTCTTTAGGAAGTTGGTTTCGTGATTATGTTTATATACCACTTGGAGGAAATCGAAAAAACTTTATCCGAAATGTTTTAATCGTTTGGGCTTTAACTGGTATTTGGCACGGCGCAAGTTGGAATTTTATAATATGGGGATTATTCTTTGGAGTTTTACTATTGATTGAAAAACTAATTTTAAAAAAAAGATGTTCTCACTTTCCAAAATGGATTCAAAGAATCTATACTTTATTTTTGGTAATGATTAGTTTTATTATTTTTGGAGCCAAAAATATGAAAGATGCTTTTTCTAATATAGTAGGTTTATTTAATTTTAAAATTCCATTTTTGAATGACTTTACAATTTATTATTTAAAAAACTATAGCTTTATTTTAATAATTGCTATTATAGCCTCTACACCAATGATAAAAAAAATAATTCAACGATGTTGTCAAAATAAGAAACTAAATTTAGTTATTAGTATATTAGAACCTATCATTTTAATAGCCTTATTATTGATTAATACAGCTTATTTAATAGATAGTTCTTATAGTCCATTTTTGTATTTTAGATTTTAAGGAGGAACAAAATGATTGATCAAATAAAAAATAGAATCATTACAATTTTATTTGTTTTGGTATTGGTTACTTTCTTAATACTGAATATTATAAAAAAAGATCAGGAAATCTCCTTATCAGAAAGAAGAAAACTAGAACAATTTCCTTCTATTTCTATAAACAATCTAATAGACGGAACTTTCTTTCAAAAATTTGATCAATATTCATTAGATCAATTTATAAAAAGAGATCAATTTAGAAGTTTGAAAGCCCATATAGAATTACAGCTAAAAAAAGAATATCATCAAATTTATCTTGATCATGATTATTTGATTGAACAATTATATCCGATTAATCAAAAATCTTTAGAACAGTTTGTCTTAAAAATCAATCAAATTCAAAATATGTATTTAAAAAATAATCAAGTTTATTTTTCTATTATCCCAGATAAAAATTATTTTGGCAGTTCCAATCATTTAAAAATGGATTATTCTAAACTGGAAGCTTATCTAAAACAACATTTAAATATGGATTATATTGATATTATGGATTCTTTAACATTAAAAAATTATTACTTAACAGATCCTCATTGGAAACAAGAAACTTTAATAGAAGTAGCGAGTACTCTTTCTAATGGATTAAAAGTTCCTTTTAAAAATGATTATGAAGTTAAAAAAATAGCCAATTTTAAAGGTACTTATGCTTATCAATTACCAATTCAAACAAAACAAGATGAATTAAAAGTATTAGTAAATGGTACTATTCAAAATAGTTATTTATATAACTACGAAACAAAAAAAGAAACAAAATTATATTATAAAAATCAAAATTCAATAGATCCCTATGATATTTATCTATCTGGATCTACGCCAATTGTAACCATTCAAAAAAAAGAAACCCATACAGGAAAAGAATTAATTATATTTAGAGATTCTTTTGCTAGTAGTTTAGCGCCTTTATTATTAAATGGTTATGATAAAATCACTTTAATTGATACTCGTTATATATCCCCAAAATTAATAGGAAATTATATAGAAATTCAAGATCAAGATATTTTATTTCTTTACAGTACCCTTATTATAAATAATAGTTTTTCCTTGAAGTCATAGGAATATTTAATATATAATAAAATGAGGAGGTTAAGATATGTGTACAGCAGTTCATTTTAAAACAAAAAATAGTTATTTTGGTCGTAATTTAGACTATGAATATTCTTATCAAGATGAAATTACCATTACTCCTAGGAATTATCCTTTTCATTTTAAAGAAAAAGAGACAATTCAAAGTCATTATGCAATCATAGGAGTTGCTTATGTCATGGATGATTATCCTTTATATTATGATGCAATGAATGAAAAAGGATTAGCCATTGCTGGCTTAAACTTCGTAGGAAATTGTCAATACAATGAAAAAATAGAAGGAAAAGATAATATTACCCAATACGAATTTATTCCTTGGATTTTAAGTCAATGTTCTACAGTAAAAGAGGCAAGAAGATTAATAGAAACTATGAACTTTTTAAACGTTCCATTTCATGAGAATCTTCCTTTAGCCCAATTACATTGGATGATTTCTGATTTGACAGAAAGTATTACAGTAGAAACAAAAAAGAAAGAAATTATGATATATGATAATCCTGTTGGAGTATTAACGAATAATCCTCCTTTTGAACAACAATTATTTGAACTTCGTAAATATATGGGACTAAGTCCTAAAAATCCAAACAATACATTTTCTAATCAACTTGATTTGACTCCATATAGTAGAGGAATGGGAGCAATTGGATTACCAGGAGATTTATCTTCTGAGTCAAGATTTATAAGAGCTTCTTTTATCAAAATGAATTCTGTTTCTAGTGAAGACGAAACAGAAAGTGTAAGTCAGTTTTTTCATATTTTAAATTCTGTTGAACAACAAAGAGGTTGTTGTGAAGTAGAAACTGGAAAATATGAAATTACAATTTATAGTTCTTGCTGTAATTTAAATGAAGGAATTTACTATTATACAACTTATCATAATCATCAAATATCAGCTATTGATATACATCATGAAAACTTAGATAGTAGTCAATTAATTCGTTATCCAATGATTCAAGGAGAACAAATTTATAGACAAAATTAAGTATAAAGATTCATATTATGGTATAATGATTTAGAATAGAGAACTATTTCGATATTCTAAGAAGGGAAAGTGATACAATGAAAGAAAAAGTAACAATTATTACTGGAGGAGCAAGTGGAATCGGACTTGCTACTGCTAAAAAATTAATAGAAAAACAAGAAAATGTTGTGATTGTTGATTTAAATGATGAAGTAGAAAACATTGCTTCTAATTTAGGCAGTTGCTGCCTTGGAATAAAATGTGATGTTTCAAACGAAGAAGATGTAAAAAATTGCATTCAAAAAACTTTAGAACATTTTGGACATATAGATTGCTTAGTAGCAAATGCTGGAATTGGTGGAAGCCCTAATAAAGCTCATGAAGTTAGTCTAGAAGAGTGGAATAAAGTTGTAGCAGTCAATCAAACAGGTATCTTTTTAATGAATAAATATGTAATTGCAGAAATGCTTAAAACAGGTGGAGGAGCCATTGTCAATACTTCTTCTATGTATGGATTAGTAGGATCTGCTATGAGTTTTGCTTATTCTGCTACAAAAGGAGCAATTAACCAAATGACTCGTTCTTTAGCACTTACTTATGCTCGTGATAACATTCGTGTAAATGCCATTGCTCCAGGATATGTAGATACTCCAATATTAGCACAAGTGCCTCAAGAAATGAAAGATATGATGGCAAATCAATTGCCAATTGGAAGACTTGGAAAAGATCAAGAAATTGCTAATCTAATTACTTATTTATTAAGTGATAATGCAACATTTATAACAGGTGCTATTGTTCCAATTGATGGTGGTTATACAGCACAATAAATACTAATTTATAATTAGTATTTTTTTATGAATTATCAATTAGAAAATTTTCTACTAAAATAAGAAGATTGAATATAAAAAAATAAATATGGAAAGTTGAAAAGAAATATGATATGATAAAAAACAAGGCATAAGGAACATTATAAAAATCTTATATTAACAATTAGAAGGGATATTTATGACACTTGAGTATAATAAAAAATTTGAAAATAATCATTTTTCATTTATGAATTTTATTAGTTATATTACTCCTGAAGGAGAAGCTTTAGATTATCGTTATCCTTTTGGTATGGGTGGACATGATAGAAACTGTGTTACGGATTTTTTTTCACAATATTTTTACTATGATGTTTATGAAGATTATGGAAGGATAATGGTTATTAATGATAAAATTGAATTATTAATTAGTGATGATTATAAAAAGGCTTTTCGTGATTATTGTAGAAATGAATTACCAAAAAAATGTCAATCTACTATATATCGTTTAAAACAGGGATGGTATATCACAAAAGAGGAACTTTTGGAATTACGATTAAGAAATTTATTGATAAATTGTTATCAAAACGAAGATTTTAATCAGGCTTTTGGTAGAAATCTCGTATTAATGGATGATGATACATTTATAGATTGGTATAAAATTTCCCATAATTTAGAAAATAGATCTTCTAAAGAATTACAAAATTTATATGATGGATACTTTTCTTTTATGATATTAAGTTATCTAAAAGATACTTTAGTTCAATATTTGGGCTATGACTCTGTAGAAACACAAACTCCAAGAACAATTACTACAACTTGTATCAATGTTAACGAAAGATTTTATAATTATAAATTAATGGATTTTCAAATTGTTCAATTACCAAGAATGATTTATGAACCAAGTACTAAAACGTATAAAAGTATGCCTTTTGTTTATCAAACAGAAAAAGAAGAGATATTAGAAAAAGAAATCAATTCTATAAAAAAATTAGTGAAACGTGAAGAAAGATATAAATATTTTAAGTAAAGATAATTTAATCTGGAGTAATAAAAGAGGTGTTATGATGTTTGTCCAAAGATATTCAACAAATTCTCAATTTTCTGATATTTTAATGAGTAGTGATGGAACCTACTTGACAGGATTGTGGTTTGAACATTCAAGAGATTCAAAGAAGCATCAAAGTGATTTAACTTTTAAAAATTTACCAATTTTTGATCAAACAAAAACATGGCTTGATCTTTATTTTTCTGGCCAAGTACCTAATTTTATCCCACTTTATAAAATAAACAACTTAACTTCTTTTAGAAAACAAGTAATAGAAATCATGAAAGAGATTTCTTATGGAAATGTGGTAACTTATCAAGATATTGCTAACAAAATTGCCAAAATAAACGGAATTTCTAAAATGTCTGCTCAAGCTGTTGGAGGAGCTGTAGGTTGGAATCCAATTTGTCTTATTATTCCTTGCCATAGAGTAGTTGGTACCAGTGGTAGTTTAACAGGATATGGTGGAGGTATTCAGAATAAAGTGAAATTATTAGAATTAGAAAAACTAGATATGTCCCAATTTAAAATTCCAACAAAAGGAACTGCTTTATGATTCGATGTAAATGGTGTAATTTAAATAATCCAAAGTATATTGAATATCATGATAAAGAGTGGGGAGTTTTCAATTCTAACGAATCCTATTTGTTTGAAATGTTGCTATTAGAATCTTTTCAAGCCGGACTTTCTTGGGAATGCATTTTAAATAAAAGAGACAATTTTAAAAAGGCTTATGATCAGTTTAATTTAGAAAAAATATGTTCTTATGATGAAACTAAAATAGAAGAACTTTTACGAAATAAAGGAATTATAAGAAATCGTTTAAAAATTAAAGCAAGTATTACGAATGCAAAAATATTTCGTCAAATTCAAAATGAGTATAGTTCCTTTTACAACTACCTAAAAACATTTACAAAGGATCAAATATTTTATGAATGGAATCAAACAAGATCCGATTTATCAGATGCTATTTCAAAAGACTTAATGAAACGTGGTATGCGGTTTGTTGGAACAACAATTATCTATTCTTATTTACAGGCAATTGGAATTATCGTTTCGCATGATAAAGAATGTTTTTTATTTCAAAACAAAGAAAAATCTTGAATCAACGATTTTTTTAATTATCATAAATATATAAAGAAAAGTGGTATAATAGAATTAAATTAGTAGAAAGGAGCCTTATGAAAAAAATTTTAATTGTAGAAGATGATATAACCATTCAAACAGAATTACAAAAATATTTACAAAATTCAGGGTATGAAGTCATGATACTATCAAATTTTGAAAATCCACTTCATGATATTTTAGCGTGTCCCGTAGATTTAATCTTACTAGATATTAATCTTCCTAATATCAATGGAGAAATATTATTAAAAGAAATTCGTAAAGAATCTTCTATTCCTATTATTATGGTTACTAGTAAAGTAGGGGAAGTAGACGAAGTATTATCCATGTCTTATGGTGCGGATGATTATATTACAAAACCATATAATCCTACTATTTTATTACTTAGAATTCAAAATATTTTTAAGAGAATGGAAAATTCCTTAGAAAACCTAAATTACGATGAAATCAAAGTAAATCCTTCTAAAGGAACCCTTTCAAAACAAAACAAAAGCCTAGATTTAACTAAAAATGAAATGATAATATTTACCTTCTTATTAAATAATCGAGGCTCTATTGTTACGAGAGATGATTTAATGACCAACTTATGGAATAATAATGAGTATATTAATGATAATGCTTTAACTGTAAATATCAGTCGCCTTAGAACAAAACTACAAGACTTTGGACTTAACGATGTAATCGAAACAAGAAAAGGACAAGGGTATAAATTAAAATGAAATTTAAAAAATATTTATTCAATCAATTACCACAAATTGCAGTTTTTATGTTCTGTTATATCATTATTTTTTTATTACTAAAAGTTTTTCGAATCGATCATGAATTAACACTAGCTGTAATCTTTATTTTTATTTTTCAATTTCTTTTTATGATTTTTTATGATTATTTTAAAAAACAATCTTTTTATAAAGAATTGAATGAAACACTGGATCAGTTAGATCAAAAATACTTAGTTTTAGAGATGATTTCAAAACCTAATTTTTATGAAGGAGAACTTTTTTATGATACTCTTTACCAAATTAATAAATCAATGATTGAAAATGTGAAAGAGTATTCTTTAAGTATTACAGATTTTAAAGAATATGTAGAAATGTGGATTCACGAAGTAAAAATTCCAATTTCTAGTTTAGTACTTTTAAACCATAATGCCAATCATTCATTTGATAAAAGATATATTGAACCCATCAAAAAATTAGATCATTATATTGATCAGATTTTATATTATGTAAGAAGTGAGAATACAGAAAAAGATTATTTTATTAAAGAAACCAAATTAGAAGAAATGATTAAAAATGTTGCCTTAAAAAATAAAGATGATTTATTACAAAATAAAATTGATTTAAAAGTGACTATCAAAAAAGAAACCGTTTTAACAGATTCTAAATGGTTAGAATTTATTTTAAATCAAATTATTAATAATAGTATTAAATATAAGAAAAATCATGTAGCATCCTTTATTCAAATAAGTTCAAAAAAAGAAAAAGATAAAATTTATTTAAGCATATATGATAATGGAAAAGGCATTCCTAGTAGTGATTTACCTAGAGTATTTGATAAATCATTTACAGGAACAAACGGAAGAAATTCGGTAAAATCAACAGGGATGGGACTTTATATCGTACAAAAACTATGTACAAAGTTAGGCCATAAAATATCCATAGAATCCAAAGAAGGAGAATATACCAAAGTAACCATTACCTTCTATCAAAACGATTTTTATAAAATGGAAGAATAGATTACAAAATTGTAATATTTTGTAATATTAGAATCACGACTAATCTGATCTTTTTGATTACAATGAAATGAGAGAGGAGAAAGATTATGGAAAAAATTTTAAAAATTGATAAAATTGAAAAATATTATGGTAATAAATCCAGTTTAACAAAAGCAATTGATAACTTATCATTCGATGTTGAAAAAGGCGAATTTGTTGCCATCATGGGAGCAAGTGGAAGTGGTAAAACAACCCTTTTAAATTGCATTTCTACAATTGATAAAGTAACATCTGGACATATTTATGTTGCCGGTTATGATATCACGAAATTAAGAGGAAACCGTTTAAATCAATTTAGAAGAGAGGAATTAGGATTTATTTTTCAAGATTTTAATTTACTAGATACTTTAACGGCATACGAAAATATTGCTTTAGCACTTTCTATTCAAAATGTGAAAGCAAAAGAAATCGATAAAAGAATTCAAAAAGTAGCAAAAGAACTTGATATTGGTGATGTACTAAATAAATATCCATATCAAATGAGTGGAGGTCAAAAACAAAGAGTAGCAAGTGCGAGGGCAATTATTACTAGTCCAAAATTGATTCTTGCTGATGAACCAACAGGTGCTTTAGATTCTAAGTCTTCAAAAATGTTATTAGAACAATTTGAACATTTGAATCAGGAATTTAATGCAACCATTCTTATGGTTACTCATGATGCTTTTTCAGCTAGTTATGCAAATCGAGTAGTATTTATCAAAGATGGTAAAATTTTTAGCGAAATACATAGAGGAAAAGATTCTAGGAAAGAGTTTTTTGATAAAATTATTGATGTTGTAACATTACTTGGTGGTGATTTAAACGATGCTCTTTAAGTTATCTTTAAAAAATATCACTAAGAGTATAAAAGATTATGCCATCTACTTTTTAACTCTCATACTTGGTATTGCAATATTTTATGTATTTAATGCGATTGATGATCAAGTTGTGATGATGGATGTATCATCTTCTACTTATGAAATTATCAAATTAATGACAACGACACTTTCAGGAGTCAGTGTGTTTGTATCATTTGTTTTGGCTTTTTTAATTATCTATTCAAGTAGATTTTTAATGAAAAGAAGAAATAAAGAGTTTGCAATCTACTTAACACTTGGTATGAGTAAACGAAAGATTTCATTCATTTTATTTTTAGAAACATTGTTAGTTGGTGTATTATCCCTTGGTGTAGGAATCGGAATTGGATTTTTACTATCTCAATTAATGAGTATGGTAGTTGCTAATATGTTTGAAGCAGATTTAACTAAATTTGAATTTATTTTTTCAAAAGGTGCTTGTATAAAAACACTCATTTACTTCGGAATTATGTACTTTGTAGTAATGATGTTTAATACGATTAATATTAGTAAATATAAATTAATTGATTTAATCAATTCTAACAAAAAATCAGAAAAGGTTAAGCTTAAAAATTCCTTGTTCTGTGTTATTGTTTTTCTTATTTCAGTAGGTATTTTAGGATATGCTTACTATCTTGTAAATTCTATTGGTGAAGTAATGGATGAATTATCTATTTTAATTCCAATTGCTTTGGGATCAATATCAACATTTCTTATTTTTTGGTCTTTATCTGGTTTTATATTAAAAATAGTCCAAAAAAACAAAAGATTTTACTATAAGAAATTGAATAGTTTTACAATTAGGCAAGTTAGTAGCAAAATTAATACCACAGTATTTTCAATGACTGTTATATGCTTGATGTTATTTATAACAATATGCGTTTTATCTAGTTCTTTATCTATGAAAAATTCTTTAAATAAAAATTTAATTAGTTTTTCACCAAGAGATATAGAGCTTTCAAGATATCATATGGATTCAGAAAATTCTGAAGAAATGGTACAAAATGAAAATTTGAAATTGAATTTTGAAGAAGTTTTTGCAAAGTTCGGATTTGATTTTCAAAAGAATTTTAAAAATATTGTTTACTTTTCATTATATTCTGATGATGCAGTCACATTAAAATCTACATTAGGTTCTTATTATGAAGTAGTAAAAAAAGAATATAATTTTTTAAGATATGACGATTCAATTATTTTAATGACTAATAGTGATTATAATAATATAGCAGATAGTTTTCATTTAGAGAAAGTGAATTTAAAGGATCATGAATATGTTGTAGTAGGAAACTATAAGAGTATGATTGATATCAAAAATGAGGCTTTAAAAAGAAATACTAAGATTACAGTTAATCAAGAAGATTATTATCCAAAATATAAAAAAGCAATGAATGGATTTTATCAAATGGGAAGTCAAGAATCAGAAATCGGGTTCATTGTTTTGCCAGATCATGCTCTTACAGAAGATCAAAAAGTTTTCACTCGAATGATTGCTGACTATAATGGAGATTTAACGGATATTGAGAATGGAGTAAATTCTATTACTAAAAATAGTCAATTTTATACAGATTATGGTATTACATTAGATACAAAACAAGATATTAGAGAAGCAAGTATTGGTTTAGGCGCGATTGTTACCTTTTTAGGATTATATTTAGGAATTATTTTTTTAATGTCTTGTGCTGCCATTTTAGCGTTAAAAGAATTATCGGAATCGAGTGATAATGCAGAAAAATTTAATATGCTAAGAAGAATTGGTGTAGATGAACAAGAATTAAATAAGGCACTTTTTAAACAAATTGGAATATTCTTTCTATTTCCACTTGTACTTGCTATCATTCACTCTATATTTGGGATAATGTTTTGTAATACGATTTTAAAAACAATGGGAATTGAATTTAATCTAAAAGCAGTTATTATGACAATCATATTGATGGTATTAATCTATGGCGGATATTTCTTCATTACTTATTTATGTAGTAAGAATATTATCAAAGAAAATAGATAATGCCTGATAAAGAAAATAGAGATTAACAGTTAATTGTTAATCCTTTTGATTAATATGATTTATTTAACAACATTCAAAACTGCTTTATTATGTTTTCCATTAGTAGCCTTTTTAATTACAATTCCATTTATACTCATTCAATATCATAAGTATGGTTCCATTAATAAAATTAGGGTATTTATTATTTATTCTTTTATTTTATACTTGATGACAATATATTTTTTAGTTATTTTACCACTCCCATCAATAGATGAAGTCAAAACAATGACTAGTCCTAAAATACAGCTGATACCATTTTCATTTATTACTGATTTTGTCAAAGAAACACCTCTTATTATAACGAGGCCAAATACTTATCTAAAGGCATTATGTCATTCTAGTTTTTATACAGTATTATTTAATATTGTTATGACAATTCCTTTTGGTATGTATTTAAGATATTATTTTAAATGCAATTTAAGACAAATTTTTATTGATAGTTTTTTATTATCTTTATTCTTTGAACTAACACAACTTTCAGGATTATACTTTATATATCCTAGGCCTTATCGTTTATTTGATGTAGACGATTTAATGTTAAATACTATAGGTGGTGTAGTTGGATATTCTATTATGGGAAAATTAAAACGATTATTTCCAACTCGTGAAGAAATTGATCGAAAGTCATTCGAAGCTGGAAAAGTAGTATCAGGATTTCGAAGAATTACATTATTTTGCTTAGATTTTATTATTTATTCTTTTTTGACAGGAATTATTTCTATTTTTCTTAAATATTCTATTGTAAAGTATGTCATATTTATTTTATATTTTATTATCATTCCTTGCCATTGGAACTCAAGAACAATAGGAAGTAATTTTTTAAAAATTAAATTAGAAACGTCTCGTCATAGAGCATTTCATCTTTTTTTAAGATGGTTTCTAATTTATCTTTATTATGTAAGAATTCCTTTTGGTATAATATCTCTATTTAGTTTGATAAATTTAGATATTTCTATAAAAATGATTCTCATGGTAATTTTATGGATCTGCTTATTTCTATTTTATTGGATTAGTATTGTAAAAGTTTTAAAGAATCAAACATTAATTTATGATCGACTTTCTAAAGTTCAATTAGTAAGTACAATTAAATCATAATTTGACTTTCATTTTCACAGTATAATATAATATTTTTGAGGAATGATTAGAAAGAAGGAGTTATTTTGAAAATTAGAAACATTTTATGGGGAATTTTATTTATTTTTGTAGGAGTAATATTTGGCTTAAATGCATTAGAAATTACTAATATTGAGATTTTCTTTGATGGATGGTGGACTTTATTTATTATAGTTCCTTGTTTTATTAGTCTTTTTAAAGAAAGTGATAAAACGGGAAGTTTAATAGGAGTTTTAATTGGAATTGCTTTATTATTAGCTTGTCAGGATATTTTAAGCTTTGAATTAATATGGAAATTAATGATTCCAATCATATTAATCATAATTGGTTGTTCATTTATTTTTAAAGATGCTTTTAAAACAAAAGTAAATGAAAAAATAAAAACACTGAAAACCAATGAAAATACTTGTTATGCGACATTTAGTAGTCAGAACTTAAAATATGAACAAGAAAATTTTAAAGGTTGCGAATTAAATGCTATTTTTGGAGAAATTACTTGTGATTTGAGAGAAGCTAAAATTTCAAAAGATGTAGTGATTACAGCTAGCAGTATCTTTGGTGGAATTACTATTTATGCTCCAAATGATATTAAAATTAAAGTGAAATCAATTTCTATTTTTGGTGGTGTAAATAATAAATATCAAAATAAAAAAGAAGATAAAACAATTACAATTTATGTAGATGCTACATGCATTTTTGGAGGTATTGACATTAAATGAGTAATGCCCAAAAGATAATTAAATATGGTGCAATTGCTTTTGCTTTTTTCTTAATTTTTAGTATTCTTTCTGGTATTATGACTGGAGTGATGCTATTTTCCAATATATGGCAACAAGAAGAACCAAATGAGTTAAAGCAAACACAAATAGAAAATATTCCTCAAAAATTAAAAATTAATCTTATTTCCACAAAATTAGAAATTAGAAAAAGTGATTCTTTTTCAATTGAAACAAATCATAAAATAAAGATAGAAGAAAATGAGAATCAATTAATAATAAAAGAAACAAAAAATACTTTTTCTAACAAAAATTATTATTTGGTAATCAATATTCCTAAAAATATTACTTTTGATGAAATATCAATTGATAGTGGTGCTGGAAGTATTAAAATAGATTCTATTTCTGCCCAAAAATTAGATTTAGATTTAGGAGCTGGCAAATTAACTGCTCAAAATTTAACGGTTTTAAAACAAACGAAAATAGAAGGCGGAGCAGGCGAAATAGCTATTCAAAATGGCTCTCTATCCAATCTTGATTTAGACCTTGGCGTTGGTAATTTGGATATGACATCAGAAATACTAGGAAGCAGTAAAATTAATGCTGGCGTAGGAAAAATAAAATTATCCTTACTCGGTTCTAGTACTGATTATAAAATACATTTAGAAAAAGGAATTGGGTCTGTTCAAATAGAAGACAATACAATAAAAGAAGATTCTTATTATGGAACAGGCGATAATCAAATAGATATCGAAGGTGGAATAGGAGACATTAATGTTTATTACGAAAAAAAATAAATGCTTCATTTATTTTTTTCTTGCTTATTATAGGTATTTAAATTATAATACGTACGTTAAAAAGGAGAGTTTCTATGGATGATATTACAATTGCTCAACAAATTATTGGAAATCATTATTCCAATTTAAAAAATACAATTTATCATAATACTTCATTTATTTATACAACTTCTAATGAAAAAATGAATTTATATCAACCTTATTTACAAAATAAAGAAAAATCTTTATCTATTATTTCTTCAGGAGATCAAATATTAAATTTAATTTTATCAGGATGTAAACAAATAACAGGTTATGATATCAGCAGATTTACAAAATATTTTTTAGAATTAAAGAAAGCTGCTATTATTTCTTTATCTAGAGAAGATTTTATTCATTTTTTCTTCGATATTACACATACTAATGATGATTGGTATGATGAAATCTATGATCAAATTAGAGTTAATTTAGAAAAAGAAGACAGAGAATTTTGGGATAGTTTGATTAATTTTTATGATTGGTCTGAAATTAATCAATCTACATTATTTTCTTCTCAAACAATGTCTTTTACAAGCATTCTTCAAAATAATGATTATTTAAAAGAAGAAAATTATTCAAAATTAAAAAATATGATTTTAAAGGTAAACTATGAATATTATATAGAAGATATTCAAATATTGGTTTCAAAGTTAAAAAATCAATATGATTTTATTAATCTTTCTAGTATTATGTATTATGTAAGTCATTATAAAGATTTACTTTCTAAATTACCTTTAAAAGAAAATGGAATTGCCTTGACTTATTTATATCAGGTCAAAGAGGAACTAATGCAAGCTTATCCTGAATGTCAGGTGATTTCTTTTGATAAAAATTATCCTAAAGAAGGCATTATGATATATAAAAAACATTGATTTACCATATTGAAGGTGATATAATGAAATAACTATAATGGAAGGTGATAACTTGTCAGATAAAATGAATATACCTGTTGAAGAATTAAGCATTGAAACAAAAGAAATGTTAAAAGAAGCTGTAGAAGTAATGAAATCTAATTATAAAGATTCTTCAAAAGAATCACTGGATTTAAATAGATTGGAAGAAAAATTAAAAAGAATTAGAATTCAATATGAAGAAGAACTACAAGCTTATAATAATAAACAAATTTCTTCTAATGACTTTTCTGAAATTAGTAAGCAGTATGACTTTGATATCACGGAACTTCTTTTAGAAATTACAACAAGAAAAAGAAAATTAGAGTCTGAATCTTATATGAATCAAAGAATTAATTGTTTTTTCTTACTTTTAAAATTTCCACCAAATACTCCTTCTATTGAAATAGACGTAGATGATGAAACAAAAATTTTAACAGTCAAAAATGTTTATCAAACTTTTCTAAATACACTGTTAAAAGAAATAGAAGTAGATTTAAAATTTCAACAAGATATTATTCGATTGAAATTAAAATTTAATAGTAATAAGAATCATGTGGTTGATAAGAATCATAAATTTTATTTATCAAGAATGGATACTTTAAGAGCATCTGATGAATTATATAATATTCAAGAGGATTTAAAAACCGTTTTAAATACAAGTGCTGATGTTACTAAATATGACTATAAAAAAATCAAAGTAGAAGATTTTATTAATTATAATTGTGAAAAAATCTATCAAGATGTATTTATCAATCAGAATGAAAAAAGAAAAAAATAAAACCGGTAATCTGGTTTTTTTTGATATTGTTTATTTTACTTTTTTGCTAGTTTTTGGTAAAATGAAAAAGGTGGTTATATGAATCGCAAAGATGTAGACATCTCTAAAGTAACGCCGATGATGAAGCAGTATCTAGAGATTAAAGAGAAGAATGAAGATATTATTATATTCTTCCGTTTGGGAGATTTTTATGAAATGTTTTTTGAAGATGCCATTAAAGTATCTAGAGAACTTGAACTTACATTAACTGGTAAAAATGCTGGACTAAAAGAAAAAATCCCAATGTGTGGGATTCCTCACCATGCGGCTAATATATACATTGAAAAATTAGTAGAAAGAGGATATAAAATAGGAATTTGTGAACAACTAGAAGATCCGAAAAGTGTAGAAAAAGGAATTGTAAAAAGAGATTTAATTCAAATTATTAGTAAAGGAACTATTATAGATGATGAGTCTTTAGTAGAGTTTGAAAATAATTATATTGGAAACATTTTAGATTTTAATCATGCTTATGTAATTTGTTATACTGATATTTCAACAGGTGAGATTAATACAACTTTATTAGAACATAATGTTAGTAAGGTTGTTAGTGAAGTTGTTAGCATTGGAATTAAAGAGATTATTTTACCAAGTAAGGTTGATAAAACAATTCTTTCCTTATTAAAAAATCAATTTAAAATAGCTACTTCTATTTCAGATGAAATTGAAGAGTTAAAAGAATATGAGTATATTTATGAAGATATTAAAGATATTCGTTATATTGAAGCGATTAAGCATTTATTAACTTATATTAATCATACACAAAAACGAAATTTATCCCATTTACAAAAAGCCATTATTAAAGAAGATAAGAGTTTCTTAAAAATGGATATTCATACTAAAAGAAATCTAGAATTAACAGAAACACTTCGTTTAAAACAAAGAAATTATTCATTGATATGGTTATTAGACAAAACAAAAACAGCTATGGGTTCTCGTATGCTCAAGTCAATGATTGAAAATCCTTTAATTGATAGAGAAAAAATTAATCAAAGATATGATACAGTAGAAACATTACTTCGTGAATTTATTTTAAAGGAAGATTTGAATCAAGCCTTATTTGAAGTTTACGATTTAGAAAGATTAAGTGGTCGCGTCGCTTTTGGTAATGCGAATGCGAAAGACTTATTACAACTTAAAAATTCTTTAAAAGTTCTTCCTACCATTCGTGAAATTTTATCAAAAATTAATTTTTATAAGAATATAGAACCTTTAAATGATTTATATAACTTATTAGAAAAATCAATTTATGAAAATCCACCTTTATCAATTAAAGAAGGGTATTTAATTAAAGAAGGGTATAATCAAGAACTAGATGAATTAAAGGATTTAAGAAAAGGTGGAAAAGACTTTGTAGCACGTTTTGAAGCAGAAGAAAAAGAGAGAACAGGAATTAAAAATTTAAGAGTAGGCTATAATCGAGTATTTGGATACTATATAGAAGTTTCTAAAGGAAATGTGAAAGATATTAAAGAAGAATATGGCTATGAAAGAAGACAAACGTTAGCTAATGTAGAACGTTATATTAGTCCAATCTTAAAAGAAAAAGAAGCGTTAATTTTAAATGCTGAAGAAAAAATTATTGAACTAGAATATAATTTATTTATTGAGATAAGAGATAAAATTAAAGAATATATTCCTAGACTTCAAAATATTGCAAAGACAATTAGTGAAATTGATGTATTACAGTCTTTCGCAACTGTAGCTGAAGAAAATCATTATGTTCGACCAAAATTAGTAGCAGAACAAAAAATTGCAATTATTGATGATCGTCATCCTGTTGTTGAAAAAGTAATTGATGGAGAGTACGTTCCTAATGATATTATGATGGATGAAAATACTAACATATTATTAATTACTGGTCCTAATATGGCTGGTAAATCTACTTATATGCGACAACTTGCTATTACAGTTATTATGGCTCAGATTGGTTCTTATGTTCCAGCAAAAGAGGCCATTCTTCCTATCTTTGATGCAATATTTACTCGTATTGGTGCTAGTGACGATTTGGTGAGTGGTGAATCTACATTTATGGTAGAGATGAAAGAAGCAAACCATGCAATTAGTAATGCAACAGAACATAGCTTAATCTTATTTGATGAATTAGGTAGAGGAACAGCTACATTTGATGGTATGGCTTTAGCGCAATCAATTATTGAATATATTGAAAAAAATATTCGTTGTAAAACATTATTTTCTACCCATTATCATGAATTAACAGATTTGAGTGAAACTTTAAAGACATTGAAAAATGTTCATGTAAGTGCTCACGAGGAAGATGGAAATATTACTTTCTTACATAAAATAAAAGAAGGCAGTATTGATAAAAGTTATGGTATTCACGTTGCTAAACTAGCAGACTTACCAAGTGTTTTAATTGAAAGAGCAAATCAAATTTTAAAAGTATATGAAAATAAAGAACAAAAAAGAGATGTTGTAATTCAAGAGTCATTACCTTTAGATGAATTAATGAAGGAAGAATCTGCTGTCGAAAAAGAAATTAAAGAATTAGATATTTTAAATGTTACTCCATTAGATGCTTTAAATATATTATATAGTTTAAAAGAAAAAATAAGGTGATAAAGTGAATATATTGAAAAAAGAGTACTGGGTTTTATGTTTGGTATTGGATATTTTAACAGGTGGTTATATTACTTTTGCTGTTGGCTATTCAATTGGTGTATATGATAAAAATGCTTGGTATGCCAAAAAAGAATATTGGATAGGTGCAGCATTATGTTTATTTTTTCCAATTTTTATTATGTTTACAGTATTTCATGTCCAAACTTTAGTGAATGTTTGTAAAAAATTACATGTACCGGGAAAAGAAATTTATGCAACACCATATTCTTGGATTTTATGTTTAATAGTACCTGTTTTAGGTTGGATTTTGTTATGTGTAATGTTAATTTATTTAAATGTTTGGATGATTGTAGAACTTGCACATGGTGAAGGTGAGAAATATATTACAAATTAAATGACTATAATGTCATTTTTTTGTTAATAAAAAAGGAAAAACGAAAGTTATGTAGAATAATAAAAGTAGAGGAGGTGAAAAATGAAACTATTAGAACTAACTAGTGATGTCGTATTTAAA
>ERZ827488.630-NODE-630-length-51382-cov-11.254057_pt1 | contig 51382 bp, 57 predicted proteins | sample MGYA00519771_ERZ827488 | MGnify/ENA primary metagenome ERZ827488 (study PRJEB31778, sample SAMEA3449323) | human gut metagenome | biome: human gut; feature: human-associated habitat; material: faeces | place: United Kingdom | collected 2010/2012 ... | reverse complement strand
AAGGTTTGTTCCGGTAGGAAGGAAAATAAATTGTATTTATAATAGGGCGAGCAATGCAATGAGAAACATGTAAATTCAAGTTTGGAGAATTGAGAAAATCGGTATTAGCCTCTTGCTACATTTCTGCAGCAAGGGGCGTTTTGGCATATCTTTATTCTTTCATCAGCGGTGTACCAGTGTGCCATACTTGACCGACTTTCTCACCGATGGCATAGTAGCCGTTGCGGAACTGGTCGAATACAAAGGCATTCAGCTTTGTGGCATCGACCTTGCCTGTTTCGTCCAACACAGACTCGTCTGCCAAAACCCCGATAATTTCTCCGTTGTAGTGGAGCAGCTTACAGAAGCCCTGCTCGTATGTATACCACATGTTTATCCGGAAAACAAATATCAGAACCCTTCTTTCAGTTTCCCCTCTGCATCCTCCGTCCATACAGCCTTATAATAATAGGCAGGTCCTGTTTCCAGATCTAATACGCTCCAGTATATGTCATATCCCTTCTTCAGGAAATAATCGATATGTTCCTGCCTCATCGGATAAGGCTCGGAACTGACCAGATCACAGTATTCCTTGCCTCTCTTCTTGGCTGCATCTACTTTTTTTATATAATCCATCATCTGATATTTTGCAGTCTCTCTGTAATTCTCCTTTGCATTGGGAAGATGTATCGGTTTCTTCTTTCCCTCTTCCTGTTCGAATGCATTTACCCAATTATTAAAAAGTTCCGAAAATATACTTCCCATCCACGGCTCCTCCTTTGCTCGTATTTAAGGACAAAATGATAAACAGACGGATTTTTAAATCCCTCTGACGTTCCTCATATTTTTGTACGAACAAAAACGAAAGGAGAGGATTCTTATGTTAGAACAATGGATCAAAGAAAATGCAAATATGAAGGATGGAGGAAGCGTAGCTGTCATTAACGACGACGTATGGATACTGCCACCCAGATGTTTTTCTAACATGCCTGGATTAAAAAAAGTGATCCTTCCATACAATCTTCGAAAGATAGGAGCTTTTTCATTTGCTGGATGCAGGAGCCTGAAAGTGATCGACATTCCGCGGCAGGTTGTCCTCATTGACGATGGAGCCTTCTATGGCTGCTGTTCCTTAAAAGCAATCAACATTCCGGATAATGTGGTCGGGATCGGTTCGATGGCGTTTGCCGGAACTGATCTTAATACTATTACGCTCCCCAAGAGTGTCCGGTACATAGATGACGGAGCATTTGCCGATTGCCCAAGAATCAACCAGATTTCTTTGCCAGAAAATCTCTACGACATACCGTATGAAAAACAGCGTATGATCTTTGTCTCAAATCCAGATATCATACCATCTTGCGACTAAGGATTACCATTAGTGCTCTGAGATCCCATATACATCCGCGGCTGAAACTGCTGCGGATTTTTTTATGAATATGCATTGGCAAAGCAACCGTTACATATGGAAATGGAAAATATTTATTAAAACGGAGGAAGCACAATCTTAATTTTTCTTCCTATTTTTTTCATATTATCTCCAAATGAATTTCAGGAGGTATATGTGTAATGAAGTTGAAGAGATTGGTTCCGAGAATGATAATCGGAGCAACTATGGCTGCTATGATAGCAGTACCCGTATCTGCAAGTAATATTAATTCTGGTAGTACCCCCCCCCGATAGAATTTACGAGAATTAGTAGTACCAATGCGGATAGCAATTCTGGAGATGACAGTGGGAAGGTGTACGACTTTAAGGATCCCAAAACTTCAGGAGTAGTTACTGTTACAAAGAACTGGGATGACAGTTCTTCTAATGATAAGAGGCCGGTACCGGATGTTTCCATCAGTACGGCGAAACCAGGCAAAAATCCACTGGGTTATACCATTACTTATCATGGAAATGGACTGACTTTTGATAACGGAAGTACTGAAAATGAAATCATTGTAAATAGTTCTGGAAAAATCGTATCTGGTCAGTATAAACTTCCAAGAAATACATCTGTTACATGGTACTTAGATTCTCAATGTACTTCTAAAGTTGAAACAGATAATAATGGTTTGCCTATAACAGGGATTTTTTCTGATTTAGATTTGTATGCTAAGCCCAAAACTTTTATCATCAAGGGAAGCGTATCTATGTTTTCAAATGAGTTTAATGATTTAATTCCTGATACAGCCACATCTGTAGTGTTTACCGATGAAATTATGCCTGCTTCTGCAACCTTAATTGATGTAGATGCAGACGGAGATGAAGGAGTGGTAGCCTGGATGGACGGAGAAACGATGAAAGTTTCTTCTCAAGTTTCTGGTCAGAAGGTGGTTGCTGCCTCAGATAGTTCTTTTATGTTTGCTCAGAAAGAAAGCTTGTCTCTTATAAATTTCAGCAATCTGGATTTTTACAACGTTACTAATATGGACAGTATGTTCTTCGCTGCAAGTGGGCTCACAAGTCTCGATCTTACTCCTCTAAATACCAGTAATGTAACAAATATGGGTGATGTATTTAGTAATTGTATTAATCTTACAAACCTTGACCTATCTTCATTTAAAACCAATAAAGTCACGGATATGTCAGGTCTTTTTTATCACTGTCCTTCGCTTACAAGTTTGAAAGTATCAACTTTAAATACAAATAATGTTATTAATATGAAACAAATGTTTTATGGCTGCAAAAAACTTACAGAACTCGACCTATCATCTTTTGATACCAGTAATGTTACCAATATGTATAGAATGTTCAGTGGCTGCTCCAGTCTCACCAATCTTGATTTATCTCCCTTGGATACAAGTAAAGTTACAGATATGAGTTTTATGTTTGAAAATTGTTCAGGACTTATAGGTCTCAATTTATCTAACTTAAACACTGACAATGTCACTACCATGTATAGCATGTTCAAAAGTTGCAAAAATATAGCCAATCTCGATTTATCATCTTTCAATACCTGTAAAGTTACAAATATGGATAGTATGTTTTACGACTGTTCTGGACTTACATCTCTTACTTTGTCGTCGTTCAATACTGATAATGTTACAAATATGAGAGACATGTTCTGGAATTGTTCTGGAATTGTAAGCCTCAACTTATCATCTTTTAATACTGAAAAAGTCACAGATATGGGCTACATGTTCGAGAGATGTTATGGACTAACAAATATATCTCTTGGTGATAAATTTTCATTTGCTGATTATTATTATCTTCCATCCGGCACCTGGTACGCCTCCGACGGAACTGCCTACACCTCCGACGGCACCACCTGTACGATACCAAACAACAAAGCCGACACCTACACCCGTAAATAATATATCCCCACTTCAGGCTGTTCTCCTTACGAGCAGCCTGATTTTTTATTTCCTTTGTTTTTTTTCATACTTTCAAGTACAAAAAAAACGAAAGGAGAAGAAAAATTCTATTCACAAATAAGCTCATGGCTTAAAGCAATATCTATTAAAACAGAGGAGAATGCATATGGGATATAATTACAAAGAATCCGGTTACGGAAATTGCGACTATCTTATTGTCACGAAAAAAGGAAAAGAAGAGGGCGGACTTCCAGATGGTGTTGTCATATTAATTGGACAGCTTTATGCTGATCCGGAATTTAAGGCCTGGCTGCCAACAGCAGAAGAAAAAGGATACCATGTGTTTACTGCCAAACACTGCGACGACGAAAGAGAATTTACTCATATCAGAAAAAATAGTGGTATAGTTAATCGTTTTGGCTTCTTCATCACTAAAACAAATATGTTTGAGCATATCGATTCTGATTATGACATCGGAAGCGGAAGCTGGTTCAGACGAAAAAATGCCCCCAATTTTATGGAAGCTCTGAAACATCTCGATTAAACAATAGGAGGCAGTCTATGGATTTAACGGTAGAAGAAAAAAACGAAATCGAAATTCGTCTTGTAGAGATCCAGACAATTTTGGAAAACAGTCTATACGAAGATTCTGATGAAGAACGGGAGTTGTTACGAGAACAGAACGAACTCGAACATATGCTGGAGATACAAAATTATGTTAGATGAAAATTCCAGAAAACTGAATATGTGAATAATTGTTTGGGGACAGATATATATATCTGTCCCATTTTTATTCTTACAGGTATTCTTTGTATTACATATATAAAAAAAAATGAGAGGAGATCAGTCGTACACAAAAGATACAGCTTCTAAAAATCATCAATTCTGAAAAAAAATCAGATACATATATCAGGATCAGAAAACACAATCGCAAAGAAAGACGTAACCCTATACTATGGATTACGTCCTTCTTTGGTGATCGCAGTTAAATCTGCGGCAAATTATTTAAAAATAATTGTACATTCTATCGTCTGTTTTGTTTTCTGATCATATGCAAAAACAGTCAGAAACATATTTTTGTTTGCAACCTTAAAGGTATCTCCATCATTAAGCCAGGTTCCTAATTCGATTCCTTTTGGATCATTGATCTTACGCGTACTGATGTCCCATCCGTCTTTACCTTTTATCTGTAATTTCAGTTCTTTGTTTTTATATTTGTCATAACTCAACACATAGTGTGCTTTTTTGTTGAACCTGGATGTCAGATTCATGGAACCGATTTTGAAAGAGGATAATGGATTGACATATTTTTTTACTGTAACTTTTTGTTTGTAGGTATCTTTTCCTTTCTTATAGGAAACAACCGCGGAGCCTGTTTTCTTTGCTTTCATGAAGTAAGCAGAATGAGAATCAGGATTTGTCTGTGTCAACATATATACCTTTCTGGAAATAAGGCTTACCACAGATGTTTTGGAAGATTTAAAAGAGGATGTTCCCCAATTCATATAAGAATCCGTATTTACCACCGTTTCGTTTGCCGTAGCAAATATCCTTCTGTTTGCATTGTAGTGTAATGACTTAGAGGGATACAAAGTTAGTGTCTGAGCAGGTTTTGTAATAGTTTTTGCCTGCACACACATGGCACCGGTCAGAACCATTGTCAAAGCCAGAAATGCCACCAAGAGTTGCTTAAAATGTCTTTTCATGTTCTTTTTCCTCCTTTTTTGTAGTACATATACTTTCATTATAATCCCATTTTCCATATTTGCAAGTATTTAAGGATTTTTTATATATTGTCACTTATAAGCCAGATTGTCGTCCGTACAGTCTGATTTTTGTTTTTTCCCTTCTTTGTCATATTTTTTCTGCAAATAAAAACGAAAGGAGAAAAAAATGAATAAGGAAGAATCAGACCAAAAGTATGGCTGGCGTATCCATGACGATCCTGTAAAAGCAACAGAGATCGGTGTGAGTGTCTGCCCTGTATGCAGGGAGAGCAGCAAGCTGGTCCAGCGTCAGACCTCAGGCTTCAAAAACATCCTGTCCGTCTGCAGACATGGGCATACCTGTGAGATCGTCAAGGCCGTATATGAAAAGTATCAGGTCGGTGACCGCATCCGCAGATATGAATCCACTTTTGGTAAGGATGCTACTGTGCGCCTGAACTGCTATACCGAAGGGGTGATTGAGAAGTCATATCCCAGTCTGATTGACTGGCTGTTCGACTACCGAATTGACAAGTGCATGAGGAATGGAACAGAAATAAAAGCCCCGGCATAGAAGAAGATGGGTATCCTCTTTTCGAAGTATCAGCTGAAAAGTTACCGTTTTCATCAGAGGCAAAAATTATCACTACCCCTGATAAAAGCAAAGCTTATAAATACTTTGAGGAGGCATGTAAAGATAATGCACATAGTTAACGAAAAATTGTGTGAAGGTAAATATGGTTGTCGTAAATGTCCTTTTACTACTTGTAATATTGAGTTTGAGGTTATGAAAAAATAAAGACTTTGACTAAAAAACGGAGGAAAAAACATGAATGAATTATATGTAGATGAATGCTGGCTATATTTCAAAACAAAAGAAGTTTCAAAAGAAGAAGCTATCAAAAAGTTATATGAAGCATGTGATGCTGCTGGAATTGAGCTTACGATAGAAAATTCTGCATTGAGAAATGAAGATGGAGAAGACATAGAGTAATCTTTCCGCAGCCACTTAAAACAAAGGAGAAATTTTATGTATACCATATACACAAGAGAATTTGATTCTGTAAATACAGGAGGATATATTTATGAGAGATATTCACAAACAAAGGATTATTCAGACAGCAATACGTGAATATAAGGAGTCTGTTCTTTTTGGTTTCAGCCCAAGTGCACCTCACGCCATCAATATGATGGAGGAGGCTTTGCATATGTGCAGACCTTACAATGTGCTGGGTATTTCTGTATTAGAAAATACCTTAAAAGAAGCTAGGAAAAAATACGAAAAAGAATTATCCGGGACTGACAAACTGAATGTTTGATTTCCGTATCGACAGATGCGTAGGAAACGGAAGGGAGATAACAGCTCCTGTCTGGATTATCGGACATCTGTCCATTGGCAGATCCAACAAAAGTGTCGTCCTGGTAAAAAAGCAATACCTGATGGGACCTTGAAGAAACTGGATAACATTTTATAACAAAGGAGAAAAACATGATCAAAAAAGAAGACAAATCTGAATTTATTGGACAGATACTGGATCTTTTCGAAGATTTCCTGGATGAGTACGGGATTAAAGTTCCTCAAAAAGAAGGAGCGGAAAGCTGTGATCCGGATACTCCGGCAAATCTGTGCGGAAAAGCTTATGATAACCTGGCAGAACAGCTGGAGACATTTTTCCGCAGCTGGGGTGTCATAAAAGATGAACGTCCGCAGATAGAGTATCTCTTCACCTTATCCTTAAACGAGGTTAAATGTAACGGAACCATCTCCGTAAAAGCAGAGGATCCGGATGAGGCTTACAGAAAGGCACAGAATCTGGCAAAAACAGAACTTTACATTTCCTTTCCATCTTTGGATATTCCATATGATGTAGAACCGGTTGAGGAAGAGGGATATCCCCTTTACTCCATTATCTCTGAACTTCTGCCTTTTTCAACAGAACAAAAGGTTGTTTCAACTTCTGACAAAGCAGATGCTGATGCTCTTTTTGAAAAAGCATGCAGAGATAATTCGGCTGTCAAACTGACAGTTCAGACCAGTTCCAAGGCATCCCCGGCAATCCTTAAGAAATGGAGCATCTGATTTTGCGAAAAAAAGAGAAAAACATGAGCTGGCTTCCGGAGAAGTGTATCTCCGCGGAGCTGGCACACAGGACCAAGTACAGCACGTTGAGACGGGCTCTGGACGGGAATAAGATTTCCGTTGTTGTCCGTGGGTACTGCTGGTATACGAAAAACTGCCCAAAACGGTTTCTGGGCATGATCAGGCGGGAGATGAAAAGACTCTATCCCCGCTTCGAATACACTTATTAAGTACAGAGGAGGAAAATAATATGACAGGTTACAGATGCGAAGAGTTTTTTGGAGAGGGGCGCCGAGATGCGGCGTCCGTAATGGCATACGAGACATTTGTATTGGAGAATACAGATATTCTGGATTACCTGATCAAATCCGATCTTATCGGTGAGACTATGAAGGAGCTTCTTTTTGTTTATAAAACCCTCATGAAAGAAGGAATGCTTATCCATACCGGATTCGATACAGACTACGAAGAGATGCTTTACCGATATCGTAATAATGAAAAAGACCGGGTAGAGTTCTTTGAGGAAGTTCTTGACGATATCCGTAAAGCGACAGGTGTTAATGTCAGATTCTGTCTGTGGCTCTGTGACAGTCCGCAGGAGTGCCTTGATTCCCATAATGCAGATCAGGCAAAACACCTCAAAGAGTTTGAGTTCGATATGTATGATACTTCTGACATTGTCCTGGCTGATCTTGGCAAAAAAGGAAAGCTGTGCGGGTATGAAAAACTGCCCGAGGCTTCCTGTTCTGTCCAGATGGAAAATAACTTATAACTGCTACTGCGGAGGTTTGCTCCGCGGTATTTAAAACAAAGGAGAAAAACATGTATATTATTGACACGTATCTTGATAAAGACCGGCTTCCCGTTCTTGAGAAAAAAGAACTCTGCCGGGAAACACAGACACTTAATTCGCCGGATATGACCTTCGATTTCCTTAACCGGTATTTCCGTCTCAAAGACCGGACGGAAGAATATATATACCTTCTGGCATTTGACAAAAAGTGTCATCTGATTGGGGTTTTTGAGCTTTCCCACGGTACTGTGGACAGTTCGCTCATCACTCCGCGGGAGGTATTTATGAAGGCTCTGCTCTGCGGAGCTTCCGGTATCATCCTTGCACACAACCATCCGAGCGGAGATGTTTCTCCCTCAAAGATGGATATGCAGGTGATGACAAAGATCAAAGATGCAGGTGAGATACTTTCTGTACCGCTGCTAGATTTCATCATCTGCGGAGAGTGCTATTATTCAGCCAAAGAAGAAGGCTGCCTATAAGGAGAAAAATTATGCTGTTAGAAGAATTTGAGAAAAGGACCAATATTTTTGTACCGGGAGAGTATTTCGACGTAATCCATCAGTTCTACATGGATACAGAGATGGATAAAGACCAGTTTTGTGAGGCGTATAAGAATAATACCGACAATCTGGCTGTTAAGATCAAAATGGCTTATGTCGAGAAACGTACCAGAGAACAGGTCGCTGTATGCCACCGTCTGGAAGCGGAAGAAAAAAAATGGCAGAACACAGTAAAAGAACTGAGATCAGAGATTTCATTGTTAACCAGAAAACTGGAGTGTGAGCAGGAGTGGAAGCCATATGAAGATGTATCAGGCCGGTTTTATGAAAACATTGCCAACAATGGTGTTTCCCCGGCTTCTGACGAGGAGACGGTACGGTTTGTCTCTACGCACTTCGGATTCGATATGACGAAGATCTCCATCAAAAGAGTAAAACCTCTGTATGAGATCAACCGTCATCAGCAGCTGCGTCAGGCTGGAGTAACCGTCAGAAACCCATATATCTTTGCTTCAGACTGGAACTATGTATACTTCTCGTCCATGGGCATCGACTATGAGATCCTGAATGGTAAGATTATTCCTTTATAATACGAAACGGCATTTCTTTTGAGAGATGCCGTTTTTCATTTTTCCATTTTTTCTTCATATTATATATTGGCATACATAGTCTCAAATATTAATCTATGAGAAAAGTGAATTCGAATTCACTTTTTTGCCGTTGACCGGAAAGTCCTGAAACGGTATAATCGGTTTGTTCTGCGTTTTTTCGTGTGAACAGAAACGCAGGAGAAGATCGGTTAAACTATTCTCAAAAACGAAGGAGGATATTATGGCATATACAGATGAAGAGATCATGGCACTGGTCAAAGAACGTGGTATATTGCGGTACTCCATGCTGATGGCAAGGTTTCATATTTCCAGTGTGGAAGCAAAAAATATCGTTTCTGACTACATTTTCAAAGGTATCGTGGATGAGGACGGGAGATATGGAAAAAAGTCCGAGTGTTCCTGGAAACGTTTCTCTCCGAAAACGATTGCCGAGATCAACAGCGAATCCGAAACTCAGGAAGAAGCTGTAAAGGAAACTCCGCAGACGAGAAAAAAAACCTCGGATACAAAAACCTCGGACACAAAAATCCGTCAGGATCCAAATGGACAGTTGTCATTTTTCTGATCAAAACAGCCTTCGGGCTGTTTTTTTCGTGCCAGATTTCGATTTATCATTTTTCCTGTATCATTTAGAAAAAATGAAGGAGGAAAAAACATGAGTATCAAATGCAGTTTCTGCGGAATCGATCAATCTGAATGCAGATGGATCTTCAGTTCTCCAACTTCAAACGGCAAACATTATATATGTGACAAATGTATCGGAAAGATTTCTTCCCAGATTGAGGAATTAAAACTGGAATACCCTGAGGAAAAAGCATTCCTTACCCCTTCCGTCATCAAGTCAAAGCTTGACTCTTATGTGATCGGACAGGACAGGGCGAAAAAGATCCTTTCCGTAGCTGTTTATAATCACTATAAAAGGCTCAGGAAAAGAAATGCGGGAGTAGAGATACAGAAATCCAACATCCTGCTTATCGGCAGTACCGGCTGCGGAAAGACTTATCTGGCCCAGACACTTGCCAGGATCCTGGATGTCCCATTTGTGATCTGTGATGCCACCGGGCTGACTCAGGCAGGGTATGTGGGAAAAGATGTGGAAGAATGTCTTTCTTCCCTTTTAAAGAAGGCGGACGGCAGTATTGAAAAAGCACAAACAGGGATCGTTTACATCGATGAGATCGATAAACTGGCCAGAGTCGGGGAATCCTCCGCACAGAGGGATGTCTCCGGAGAGGGAGTACAGCAGGCTTTGTTAAAACTCCTGGAGGGACATGTGATCTCCATTCCTGTTGGAGACAAGAAGTCTCCGTTTACTTCCACAGTGGACATCGACACCAGTAACATCCTGTTTATCTGCGGAGGTGCCTTTGACGGGATACAGAAGAAGATCGAGCCGGAGAAGACCATTGGTTTTGGACATGCCATTCCAAAAATAAATGAGTTCTCCTATAACGAGATTGAGAGTTCCGACCTGGTAAAATACGGACTGACACCGGAACTTACGGGAAGACTTCCTGTCATCGCTTCCCTGGATGGTCTGGATGAAAATGCCCTGGTAAGGATCCTGGTGGAACCGAAGAATTCCATCGTCAGCCAGTACAAAGAACTTTTAAAAATGGACAATGTTTCCCTGAATTTTGAGCAGGATGCGCTTGTTGAAATCGCAAGGACCGCACTTCGCAAAAAGACAGGGGCAAGGGGATTACGCTCTATCATGGAGAGCACCATGACAGATATCATGTTTGAAGCTCCAGATATTGTTTGTGAAGATACCTACGAAATCAGGATTACAAAGGATATGGTGAAAGGAGGCGGCAGGATTGGCTAAGATCATTGAAGTAACCGCTGAAAATAAGATCGACACACGGCTTTTTGATTCTCTCCTGAAAGAATACCGTTCTGCATATGAACAGAAGCAGAAACTACATGATCTGGTCATAAAAAGCATCCTTTCCGGGGCGAAAAAGCATCACCTGGAATTTGGGGAACTGGAAGAGGTTGATGACGAAGGACTGTTTCAGTTTTTACAGCCGAACGTCCTCAATCCCATACTGCTGCATTTTAAAGCAAAGGAGTCCGGAATCCTCATTGAGACCAGTATTTTTATATCAAAAAACAGTTCGCACGAGACCGTTTCCATAAACTCCGTTTTTACCAGAAAGACTGACGGACATCTGGAATGCTGTATGAAAGACGGTTCCTGGAAACGTATTTATTCTGATTATGTTGAATACTCCATTGAGAACAGATACAGAAAACAGCTGTGGAATATCTGCTGTGCCAAAAACGGCGGTAATCCTCTGTCAGACAAAAATTTCGCCCATATCTGCGTAAAGAATTCAAAACTGCTTCTTTTGTCAGATCTGTTGCATATGTTGCGTGTTTCTGACAAAGAGCTTAACAGTCCGGAAGCATCCATCATCTTAAAGCCGAACCCTAAGTACTGCAGACTGGGATTTGCTGTTTCACAGCAGGGAGACGAACTGGTTTTAAGCAGATATATCGGAAGGGATGACCTTTTATTGTTCCTTGGCAAAGACCAGCCTTCCTACAGCTATGAGGATGCCGTATTTTCCACTCCGGATACCAAAAAAATGGCAGCCATTGTAAGGAGACTTACGGATCATTATCCCAAAGACGTGCCCGTTTTTACTTTTCCGGTCTCTGAAAACATATACTATGAATTCTGTTATGATAAAAACCTGTCCGACAATGGGGCGATCTATTTCGATAAATTCAATGCAGGTGGGGAAGTCTGTGAAGTAAGTAAAAAAGATATGGTAAAAGTAGAAGAAATGTATTCCCTGATAGAGAAATTACTTCTTCTGCCAGACTCCCAGTGAGGAAGTGTTTATGAAAACCATCGTGAAATATCCCGGAAGCAAATGGCGGCTGGCAGAACAGATCGTGTCCCTTTTCCCCAAACATCACAGTTACCTAGAACCGTTCTTTGGTTCCGGGGCTGTCCTGTTCTCCAAACCACGGTCCAACATAGAAACCGTCAATGATCTTGACGGGGATGTAGCAAACCTTTTCCAGTGTATCCAAAAAGATCCGGAAAAATTGTCCCGGATGGTGTATTTTACACCATTTTCCAGACAGATATACGACGAATCCTACAACAGCATCCCGTCAGATCCTTATGAAAAGGCTGTCTGGTTTTTGATCCGCTGCAATATGGGTTATGGGTATCGTACGAATGGATATAAAGTAGGCTGGAAGAGGGATGTACAGGGACGGGAACGGGCATATGCCGCAAAGGACTGGAGCTCGCTTCCGGGCAGGGTCTTTGAGGCCGCGGAAAGACTGAGAGGAGTGCAGATAGAATGTCGTCCTGCAACAGAACTGATAGCAGAATACAACTACAAAAATGTCCTGATCTACTGCGATCCGCCATATATGGCAGAAACAAGATCGGGAGGGGCACAGTACAAAAAAGAAATGTCCGACCGGGAGCATGAACTTTTATTACAACAGCTCCTGCGGCATACCGGACCGGTTCTCTTATCCGGATACCATTCAGATCTCTACGATACCATGCTGAAAGACTGGGAGCATATAGAGTTCAAAACATACGCCCAGTCCCTTAAAAAGAAAACGGAAGTGATCTGGATGAATTTTGAAATTTCGGAAGAATACGGTCAGATGTCATTTTTGTAGAAAGTTTTTTCGCACTAAAAACATTAAGAAATATTTTTCTGATACACTACTTGAGTAATTCGCTGTCGCATCCTCGTGACTTTAGTCGTGAGTGAGACAGTGTCTTCTTTTAAATGCACAAAAGTATCGTTTACGACATTTTATTTCTTTATATTTCGGGGTAGAGAAATTTTTTATTTCAAGCATTTTTTTCGCAAAAAACGTCTCATTTCTAATTTTTTCATCATATTAAATGCATCAGTAATTTACAGAAAGGAGATGTACGACATGGCAAATTCAAACAGGAAAAAAGCCCGCAAATTACAGGAAGCCAAGCAGACGAAAAAGGCTGAATCTGCGAAAAAAGCAAAATTTGTTAAGCAGGCAAAGGCTGAGACGGAGAAACCGATAAAATATACAGTTACAGCAGAACAGCTTGATGATGGGACTTTTAAGTTTCAGTGTGGCAGGAATACATTCAATATCACTAAACAAAAAAATAAAGCATTAGAGCCTTACGGGAAATGCATACATAATTACGGAGTTCTTTTAGAGCTGATTCCCGGCGACAAACAGGCTGCGATCAACCAGCAGATAGGAAATGCCAGGGTCGTACACAATGATTACCTTTCCAAACGCATTGATTATTATAACGAAAATAAGAAAACGTTAACTGTTACACAGTATAAAAAAGAGTATCTGCCGGCATTAAAGGAAGAAAAGGAATACCTCAAGGATACAGATAAATTCGTTTATGAAAATGCCTGCCACAATGTGGATGATGCATACAACAGATTTTTTAAGGGGTTGTCCGGATTTCCAAAGTATGCCTCCAGAACGAAACCAAACGGGAACAGTTATACCACGAATTTTACAAACAACAATATTGAGCTGAAAATGATCGACGGCATCCCGTATGTCAAACTTCCAAAAATCGGGAATGTCAGATTCATTCTTCCAAGAGGTAAGACGCTGATAGACATACAGCCGCAGGAAGTGTCAATCAAAGGGGCAACCGTAAGCAGGGAGCCAGATGGCTCATACCGCATTTCCCTCCGAATGGAGAGTGTGATTGACAAGCCTGTATTCCCAACCGTTATCAACGCCAGGGAGATCGTCTCTGTTGACCTTGGACTGAAAGAATTTGGCGTTTTTGGGAACCTGGAAGAATCAGTCCCTGTTCCAAACCCGAGATGGATTCAGGTTCATGCAAAAAGATTACGGAGATTCCAGCAGAGTTTATCCAGAAAGCAGTACGACCAAAACACCCACAGGGGTTCGAAGAACTGGGAGAAGGCACGTGCGAAGGTGGCAAAGGAGCAGCGTAAGACTGCTGACCAGAGAAGGGATTTCCATCACAAGCTTTCAAGGGCGATTGCAGATAATTATGTTGCGTTCATATGCGAAGACCTTGCTGTGAAAAATATGATGCAGAACAGGCATCTGTCAAAATCAATCGCGTCTGTCGGCTGGTCCCAGTTTTTAACAATGGTGCAGTATAAGATGGAACGCGCTGGTAAGTATTTCAGGAAAATCAGCAGATGGTATCCATCCTCACAGACCTGTGGCTGCTGCGGGTATAAGAATACGGATGTTAAGGATCTGGGTGTCAGGAAATGGATATGCCCGAAATGTGGAACCTGGCATGACCGTGACGTCAATGCCCAGCAGAACATATATAAGCTTGGAGCGAAAATGCTCCAGGATGAAGGGATACAGATTGCTGGTCTCCCTGTAACAAATAAACACTCAAACTGATCCTTCAGAAATAACTGTTAACCAAGCAACGGGTAAAACCGGTCACATATAAACAAGCACTCCGGAAACGGAAATAACCAGACAACAAAGCAGCGGTACCTCGGGGAAGTGTGGGAGCCGTGGTGAAAGTCCACTTATAAAGCCTGCACCGCAGTAGGACTGGCATCACAAGGGTGCATGTCAGAGAGCCTGGGTAAGACACGGCCGAAAGGCAATGCACCGGGCAGATGAAGCAGGAAAGAAGATAGAAGGGAAGGCGTAACCGGATCGCAAGATTATAAAAGCCTGCCGGACTATCGGAAGCTCGTGACTTTAGTCATGAGTTCTTCACAATCATTACTCGAATGTGACAGATTTGTAGTATACTGTCTGTATCATTTTCAAACATCGTTCAGAATAGAAGGAGGAAATACAAATGCCAACAAAAAATAATGAAAATATCCTGCTCATTGCAGGTAAAACAGAAGCGGAAAAATATCTGGTTCAATCAATACTTGCCAAAAACGGTTCCTATCTGGTAATCGATCCAGAGGGGATTCTTGAGGGACAGACCAGTGAAAAATTAAAACAGGAAGGATACCATGTTTATATTTGCAATGTTGATGACACGAAGGGCTTTTTCTACGACTATTTTCGTTATTATTACTATAATATTTTCCACAATGAAAAAACAGTCCTGTATCTGACAGGATCTGATAAGATAAGAAACGAAAAACTGATTGCTGAGATCACACTGATCCTGGATGATATCCTGAATGGCAAAATGGATCTCAGTCAGCATTTAACTCTTATGGTCAATGATTTTGGACATCTGGCTGGAGGAATCAACTTTCCTCATAAACTCTCCAGGATCAAAGGTACACAGGTATCAGCCATTCTTTGTACGGAATCCCTGTTACCCCTTCAGACAGAGCATTACAACCCGATGCTTACAGATGAGATATTAGATTCCTGCAATGTCATTACGGAAAAGTAGAAAAACAGAAAGCAGAGGCCATAAGCCCCTGCTTTCTTGATGTCAGTTAATGATCATAAATGTTGTGGACGTTTTTGCGATCTGGCTCTGCAGATCATATAATTTTCTGTAAACAGATCTGTCTTTCGGAGAGTTTACAAGAATTTTTCCACCCTTATCAATTCCTCTCAAAACGATGAAAGTTCCGTTATTTGTAAATAATCCTCTTTTCTGTACGCTTACAACAGGTTTTCCCTCTTGTAAAGCCTTCAATACCATGGATGTGCTGGATGTTTTTGTTACAGACTTGATCCCGTATTTCTTGGCTGCAGAAAAGATATTGTAAGAAGTACCAGATCCATTGATGTAATATTTATTTCCGCACCATTTTACAATCTCCGCGGGAGTCACTGTTTTTCCGGTTTTGTAACTTGCGATCATGGCAAGACAGGTTGGTCCATCTCCACAGACAGCAAGGTTGCTGTTTCCGTATTTTACCTTCGAATAGTCTGACTGGATATAGAGCGGTATTTTCATTTCACTGCTTTTTACTGTGTTTTTCACAGTTACGGTACAGGTATATTTCTTTCCATTATTCTGTGCTGTAATTGTTGCCTTTCCAGCAGCAACACCTGTTACTTTTCCTGTTGATGATACTTTTGCGACTCTGTAGTTGGATGTTCTCCAGATAATGCTTCCGGAAGCATTCTGTAGCTTCAAGTTTAAAGTCTCTCCTACATTAAGTTCTGCGGAGTCGATATTGATCTCCGGTTTTGTCTTTTTGTTTACAGTCACCCTGCAAGTGAAAGAGTTTCCCGCATATTTAACGGTAATGGTGGCAGTTCCGGCTTTCTTTGCATTCACAGTACAAGAAGAGGAGTTTGCTGAGTCTGAATTCTTTGTAACAGAAGCTACAGAAGGATTCGATGACCGATAGGTTGCACCACTTGCATTAAATAGCACAAGATTATACAAATCTCCCTCGTTCATTGTAATTGATTTCTTGTTTAAGAAAACCTTTGACAGATCCGCTTTGACCGTTACTTTGCATTTGTATGTTCTGCCTTTGTACGTAGCATACACATAAGCAGAACCAGCTTTTAAGCCAGTGACATATCCTCTTTGAGTAACACCCAGGATAGTAGGAGAGGATACCTTCCACATGATCTTACTGGATACGGCATTGCTTAATGAAAGCTGGATACCCTTTCCTAAAGTAAGATTCGCTGTTGTCTTGTTGAGTTTTGAAGTTTTTGATACTGCCGCTTCAACAGTCTGGCACTGAAGAATACCAGCGTTTGCTACCGGTGCAGAAAAAAGCATCATCGCAGACATGCTGACAGCCAGTAAAGATTTTGAAAATTTCATATCCCGTTTCCTCCTTTTGGATTTTTTTATAATTTGACAAAAAAAAGCCAAAAATAAAAATCCCCCCTGAAAACCATCTGTTAAACTATATAAAATGCCAAAGGAGGAACTGCCCTATGAGAAGAAACCAACTTCTGGCTGGGATGTAAAATACAGAAAGCAGAGGCCAACGGTTTCTGTTTTTTTATGCATTTCTGTATTGATGCTTCAGGCCTTCCATCCTGCAAGATCTTTGTTTTTCGAAGATTACAAAACCGAAAGAATTATATGCTAAACTAAAGAAAACGCCAGAGGAGGAAAAGCCTTATGAGAAGGAACCAACTGTTAGCCGGAATCATGACGGCCATGACTGTCGTAATGCCAGTTGCCAATGTATATGCCGATTCCGCAAAAGACCATGAGGTCCAGATTGCAACATCTATTGAAGAGAAAAAATCTGATATCGACAAAGCCGCAGTATTGCAGAATTCCGTAAAAATGACAGATCGGATCTCCGCAGCAGCCGATGGAAAAAACATCATGTTCAGTCCCACAAGTCTTAACTTCGCACTCGGTATGATCGCGGAAGGTGCAAAGGGAGAAACCAAAAAAGTCCTGGGGGATTACCTGGGAACCGATGATTTTGCTTCCTATGCAAAAGATTACCTGGACAAGATCAAAGAATACAATACCGAAGATGAGAATTACGGATATAAATCGAAATTAAAGATTGCAGATGCGGTCTGGGCAGATGATGAACTGACACTTCAGGAGAAATTCAGGAATACTGTATCGGACAGTTTTGGGGCTGAGGTAGAAAATATGGATTTCTCTGCCGCGGAGAAAACATGTGGTATCATCAACTCCTGGTGTGAAAAAAACACAGAAGGTCTGATCCCGGAGATCATAACCCCGGACCTTATCAGCGACAGTACCGGACTGTGTTTAACCAATTCCCTGTATTTTGAGTCCGGATGGAGCGGGGAGCCATGGGATGTTTCTGAGACGGAAGAAGAATTTGGGGATAATGAAAAGACCAATTACATGACATGTACAGGAGACCGGTATTATGAGAACGACAAAGCTGTTGCATTTGGCAGGGACTACGCTAACGGATTAAGTTTCATAGGTATCCTGCCAAACGATCAGGGCGATTTCAGCCTTGAGGATCTGGGTATTGGAGAACTTCTGAAATCCCTGCCAGAGTATGACGAAGTCCAGTGTAAGATGCCAAAGCTTGAGTTTGAGACTACTGCTGTATTAAATGATATGCTCTCAGGTCTGGGACTGGACAATATATTTTCCAGCAATGCTGATTTCTCCGGTATTGCAGACCAAAACGTAAATGTGGATACTATACTACAGAAAACAAAACTGGAGCTGGATGAAAACGGCACGAAAGCAGCGGCAGTGACTGCTGTCATCATGGAATGCATGTCAGCCGCGGAGGAGGATGAGCCGATCATCAAAACTGTGGAACTTACCCGTCCATTTGCCTTCCTGATCTATGACAGTAGTAATGATGAAATACTATTTATGGGAAAGGTAATGACTGTTTCCAGATAAAAAGAGGGATGCAATGTGCATCCCCTTTTCATGATCAGCCTCCAAATGCCAGATTTTTAAACAATGGTTTTTTATAAGCTACTATCCGTTTTATTCCTTTCACCCAGCCAAATTTTCCATTGTATTCAACTCCGACCAGAAGTGTCTTCCGATTGTAATAAATCTTTGTTATTTTTATTTTTGCACCTTTTTTGATTGAAAATGCCCTGTCTTTTGTAGTGATGTCATTGTATGCCGTCAGTTTTCTGGCAGTGCTGACATATGAAGTCCTGAGCATTTCATGCCCGGTGGTATACCTGTCGAGAGCTGCAACGTCATATACATTGTGTCCTTTTCTCTTAATATCTCCATCCTTGTATACAAAGACACATGGTTTTAATCTGGTAAACCCGGTAGATCCTGTCATTAGAGAATATTGGACTGTAAAAGTATTACCCGAAACACTGAGATCACTCACGCCGTACAGCCATCCGTAATCGCCAAAATCAAGGTTGATGGACTTTGGCTTGCTGTTTTTATAATAAACAATAGTAGCCTGAGCAAGCTCATTTACACCATAGCTTTCGATGAATAAGAATGGAGTACCATTCTCAAATCTGCAGTAGCGGACAGTCGGATCATACTCGATCGGAGTTTTGTCTTTGTAGATGGTCTTTCCGTTAACAATGACAGACACATATTCATCAAATGCCCATTTTGTCTGTATTGAGTCTTTTTTGTTGTCCCCTGTGATATCGTAGCTTTTACACGGTCTTTTGGTGTTGATGGTCTGCATTGTGGAAGCCTGTACTCCAACCGGTTTCATGCAGAACAGTACCGCACAGACAAACAGCATCAGGGCGGCAAATTTTACATTTTTCGACTTTTTCATAAAAAAATTTCTCCTTTCTTTTATCTGTCTTAATTGTAGTACTATCAAATGGCAAAGTCAATCTGCGGAAAACAATTCCCCCACAATTTCCCCAACTTCTCAGCCATCTGCCTGTGTTATTTTTTGCATCCCTTATACGCATACAATGCCCCGAAAAAAGATTAAACTGCTGGTATTTTGTACAACGCAAAATGTCGAAAAAGGCAGGTATTTTGCGAACTGTTTTTATGGAGAAAACAGAATATCTGAAGTATGATAATCATACACACAAAAACACATAACAGGAGGTTCACACATGGACGCAAACACAGTATACGAAATGGTAATGGGAGCAATTACAGAAGATGAGGCTTCAGAAGAGTACGCAAAAATACAGGATGAGTTTTCAAAAGACTCAGAATGCGACAGGCTGTATGGAGAAATATATGAAGCTAAGCAGTATATCAACCAAAAACTACATAAATCAGGAGAAGAAGATCCTGATGTGGAATTAATCATCAATCATATGTTCGACATTTGCCGTATAATTAGCATCAAAATGTTTGAAGGTTTGAATATGGTGCGAAAACGGTATAAAAAGTGTATACATATAGGCAGCCTGCAGATGTAGAGCTGCCTTATTTATTTCTGAATTATGGATCATATCCAGATCAATTGCCAGGGCGATAATCCTGCCTGCTAAGCGCAGGCCTTTCTAATTTATATTTTCCCTTAATCTCCGCGGAATCATAAAAACACCGCGGAGATTTTTGATTTTTAAAAAAGCAAAATCTTCAGTAATAATATGGCTTTGAGGCTAATCTTAACTTTGTTGATGTATCTTAACTCAAAAAGAGTTAAAGTACAAAAAAAAGTTAAGAGTTTTTTCGTACAAAAAGAAGAGTTTCCCGTTCTGTCATATTATTAAAGAAAAACAGAAGGGAGAAAACAAATGTATAGTAATCAGTCTCCGCAGACAGCATATCAGCAGTTTTATAATAACATGCCATCTTATCCTCAAAACAACCAACCGCTCCCAGATAAACAGCCTATGGTAGAAAAATATCCCCTGCAGATCTGGGTAGCTGCCAGAGCAGGAATGTCCCTGACCTGTGCCGCAGACCTTAATGTCCCGGGAGAAGGGGATACAAAAAATTCGCCAATGGAAATGCACACCGGTTATTCCGTATTCCGTATGGCCATCGCCTCTTCGGAAAAGGGAAGCGTGGTTGCCAATATCCCGGCTAATGACATACCGTATCTTCTGAACCAGTATCAGTTCCAGCGAAACATATTAAACCGGCAGGCAATGAGCAAGCCAAATACCCCGGCTTATACCGTCCCAATCAAAGAAAGGAACTGTAAGAACCGGACTGCCGCGGAGGTAGTGCAGATGGAAAACGGGCTGAACATCCTTACGAATGCGAGAAAATTTTTTGCAGCCAATTTAGACAGATACCCAAAAAACCGGCAGATGGTAGAAGCCATAGATGAAGCATTGTACCTGTATCAATCACATCATCTTTCCCAAACCATCAACCTGCCTCCGCTGTATTCTTCCCCAGTCAAACCAAAATCTACTGCGGATAAAAACAACAGGCGTACCGCTTACTCGATCTCAATTTCAGGCTCCTCTTCCTTAAGTGTGGACTGGACCTTTGAAATCTTTAACTGCAAGGCATTTTTAAGGGATATGGGAAAGCTGAAGACCGTGGATGTGGAACATGCAGAAGATAAAAGGACACTTACCTTTAAAGTGACCCAGCAGGAAATGGATCTCTTCATCTACCGGCTACAGTCCACCCTGGAGAACTTTGAAAGAATGAACTTTTCAGGACAGTACAAAATTGCAAAAAAACATGTTAAATACAGCAGGGAGGTGCCGGTATGACAGAGAATCCATATATAACCTTAACTTTTGATGAGTTAAAAGCAGTGTATACAGATATCCAGAAATCAGAAAAGAACGGCAGGAGAGCAGACAGCCTCCTTCCGTATGCAAAAGAGCTGAGAGAAAAGATCGGGGCAAATGAGGTCAGCCTGCGAGAGACACTGGATATCGCAAAAAAAGAATATTATGAAGAGGTTGCCAGAAGATACTTCTTCTACTGAAATGAGCGGGCAGCTCTTATCCCAAAAAGACCATTCAGATGGTCTTTTTTTTGTTCGGAAAACTTCTGATTTCCGTACCAGAAAACGGAAGTGTAAAAAGATAGTAAAATTTTATACAGAACAAATGAGAGGAGAAAATATATGTCTGATATTTTAAATGGTTTAAATCCGCAGCAAAAAGAAGCAGTCATGCATACCGAAGGCCCGCTGCTCATCCTTGCAGGCGCAGGCTCCGGAAAAACAAGAGTTTTGACCCATCGCATTGCCTATCTGATTGAAAACGGGTTTGCAGAACCGGAGGACATCCTTGCCCTGACTTTTACCAATAAAGCCGCAAAGGAGATGAAGGAAAGGGCCGCTTCCCTGACCGGCAAAGCCGCAGACAAGATGCTGATCACAACTTTCCACTCCGCCTGTGTAAAGTTCTTAAAAAACAGGATGATGCTTCTTGGATACAAACGTGGGAACTTTGTCATCTATGATACCGATGAACAGAAAAAAATAATAAGGGCTATTTTTGAGGAAACAGATTTCCATAGTAGATGCCCGGAAATCAAAGAATACAATGTCATCAGCTTTATCTCTAAGCAGAAAGAGAAAATGCTCGGACCGGATGAACTAGAGAGCATCTATCCGGATTACCCATTGGTCACAGTCTACAAAGAATATGAGCGGATCCTCAAGAAAAACAATGCCCTGGATTTCGATGACCTGTTATGGAAGACCGTCCAGCTGTTTGAGAATTACCCGCATATCCTTCATTCCTACCAGGAACAGTTCAAGTACATCATGGTCGATGAGTATCAGGATACAAACCTTGTACAGTTCAAGATCATCAGCATGCTGGCGGATAAATACCAGAACCTCTGTGTAGTCGGAGACGATGACCAGAGCATTTACAGTTTCCGCGGAGCTGATATCCGCAATATCCTGGAATTCGAGAAGGAATTTCAAAATACAAAGGTGATCAAGCTGGAGGAAAATTACCGCTCCACCAAAAACATCCTTTCCGCAGCCAATGCGGTGATCTCCCATAATCAGGAGAGAAAAGAAAAGAAACTCTGGACACAGGGGGAAGAGGGGAGCAAGCTGCGGACCATTACTCTGCCAGATGCCACAACAGAAGCGAAGTTTATCGTATCCGAGATCGAACGGATGCATAACAGGAAAAAGGCTGATTATAAGGATTTTGCCATCCTTTACCGTACCAATGCCCAGTCCCGCCTCTTCGAACAGTGTCTTACAATGAAGGATATCCCGTACCGCCTCGTGGGTGCCTTAAGTTTCTTTGAGAGAAAAGAGGTCAAGGATATGCTTGCTTATCTGCGTGTCCTTATCAACCCGGATGACGATTTCGGACTGGAGCGGATCATCAATGTCCCACGCCGCGGGATCGGTGCAGTGACAATCAAAAAGCTGAAAGAGTATGCATTCCGAAATAACTGCAGCCTGTATGATGCAACCTGCTCTGCGGATGAGATCTTATCAAAGACAGCCGCGGATAAATTAAAGGGATTTGCTGCAATGCTGAGGAAAATGACCGAAGAGTCAAAATACCAGACGGCAGATATGACCATCAAGATGATCCTTAATGAAACGAATTTCTTTGCAGATTATCCACAAAAAAGCGAGGAGCTGGAAGAACGAACAGAGAACGTCTATGAACTGATCAATATGGCCACTGACTACAGCAGGAAAACAAACCATGAGGGAGCAGAAGCCATTGAAGGATTCCTTACAGAATCTGCCCTGACATCCGGAATTGACTCTTTAAAGGACGACGAGGACGGTGTAGTATTAATGACGCTCCATGGCTCCAAAGGACTGGAGTTTCCACATGTGTTCATGGCCGGTATGGAAGAAAACACGTTCCCGGGATACCGGGCGATCAACAGCACGGATCCAGCTGCCATGGAAGAGGAGAGACGTCTTTGCTATGTCGGCATCACCAGGGCAAGGAAGACCCTGACGCTTACCAGTGCCGCCCAAAGAATGAATTATGGAAAAACTTATGCCATGGAGGTCTCCCGTTTCATTGACGAGATCCCCAGGGATCTGGTTGACCATATGGCGGTCCGGTGGTAAAAAAAGTGAATTCGAATTCACTTTTTTCTCCTGCCAGAGATGGCAGGATTTTTTTTATAGATTTTTTTCCATATTAGGTACATCAAAGGAGGTTTAATTGAATGACAGATTTATTTAGAACAGATTTTTCCGCGGGGCTCCCGCTTCAAATTTCAAAGCATATCGCAAGACTGGTTTCCGGAAACCTGCTTGCCGTCGGAGGGACTGCGGATGAAGTACGGGACCTGATCGTCCTGAATCTTCTTGCTGCAAACGGATCCTATCTTGTCTGGGATTATAACGGGAAGATCAGTGAAGCAACCGCCGGCAGGATGAAGGCAAAGGGGTACCAGGTCTATGAAGTGGATCCACTTAATAAGAAATACTGCTCCTGTGTCGAACTGCTCGTCTGCAAGCCGAAGATGTTTTTTGAGGATAAGGTTGTGATCTATCTGAAACATCCATGCCCCTGCAGTACCCCGAGGTTCGTTGACATGCTGTTAAGGGGCAAATATCTCCACGGACAGCATCTGACACTGATCGCTAATGGTTTTGATCCAGATTATTCCTACATGTGGGACAAAGGATACGATGAAAGCCAGCTCTCTGCATTTGTACATATCGACAGTCTGGCTGATGCTGATGAGACAATCATCAATTCCTGTGACTATAAGCTGTTTTTAGATAACAGTGATGATTCTTCCATCTCTTACCTGAATAAGATCATCCCTGTATTTGCCAGCTTTAAGGATATCAACCTTGCAGATTACCGGGATGTAAAAACCAGCCATGGTTCCGCAGCAGTTGATGTGAAGATTTTAGAAGGATTCCGGGACATGGATAAAGACGACTGCCTTTTTGTGGAGAATGGAAAAACCTTTATTTTTGATAAAAAGAAGACCTGGAAGCCGGAGATCGAGGAGGGTCTGAAGCCGGATCATACGGGACAGTTACTTGCAGCACTTTTAGCAGGAACAGCTGCCGGGATCCTGCTCTTTATGACTAAACGAAAAAGATGATCCAATATGGGCCGGAGCTTCTGGTCCTTATTTGGAGGAAAGGATACTATGCTCTTCCTTAAAATACTCCGGATACTCAATGGAATATTTGTAATATCTGTAGCATTAAGTGCTGCTGCACGTATATTCCCCATTTTTCGAAATAAGAGGACGGTGATGGTCAATCTGTTTGTGCTTGGTATGGCAGGGATACTTACCTCACTGCTCTTTAAACAGTTTTCCATGGTCTGCATCAGCCTGGCTGTCTCCCTTCACCAGCTGTATACGCTGGAAATGTACCAGCGGGATGCCCGGCTGAGAAAAATGAAAAAAAGCATGCTGCGGATGAAAAGAAGGATCGACCGGCTGGAAAGACGGATCGGAGGTGACAGGGATGTATGAATCGGGGAATGCCCTCCGCGGGATCTTTCTTACCGCTTTTGTTGCTTTACTGCTGTTTTCCTCTTTTATCTTCTGCTTTCATCTGGAAAGGCCGGATGCCATGACGGTAGAACCGGAGATGACAGGGTATTATTTTTACCATCCGGATATCGCCGTCTTTCATCCATCGGAAAACAACGCCGCTCTGACGGCGAAGGATCCGACGGCAGCTGGCTCAACTGCTGGTTCAACGTCTGCAAATTCGATGGCTACAGGTTCGACGGATGCAAGTCTGCCGGCTGCAAGTCCAGGTGAATGGTGGGTTAATTTCTCTACCCTTGGGATGCTCCTGTCATCCTGTGTCTGTCTTGCCTGTATCTGTTTTGCAGAATACGAAAGCCATATGTGATTTTATCAATCCCCTTCATTTTTCATTTTATCTTAAAACCAAAAACGAAAGGGGATTTTTTTTATGAAAGAATATGACCTGGAAAGAATCAAGGAATGCGTCAGCATGGAAGATATCTGTGATATACTTGGCATAGAGAAACGAAGGATTGGAGGACTGACTTCTGTCCTTTGTCCGTTCCATGATGACCAGAAGTTCGGAAATGCCTTTATCATGAAAGACAGCCGGATCAAATGTTTTGCCTGCGGACATACTGCGGATATCTTTGATCTGTATATGTTCCAGACAGGTCTCACCCTGCTGGAATCTGCAAAGGAGATTTCTGAACGGTTCGGTCTTGCGGACGTGACGCTACAGAAAAGATCCTCCGGGATGCCGCTCAGCCGGGAAGAACTGACTGCAATCGGTCTGCTGACCGGAGACAGGAAACCGGAAAGATACCCGGAATCCGTACTGGAAGCACCGGAAAAAAGACTCGGGTATACTGTCAAAAAGGAAACCACTCTAGGTTACTCTAAACGTACCAGAGAGGTTGTCGCAGTTGTTGATGATTACGTACTCAGTAAAAACGGACAGCCAATGTACAAACACCTGGCAGATCTTTATGAATCAGATAAAGGAACTTTTTACTGGATGGTACGCAACAAATGCCGCGAATATTATAAAAAATACATTGTGGCAAAAAAGACTATCTCTGCCCTCCAAGAGGAGATCCAGAACGATTTTTTGGATTATCAGATGTCAGTTGTCAACAAAAAACTTGCACTGATCGAAAGTGCATATAAAAAAACAGAACAAAAGAAATATCACAGGTCACAAAGAAAGACCGCCTAGGTCTTTCTGTATAAAAACGGGAGGAATTTTCCTCCCCTTTTCTTAGGAGGAATTTTATGCTGTTATATATAGCCGAAAAGCCGTCCACCATGATACTGGTGAAAAAGGCTTACGAAAGATCAAATAAACCCTGCGGGGACATCACATTCGTTGCCCTTGCAGGCCATGTCTGTGGACTGATGGAACCCAAAGAATACAGCCAATGGAATTTGAAATGGAAGGACCTGAAGCTTCCGATGGTGCCTGACAGTTTCCGCATCAAATCCATCAAGCCGGATCTGGTAAAAAAGATACGTGATCTTATAAAGTCCGGGGATTACAAAGGCATCATCGTCGGCACCGACAGTGATGTGGAGGGGAACGGGATCTATGCCCTTTTGGAAAAGAACCTGCATCTGGAAAAGATGAAAGCATACCGCTTCTTTGAGACCGACCTGACAGACAAGGGGATCATGGATTCCTTCAAAAACCTGACGGACTTCCATACCTGCCCCAGGGATGTGGGTATGACGCAGGCATTCTGGATCCGGGCACAATTTGACTGGCTGATCGGGTTCAACCTCTCTGTCGCATATACCGTCAAGACCGGCATGCTCATGAGAGTGGGAAGAGTAAAGGCGCCTACCCTGAAGTTGGTCTATGACAATTGTAAAGCGATCGATGAATTTTCCTCGAAAAGTTCCTACCTGCCGGTCATCCAGACAAAAGATCCGGAAATGGTAGCGACACTGGTCGATGAAGAAGGAAAAGACCTTGCCTTCCCAGAACTGGAAAAAACTAAAGAACTGGTAAGCGGTCTTGGCCCGGAAGCCATTGTAAAGAAAACAGAAAAAAAAGAAACCAAAAAGCCTCCGCAGCAGCTGTACAAACTCTCAGACATCCAGGTGGAGGCAGGACAGAAGTACGGATACTCCCCGGATGAGACCCTGCAGGCTCTGCAGTCATTATACGAGACGCACAAGGTCATGTCCTATCCGCGTACCGACGGAAAACATCTTTCTTCAGAGAAAGCAAAAGAATTTTCTTCCCTGCTGCGGACGGTATCCGCTGTTCCGGGGATGGAACCATATCTGTCTTCCATCACCCCAGAAGCCATCAAAAAGGCAGCGGCAAACAAACGATACGTAAACGATGAGGAAGTTAAAAAAAGTTCCCATGGTGCCCTGATCCCGACAGGGAAGATCCCGGATTTTTCCAAAATGTCTGAAATGGAAAAAAATGTATGCATCATGGTCTATAAGCGTTTTCTGGCAATCTTTCTTCCTGACCTGGTGGAAGAGAAGAGAAAGTATCTCCTCGATGTGGATGGGAGTTTATTTGTGAGCAGGGGTTCTGTTATCAAAGACCGGGGCTTTACAGCCATCTTTGACACGAAGATCAAGGAACTGCGCCTGCCGGATGTATCGGAAGGACAGAAAATAGGGATCGCCCAGAAAGGGATCCATGAAGTCGTGACCAGGCCACCCAAACGGCTTACCGAGGCGACACTGGTAGATGCCATGGAAGACATACAGAAATACATGACAGACCGGGATCTGAAAAAGATCATGAAGGAAGCCAAGGGAATCGGGATGCCTTCTTCCAGGGCCCAGATCATCAAAGACCTGATCACCACCGGGTACATGGAGGTAAAAGGAAAAGGACTTTATATCACCCAGTCTGGAAAAGATTACATCGAATTTATAGGAGACCATAGTATCGTCAATCCGGAATTATCCGCGGAGTGGGAAACCCACATCAAAAATGTCCGTCAGGGAACAGAAGCCTATGAACCTGTCCGGGAGCAGATCTTAGGATATGTGGACCAGACCGTCGATGAGGTCATGAACCGGGAATTTGAAGTACATGAGAAGAAAGCATCCGGTCTCACCTGTCCTCTCTGCGGAAAACCATTGAGAAAGACAAAATTTGGTTACGGATGTACCGGGTACCCGGAGTGTAAATTCCTGATCGGGGAAGTAGCGCACAAGAAGCTTACAGACAAACAGATATCCGACCTGCTCACAAAAGGGCAGACAGGGGTGATCAAGGGATTTAAGAAGAAGGACGGGGGAAAGTTTGATGCGATGTTGAGATTAGAAAATGGGAAGATTGCGTTTGCTTTTCCGCCACGGAATCAGTAATTTTTCATTTTCAGAATTTTTTTTCATAATGATTATAACTTAAAAAAACGATTTGGAGAAAAGGAGATTAATATGAAAAAATTCGTAAACCTTACAGCACATCCAGTAAACATTCTGCTTGACGGCGGTGATAAGATCACATTTCCGGCTTCCGGCACTATTGCCAGAGTTGGTATGGATCAGGTTAAAGTCGGTGATATCGATGGCATTCCGGTATTTCGTACTGTGTTTTCCAAGAATATTACTGACCTGCCGGCACCGGCTGACGATACGGTTTTTATCGTATCCACTCTGGTTGCTCAGGCAGCCGTTGGCAGAGACGACCTGGTGGTTCCCGCAAATCTCGTAAGAGATGACAACGGTGTGATCATCGGTGCTTCCGGTTTCCAGGTCTTCTGATCTGGAGCCGGCTCTGGGTGTCAGGAAATTGACCGCTTCGGCGGTCTTTTTTTTGTGTTTTTTTCGATAGTGTAAGCCTGGGTTTTTGTCATATTACGGACAAATAATAAATCTCAAGGAGGACTGTATTATGAAATTGCGTAACTTAAAAACCTGGTTCTCAGGCATGATCCTGGGACTCTCTCTTCTGGCAGCAGTGCCAGTCTCCGCGGATATTACTAATTCTGGTAGTACCCCCCCCCGATAAAATTTTCGAAATTAAGTAGTACGAATGATGTGGCTGCGGATTCTCTTAACAGCGATGATTCCGGGAAAGTATATGATTTCAAAGATTCCAAGACATCCGGAGTAGTAACTGTCACCAAAACATGGGAGGACAGTCTGTCCAATGACGAGCGATCGGTACCGGATGTTACAATCAGTACTGAGCGCTACCGCAAAAACCCTCTTGGGTATACCATCACTTATCACGGAAATGGTTTAACGTTCCCAGATGGTAGTACAGAAAACGAAATCCTTGTAAACAGTGCTGGACAAGTTATTTCCGGACAATATAAAGAAATTGCAGCTTCTGCAGGATGGTTTTCTGACAATAAACTCTCTTCTAAAGTAAAAGTCTCGGAAGCAGGAATTCCTGATGGAATTTCGTGTGATATGGATTTATATGCAACCGGAAAAACCTTTGTCATTAAAGCGGGCCCCAATTTTAATAAACTTATTCCTTCCTCAGCAACCTCTGTTGAGTTCTCTGATGAAATTATGCCTGCATCTACGCCCTTGATTGATGTAGATGCTGACGGAGATGGCGGCGTAGTTGCATGGATGGACGAAACAGTAATGATTGTATCTTCTCAAATACCTGGACAAAATGTAATCGCAGCCAGTTCCTGTTACGAATTATTTTATCGAAAATCAAACTTAACCTCTATTAAAATGAATAACTTCGACACCAGCAAAGTTAATTCAATGGAAAGTATGTTTTATGGTTGTTCCAAACTTAGAAGCCTTGACCTGACTCCTCTGGATACAAGCAGCTGTACTGATATGAGCGGTATGTTTTATGGTTGCTCCAAACTTACAGACCTTAATCTGACTTCTTTAAATACCAGTAATGTTAACAGTATGAACAATATGTTCGGAAGTTGTTCTAAAATTGCCGGGTTTGACTTAACCTCTTTTGATACCCATAATGTTACTAATATGTCATTTATGTTTAGTGACTGTTCCGCCCTAATTTGGTTAAATCTTAGTCCTTTCAGTACAGATAATGTTATTAGTATGGATGGAATGTTTTATTCCTGTTCAACACTAATAGATCTTGAACTATCATCTTTTAATACCGCTAATGTCAAATCTATGGATCGGATGTTTTATGGCTGTAGTAAACTTACTGACTTGGATTTATCTTCCTTTAATACGAGTAATGTCACCAATATGTCTGCTATTTTTAGAGGCTGTTCTCGTCTAAAAGAATTAGATCTTAGTTCTTTTAATACAGGTATGTTACAAAAGGCAACTGGTATGTTTGGAGGATGTTCATCTTTGACTACATTGGATTTATCTATGTTAGATTTTAAAAATGTTTATCAAGTTTCAGACATGACTAAACAAGGTGGAAGCTATGGTGCTATGTTCGATAATTGTTCATCTTTAGTAAGCTTAAAGCTTCCTCAGTTTTCTGATAAAATCACTAATTTTTCAGATATGTTCTGTAATTGTAGAAGTCTGACAAGTTTAGATTTAAGTTCAATGAATACAAGCAGAGCACTTTATATGTCAGATATGTTCGATGGTTGCAGAAGTCTCACAAGCCTTGACTTATCTTCTTTTGAGACCAGTCATGTCAGGGAAATGTCCTATATGTTTGCATTCTGTGATAAATTAACCAGTTTAAACATGTCATCTTTTGATACTGGCCGAGTTACAGATATGAATGGAATCTTTCAGAATAGCCATAATCTTGCAAACTTAACTATCGGAGAAAACTTCGTTTTTGTTGGCTCAGAATATAACTTACCATCCGGAACCTGGTATGCATCCGACGGCACCGCCTACACCTCCGACGGTACCACTTGTACAATACCAAGCAACAAGGCCGATACATACACAAGGCGATAAATTTTTTCTCCGCAGAGAAACACGGCTTCCATCACCCTTTAAACACAGAAACATTCTCAAATCAGTGTTTTTGGGAATAGCTTTTTTCGTACCAGTTTTTACAGGCTTTCAGTATCAGCTATAATACAACCATGAACAGAAAAAACTGTTCATACTCATTTTTGTTTTACCCCCTTCGTTTCAAGTCATCCGTGGCGTTCGGAATTTGCCGCGGATGACTTTTTTTACTCTGTTTGGAGAGAAACAGGTTGCTTAAGGATAGGAGAGAACAAAAGTGTTTTTGTCATATTAAAAATAAACCTCTTTTTATATTACGCCAATATCATATTTTATATGTAATAATAATCAGTTCCGGAAGATCCACAAAAAAAGTGAATTTGTCTCTCGTATGTTAGTACATTTTATAAATTCAGACAAAAAAACCGGCCTACCAAAATGGCAAACCGGTGTATGAGAATTAGTTTTCTACATTATTTCTGTCTGTCAAAATAATTCCCTTATATCTTGGAGAAGTGCGTTCCAGTTCGTAACACTCGCCTTCCGGGGTAGGATACTGGTTTATGAAATCCCGGATCGTTTTCATTTCCTCATCAGTCAGGTCAAATTCCAGTGTCTGAATGTTGGACGCTACATGTCTGGAGTTTCTGGTACCGACCATGACGGCACCTACACTTTTCTGGTTTAAAATATACTGAGTTGCTACATTGGCAATGGTAACTCCATGGTTATCTGCAATCGCTTTCAGTACCGGAAGCAGCTTCTGCATACCGTCCCATCCCAGGGAATCTTCAATGATCTGCATATATTTAACCTGAGAACGGGTTTCCGGTGCTTCATACTTCTTACCCATATACCGTTCAGCTAAGAAACCTCCGGCAAGTGTGCCATAGGCAAACGTATAAATGCCATGCTTTTCACTGTAATCCAGCAGGGTGCGCTCCGGGCGGCGGTCAAATACGGAATACTGGGCCTGATTCGAAACAACAGGGATACCTGCATCCACCATCTGTTTCAACGCATTGGTGTCCATGTTGCACATACCGATATTACGGATCTTTCCTTTCTTCTGAAGCTTTACCAGATCAAATGCTGTTTCCATCATTCCCGGTACATCAAAATCCCACCAATGAAACTGTACAAGATCCAGAGCTTCCCGGTGCATCCTTTTTAAGGAACGGTCAACGATCCCTTCTGTGTATTCCATATTGATGACCGGAAGAACATCCTTATCCGGCACAAACTTGGTATGGATCTGAATATCCTCCTCCCGGTAATGTCCGCCTGCCTTTAACTCCATGACAAACCGTCCCAGCAGTTCCTCCGCACCGGTATATATATCGGCACAATCAAACGTAGTAAAGCCATGTTCCACCAGCTCATGGAACGCATGAATGGCATCATCATAATCCAGATGTCCCTTAAGGCAGTGCTCCGCGGATAACTGCCAGCAGCCGTTGATGACACGGTTAAAAGTATATCCATTTTTCAGTTGAATTTTTTTCTGCATGATTTTGTTCTCCTCGTTTCTGTTTTTTAAAAAGGTCTCCCGAAAGAGTCCGCTGTGTCCGATTTCTTATTCTTCCTGATTTCTGAGCGGGACTACCGTACACTGTCCATGGCTCTGGATCCGCTTTCCAATCCTTGTGATCTTAAATCTCGCCCCACAGTTAGGATCAGGACAGGCGATCTCCGTATCAGAAAGCATCCAGTCATTAGGATCCAGGGGTCTCTGCTTTGCAGGCAGAAGCGGGAGCAGGGCACTTAAAGAATACATAGAGAAAGAAGTGTCTTTGGGAAATACCAGGTTTTCTCCCTGTACCAAAAAGTAATCGCCCACTTTGTGACTGCATACCATGGGGCGGTCGGTAGCGACCACCTCCACTTTCAGATCATATAATGTAAAAGTATCGTCCATTTTATTCCTCCTTCTGACATCCCCATCCAGTAAGAACGGCGACTAAAAATACCAGGAACAGTACGAATGCATAAACGGTTCCTCCGGCAACAACCACTGGAGAGAGTCCTGTCAGGGCAGATCCGATAAACACAAACACGCTCATAAATGGGATAATAGAGGGAAGACTATTGGCCGTTCCATCCAACAGATTTGCCCTGCGGTACGGATGTATGTTTTTTGCAGTTCCTATCTTATTGAGGATCGGTCCAAATGTCAGGATAGAGGCACTGGTCACACCGCCCAGTAAAATCGTGGTAACTGAAATCCCGATCATACATATAAGTTCTGCTCCTTTCGTACTGCCTGCCATTTTGCTGTTCAATATCTTTTCTGCGATCAGATCCAGCATTCCCGCATCACTCAGAACACCCATGATACCAAAAACGGAGATTACCAATGCACAGGTTGGTAAAATATTATTGATCCCATCAACCAAAAAGCCTACTGCTGCGTTATTTGCCGCATCATTGGAGAATATCTGTGCCGGGGTGAACAGCCCTGCGATCAGGCCAACTATGGTACCGGTTGCCAGTCCTACCAGGATTCCCTGATAGATATTACGGGTTTTGGTCGAAACGGTCAGCATCAGGATAACCGGGATCAGCATTATCAGAGAGACCGGATTCGATGCTGCATCAATGGAACCTCCCTGGTAAGTCCCACCTATACCACCAAAAATTGCAAATATCAAAATAGAGATCAGTCCTGCTACTGCGGAGTATTTGATACGGCTGGAAACCACGCCTCCGATATCAGCCGGTTTTCCGTTTTTAAACTGCTGGGTAGAAGCAGAAGCGATAGTGGTATCCGAGATCGGAGCCAGATTGTCTCCAAAAATAGCTCCGGATACAATGGATCCTGCCATCATCATTTCGTTTGTACCCAAAAGGATACCTGCAGAATAGAAGATGGGAAATGCGATGAACATGGTTCCGATGGAAGACCCGGTTGCTGTGGAAACAATACAGGTGGCAATGAACGTAAACGCCACAAAAATACCGCCTTTCATACCTACCGCATTTGCGATCCATACAAAGCCGCCGGACAATCCACACAGTTTGATCAGGGCACTGAACATACCTACGAGTAAAAGGATCACAACGACGGATACTGCAGTGATGGAAGAAATGCCTTTGATAGCACTTTCCCAAAAATCACTGTAGCTGGTACAGAATATCCCTCCAACTAAAAGAGCCAGAAATCCTCCGACTGCCAATGCTTCCATATTAAATGCCTTAAAGCCTATAAAAAGCACCATACAAAAAAATACGTAAATTGCGACCGGGATCAGGGACATCCCAATCCCTCCATGAAACTTTAATTTTTGTCTGTTCATAGTTTTCTCCTTTCTGTACAAAAAAAGCCTGTCCATGAACATATCGTCAAGGACAGGCCATCACCTGCGGTACCACCTTGTTTGGTGTCAAACACCCACTCTGCGGAATGCAGAAACATTCCTGGTCCGATAACGCTGACCATCTGCGTCGCAGCTACTAAAATCTTTTCGCATTGCCCTCCAAGGCCCACTTATCATTACATCCTGTCCGGATTCCACCACCCCGGACTCTCTGTGAGGCTGTATATCATGATATTTCTTCCTCTTCATCAGTTTAAAGCAATGATATCAACATCAAACAAGAATGTCAAGTATTACAGCTATTTTCTATCAAGATGGTAGAGATTGATACCTGTCAGCATCCATTTTGGTATGTTTGTAATCAGCCGCGGAGAATTTTTTGTATTCAAATATCCCGCATTAGTAATATATTTTGATTTACGAAAAAGTGAATTCGAATTCACTTTTTTTGCTCATAAGACAAAATATTAATTTTTTTTTAAGTTTTCAAAAAACAGCAAAAAAAATATTTTTTTCGTCATAGTATCTGCGCCGAGGCAGTGCTGACCGAAAATAGAGAGAAGCTGACTGGAGAATCCTCGTCTGTATATCCTGGATTTCTTTTCATGGACATCTGTTAGCTCCGTTTTCAAGTGCAGCTGCCGGCAAACAAAAATATTTTTTTAATCATATTAGTGTTGCTGAAAAAACGATAACCGGAAAGCAGGCTATAAACTGATCCTTTCAGCGTCAGGGTTTCTTTTTTTTAGAAATAATGCTCCAGCCCGCGAGTTGGATGTCTGTCGACCTTCGGTTTTCACAAATGTATTTTTATCCAAACGTATTTTAAACATATGAAGCTACAAAAAGAAAATAAGCAACAACGGTGAGTGGAGAAAATCGGTATCCTCCGACAAATAACGTCAGTGCAACGCTGATATGCCTCTCAATACCGGATGTACCTAACAGTATTTGTCATATTGGTATTAAACGGTATCCGAAAGAGCTGTGCGGTCATAGGCTCCGGAAGATGCTAAGGCACAAAAATGTGTATATATGAGATGTCACTCCTTATAGCGGAGGGGCAGGAGCGTTTACCAAACACGCAAACCTGCCTGATGGGAAACGAGACATGATAACAACGTTAAGTGGTCGATCGAGCGGCAAGAAGTCGATGGGGTGGCGGAGAGAACAGTTCCGATCTTTCTGCTGTACCAAAGAGGTTGGAGCGGGCGCAAGACCTCAATAAGCCTAAGTGTGCAATCGCAGCGCATATGGTTAAATGTAGCGCCTGGAGGCAATTCGTCAATAGTGACGCGGTGCCAGGACGGGATATACCCGTTACAGATTAGTGTAATGCAGATGGAAACAGAGTAGTGTGAGGGGGGCTCCAATCGATTTCCGCTTTTACAGGGAATGAAGAGACCACACTACGCAGATAATATATCTGTGGCATTATGCTGGCAGGGCAGCCTGCCACTATATCGGAACCATGGTGAGTGACCGACCGACGGTGACGGAAGACATTCCGTAAGTCGTTCAAAAACGAGCCGGGGCATAGGGATCCTCTAATCCAAAATCAAGGGGGAAAACTATGCCTCGGCTCGTTCATCTCACTCTGGCTCTGGAAGGGGCCAACAAAGTTCATCTGATTTCAAAAATTCATCATATTATCTACGAGACTTTATCCATTTCACAAAACTTAAGTCGGAAACCCGTAGTACACCAGGAATCCTCCAATTCCTGCATTTCACCAGTCAGCTCCATAAGCTTCAGCACTTCCCCCAGACAGCCAAGTAGAACCCAGCCAGCACCCTCGACCCCTGAAAAAGTTGGAGAAGCCTGACGGGAGTACCAGGCTCTTTTTTCATACCCCCAAACAGAACCGGCGTTCCCTACAGTGTTATACAGGTCACTACTATTTTCAGATAGCACAAATAGACAGAGGAGCTCTCTGCCTTAAAAAAATTTCACCTGTAAACTTCCTGAACGATAAGATGTCCTCCATCTTTCGATGAAAGGATTAATCGACAGGCTGATCATATGTCTGCTTCCGCGGATATTCAAAAAATCTTCGGTCTCAAAATCTGGAATCTGCATCTTAGATAATAATCTGATTGCTCTTATCCATATCCCGTCTTAAAAATCATACCAATGCCTCCTTTTTTATAGATACTTCCAATATGAAAAAAAATAATTCTTTTTCACCGTTTTCGTCATATTGCAGGCGCTGACAAAACACTATATCTTGTGTATACCCTTTGTAAAAGGTGCACAATTTCCGTACCAGATTTTGAGGCACACACAAGATATGGTATAATGAGTACATGAAAAATATTTTTAAAAATTTTGGGGAAAGTGAGGAAAACTGATGGAAATAATTACTGGAAAAATGAAGCATATCATCTTTCATAATGATGAGACAAACTACTATGTCCTCACTGTCGTTGCCGGGGATGAAGTATTTACGGCCACCGGCAGCTTCCATGGAATAGAAAAGAACGTAAAAACCGACTTTTACGGTGAATGGGTAGAACATCCCAAATTTGGCAGGCAGTTCTCCTGCGGATACTGGGAGAAGGCCAAACCGGTCAATACAGAAGATATTGTATCCTACCTTTCCGCCAAAACTGTTAAAGGGATCGGAAAGGTAACGGCGAAACGGATCGTAGATGCTTTTGGTGTGGATACATGGGATATCCTTGATAACAATATTGAAAGGCTTTTGGAAATCAAAGGGATCTCTCCTAAAAAACTGAAACGCATAAAAGACTCCTGGCAGGAGAACAGCATCCGCAGGATCGCTTTTGTGTTCCTATTAAAATACGGGGTATCCTACAAACTCGCAGATAAGATCTACCGGACTTATGAGGAAAAGACGATCACGATCATGTCCGCTAACCCATACAAGGCTGCGGATGATGTCAAGGGCATCGGATTCCCCACTGCGGATGAGATTGCGGAAAAAATGGGGATTGAGAAGAACTCACCTTTAAGGATAGAGAGCGGAATCAAGTACGCTTTGGAACAACTTGCCATGAAAGGACATGTTTTCGGTTACCGGGAGCAGGTCGTAAATGAAGCCATGGGAAAAGAAGTTCTGGACCTGCAGGACAAAAACCTTGTTTCCCTTACACTTTCGGATATGCTTTCCAAAAAAGACCTGGGATGCGAGATGGACTGTATCTATCTTCCGCAGCTTTTGAAAGCAGAAAACTACTGTGCTGAGAAATTAAAGAAACTGGCTTCTGTCCCCGCTGAAGACTACCTGTACCGCAGGATCTGTTATGAAAGACAGCGAAGCGGGAATCCGGATCTTTCCGTGGATGTATCCGGAATGGCAGAGGAACTGGGCATCCAGTATGATGACGTTCAGCTGTATGCGATACGTACCGCAGCCGCATCAAAGGGCATGGTGCTTACCGGAGGCCCAGGTACCGGAAAAACAACCGTCACCCAGGGAATCATAGAGGTGTTTAAAAAATTCAAACTGCATATCCTTCTCGCTGCACCTACGGGACGTGCCGCAAAGAGGGCTTCCGAGTCCACAGGGATGGAAGCAAAAACAATCCACCGTCTGCTGGGCTACAGCGGCTCCGGGACTTTTGAACATAATGAGGAACACCCACTGGAGGGGGACGTCCTGATCATTGATGAAAGTTCCATGGTCGATCTCCGTCTGATGAGCAGCCTGTTAAAGGCTGTACCAGAAAACATGCGTCTGATATTGATCGGGGATGTCAACCAGCTGCCTTCCGTTGGTCCGGGTACTGTTTTGAAGGATATCATCGACAGCGGGGTATTCCCGGTCGTCCGGCTGACTAAAATCTTCCGCCAGGCTGCTGAAAGCCACATCATTACCAATGCCCACAGGATCAATGACGGTCTCTTCCCGGTGATCGACGATTCGGATCCGAAAAATGATTTCTTTTTGGAAATAATGGACAAAAAAGGGGAAAAACTGGAAGCCTCGGAAATCGCAGAGCGGACTGCACAGGCCATTATAAAACTTCTGACGGATACGATTCCAAATATGTACCATATCCAGCCTAGGGATATCCAGATCCTTGCCCCAATGAGGAACGGCAGTGCCGGAACAATAGCCCTGAACAAACTTACCCAGGAAGCTTTAAACCCGGAAGGTCCGTCCATTGCATTTGAAGGATATTCATACAGGAAGGGAGACCGTGTCATGCAGACGAAGAACGACTATGAGAAAGGTGTGTTTAATGGCGATATCGGGTATATCGTAGCGGTAAATACAGAGAAGGAACTTCTGAAAGTCGAATTCCTTGATACGGATAAACAGGAAACGGACAGCACATTCTGGCTGGATTATTGGGATATGGATGAAGACGAAGAAGAGGAGAGTGAAGGAGTAGACTCCCACGGTCCTAACCCTTACGTGACTTATTCCCGGAACGACCTTGAAAACCTGGATCCTGCCTATGCGATCACGATCCATAAATCACAGGGTTCCGAGTTTCCTGCTGTGATCATGCCGTTTTTGAACAGCCACTTTGTCATGCTGGAAAGAAACCTCCTGTATACCGGCGTCACACGTGCAAAGAAATACCTGTTCCTGAAGGGACAGCGGAATGCGATATACAAAGCAGTAAAAACAATCTCCATGCTTTCAAGGAACTCTAATCTGAGGTCGAAGCTGCAGGGAGATTTTGGACAGATTTCCTTCTTTGGAGAAAATATGGGATTGTATTAAGGCCATCCGCGGATGGTCTTTTTTTTTGCGGTTTCTGCTCATATGTGGTAATATTCTCGTATGAAAACAACTGGCTTCCATATCATGGTATCCTGACTGTACATACGAAAGGAGAACAGATATGGCGATCGATAATTTTTGCGAAGGAAAGAATATGGAAGAATACGAAGTACTCAAAAAAGCTGCTGCGGAATTAAACGAGATCATGCATGCAGCCCACATCAATGCTTCCGACCGGGCAGTCTATGCCAGCGGAATGCTTCTGGCGATGCATGTGCTGACCCCGGATTCTCTGTACGCTACAGAGGATACCGCCAGCCACTATATATACAGGCATCTGATGGACTTCTTAAAAGGCCAGCTTTCCCCAGAGATGTATCAGATGACAGCAAGAGAGTTTCAGGTACTGACATCTGATCCGGAAAGAGACAGATACCTTGACAAGCTACATAAGAGCTACACACAGTATATCTTTTGTTTCATCTACCAGAATATCTTCCGGCTCTCTGACGGAATGGATTCCATAGGGGAACTTTTCGGGGAGTTTCTGAAATATACGGTACAGATGGCAACGGAAAACGGCAAAGTACTGACTCCCTCCTACATCAGCCATCTCATGGCAAAATTGATCCATGTGAAAGATACAGACGAAGTATTGGATGTCTGCGCAGGCAGTGGAGGGATGCTGGTAGCTGCTTATGATGAAATGCGCTCCAGTAATCCGGGTATTCAGTTAAAGAAAGACCAGCTGCGGGGGATTGAGATCAATCCGCGGATGGCAGCCCTTGCAGTATCCAATATGATCCTCAGGGGAATCTCTGCGGAAGCAGTCGTCATGGGCAACACATTTCTGTATTCGGAGAATAAGAAATATGATAAGCTCCTCATCAACCCGGATTTTACCTGCGAGGAAAACGGACTCCCGTTCCTTTCTTATGGACTGGACATGTTAAAAGAAGGCGGGGAAGGTGCAGTGATCATCCAGGACAGTGCCGGAGGCGGCATGGCATCTGTATCAGCCAGAGAAATACTGGCACATCATACACTGCTGTGCAGTATCAAGATGCCAATAGACCTGTTTTCCCCCAATGCAAAGGTACAGACAAGCATCTACCTTTTCCGGGCCCATATTCCGCATGATTTCCAGAAAAACGTGCTGTTTGTTGATTTCCGCAATGACGGATGTAAGAGAACAAAACGCGGCTTTAAATATAGCAGGGATGTCTGGAGACTATACTCTGATCTCGTAAAAACCTGTAAGGAAAAGAGGGTATATCCGGGGATTCCGGTCGTCCTCGATCAGATCACAGACTCCGGATGTGACTGGAATTACGAAACTCATTTAAAGATCGATGGAAAAGTAACAAAGAAAGATCTTTCCTCTGAGGTGGCAAATGCCCTGCTGGAGAAGATCAAAGACCTTCTCAAACCAGAGGGTGATGGGGAGATTTCTGCGGATAGGAAGCTGTTTTCCATAGAGGAGCTGTTTGAGGTGCAGAACAGTATCTATTACCGCGGAATGCCGGAAGCCGATCTGTATGATGCAGACGGAACAGTGCCGGTGATCACAAATACTGCCTTAAATAACGGGGTAAAAGGATACAGCAGACTAGAAGCCTGTAACAAAGGAAATGTGATCACGTTGAGTGATACCATCGGCGGCAGTCCTGTTTTCTACCAGGAAAAGGATTTCATCGGGTTTGCACACTTAAAGATGCTGATCCCCAAAAAGAATACACTGCCTGATTTTGACGGGCTTGTTGGAAGATATATCGCTGTTTCCATAAGGAAATCTATTTCCGGCAGATACAACTACACCACAAAACTGAACACTGGAAATATCCTGAGGACCAAGATCTCTCTTCCATGTAAGGATGGTCTGGTGGACACGGATTTCATCAGAAAGATTATGACAGAAGAGCAGAAGAGGAGTGCCGGTCTAGTGCTGGACTATCTGAGATCTTTTTCGGAACAATAATGACTACAGATGAGATTACAACTAATCAACATAAGGAGATATTTATGAAGAAAAAATCACGTTTATTGCTTTTGGTTTCATTCATATTCATGGTCTGTTTATCCGGCTGTGCAAAATGGCAGTCCGTCATCAATGACCTGCATGGTTCTTTAATGGGAAACAGCTATTCCATCTACACCTATGACAACTATGGCAGCCAGACACTCAAAACATCCGGGAATAAGATCAGTATTACCGGAAACAAGATCGAAACCACAAGCTTTGACAGTGAGGGAAAAACGATCACCGGCTATGATCTGTCTTCGGTCATCACCATCACCATTGATGGAAAAGAGATCGAAAGCTGCGGGGATACCTGCATCTTTGTCCAGAAAGGACTGGAACCGGAAGTCGACTTTTCCATGGAAGAGATCAGCAGCAATGGAGGAGGAAGCCCTGCATCCATTGCCCGTGTATTAAACAAATATAAGAATGATTTTGGTAAATCCCGTGTAGTGGTCATCAAATCCCAGTTAGGACAGCCCATAGCGGCTTTTTCCGGGGATGACGTATACTGGGAAGTTCCGGAAGACCTTCCAAAAATGACCAAACTCATGATCGACGGCAAAGCCCTGTATATCCATCGGGCAAATTACCAGATTATCGATAAGGCTCTCCTGTAGCCTATTGTAATTACAGTTTTTTTTCGATATACTATATATAACAGAGTTGCCTGATGCCATACGGCATTGGGGACCAGGCTGAGACTCGGGCTCAGCCTTTTTTTTTCTTTAAAACAGAGGTGATAATATGGTAAAGAAGTGCATTATCTGCGGAAAAGAATTTCAGGGTAAAAGTAACAGCTCTCGGTATTGTTCTGATGAATGCCGAAATACTCCTCTGTACACAGATGAGATAAATGGAGAACAGTACGGACATCTGACTGTCACAAATGCGTTCAGAAAAAAAGTAAACTCTACGCTGTCTGCAAATGCAGCTGCGGAAATGTCTGTACGGTTCGGTATGACAGTTTATTATCCGGGAAAACGATTTCCTGCGGGTGCATAAATAAAAAGAACCTTATACAACCTTTAGATCTGACAGATAAAACAAACAAATATGGATGCACCGCCATCAAGCAGTTAGAGAAGCATTCAGACAGTTATTTTTGGCTGTGTAAATGCAGCTGTAGAAAAGAGTTCGTCGTGCTTGCCAAAAATTTTCCAAAGGTAAAATCCTGCGGATGTGCCCAGACTCGGGCGAGAAAAAAGAATATACAGAAAGCTCAGGAAACCTTTCTTAACGGATGTGTGGAAAATTCCTCTGTGTATTGTATTAAACCGAAAAAAATGTTAAAAAATAACACTTCTGGAGTCAGAGGTATTACCTATGACAGGACTGCACAAAAATGGCAGGCACAGATTGTTTTCAAAGGGAAAACTTATAAACTTGGAAGATATATAGACAAGGAAGATGCCATAAGAGCCCGGAAAATGGCGGAGGAAGCCATGTTTGGCAATTTTCTTAAATGGTTTCAGGATACGTGCCCAGATAGATGGAAAAGAATGACGAATACAGATTCTTTAAATATGAAATAACGGTATCAAAAACAATGGGGAAAGGTGCGGAAACTGAATCTTTTGATTCCACTAAGAAATAAAGAGACCCTATTTGGAAGTATAGGATTAAAAAGGAACTTTAAACTATTCGCCAAACACTAATTTTACGAATAGTTTAATATACCACATTTTATAATATTGTATATTTTGCTTTCTTTATAATTTTTCATATAAATTAATACGCATATCAAATGATGATCATCCAGAACCATTTTTTCTTGTCAATATATGAATAACATTTCCCTGTCGAATTAAGGTTAAATCGACAAGTATTTATAATAAATATATGCAATAAATGGAAAAGAAGCGAATTTTTCATCTATACGACAAACGCTGATTTTTCCAATAGATGTCTGGAAATCACGACCACCGGCTTAGCCGGTGGTTTGCTTTGACCCTATAAGGGTCTATTACCGGCACTGGAGTCTAAAGACTCATCGAAATAGGTTCGCCAAGCGCAACATCATTTACCTACAAAGCCCTTTCGGGCTTATCTTTATTTGTTACGTTTTACTGGCTCACCCGTAAACGGGTCAATATACTCTTTCAGTGTCATTTGATCATATTCCAGATCATCCTGTAACTGATTTGCTATATATTCCTGTATTTTCTTTGCATTTTTCCCTACCGTATCTACATAATATCCGCGACACCAGAAATGTCTGTTTCCATATTTGTACTTCAGATTTGCATGTCTTTCGAATATCATTAATGTACTCTTTCCTTTTAAGTACCCTACAAAATACGATACACTTATGCTTGGCGGAATTTCTACTAACATGTGTACATGATCCGGACATATCTCTGCTTCAACAATTTTTACATATTTACTGGAACGTCCTGCTCCAACTAATGGAACCAAAGATTCTTCTCTCATCTTATCCACGGTGCTTCTTGCCTGCACTAGACAGATGCACAAACGGGAAGTCTTAATTTATAAAGTTTCCCTATTTCTGTAAAAGCGTAGTCTTCCCAGTAACACTGTCGCCTTTTATCATTCATTTTATTAACAATCACCTGGCAATAAGAAATGAAAGCTTAATGTAATAGATGTCCTCTATAATTTCCACCATCGAAAATCCTTTCATTTGTTCCATCATAAGTTCGATATTTTTTAATCCAATACCTGTACCTTTTACATATGGATTAGGTTTGATAATTTTATTCCTAAATCCAAGTTCCACATATGTATCAGTATATAACACTTCCAGTTCAATCGGTTTATCTTTCGCTGCATATTTCTCTATATTGGAAATAAGATTGTTCATAATTCTTCCAAGATAATCTGAATTTATACATACCATAACCGATTTCCATTTGATTCTTTCAGTTTCGATGCAGAAACCATTATATTGAAGAAACACACAAAATTCAGACAAATAATCTTCAAAAATACTTTGAACCGTTTCTGGTTCTTCCTGTTTCACATCTGACTCATTACTGACCAGAAAATATTCAAATAACTGATCCGAGACAGAGCGAAGCTGTTCTGCTTTATTCAAAGCTTTTATTGCATATTCAACTGCTGGTTTTCCTTCTTTTTCCAGCTTCTTAATGATCTCCAGATAAGAAAATAAACCGGTAAGTGGTGTACGAAGATCATGCGCCATTCCTAAGACAAGTTCATTCTGAACCTGCTGCATTTTTTCCTGTGTTTTTTTCTGTAATACTAACTGATTCCGCATATGATCAATACCTGTTGCAAGTCCACAAATTTCATCCTCACCGGTAATGGAAATTGCATTTTCCAAGTGCCCCATTCCAATTTCTTCAACTTCTTTTTTGAGATATTTAATATTTTTTATTTCCTTCTGAAGTTCACTGGCAAAAATTGCCAGGCATATCAATATACTTATAATTGCTGAAAAAAATGAAATTATATCAAAATATTTATCTGCAAATCCATCATAAATATAAAGCTCTGCTTCTCCGTCTGAAAAATATATGGAACATAAAAATTTTGATGCACTCTTTTGTACCGCACCTGGAAATAAATCTTCCTGATAGGTATTATCAAAAAAAATATTCTTTCCCTTTGAGATAACAAATTCCTGAATATTTCTTTGCCGAACCCAGGAACGGATTTCATCGGTATCTGTCATTTTCAATTGATTTTCACTTACGTATTTCTGGAATGCCTCAATCTTATCCTGCTCTGCCCCATATAAATCGCCATACGCCAGCAACTGCTCTCGAAATACCGATATACCTCCTCCATTCAAAATACAAAAAATCAGAACACCAATAAACGAATCTTTTATCATTCGATAAATCAGTTTTGAAATCAGACTATTTTTATTTATTTTTTTCAAAATGATATCCTTTTCCCCATGTTGACACAATCAGTTTTGGATTTTGAGGATCTTTTTCAATTTTCTTTCTAAGACGCCGGATATGTACCATAACCGTATTCCCAGAAGAATACAGGTAGGGGGCTTCCCATATACTTTCATAAATATTTTGGACAGAAAATATTTTGCCCGGATTCTTCATAAGGAGCACCAGGATTTTATACTCCATTTCCGTTAAATTTATTTCTTTTTCATCTAAATAAACGCTATTCTTTTCGGTATTAATACGTATATTTTTATTTTCTATCCATTCTTCTTGTATTTCTATCTCTGTTTTTTTCTCTGCAGCTTTATCATAAACTAAATGTCTTCTTAACAATGCTTTTACTCTTGCAAGGAGCTCCGCATAAGAAAATGGTTTTACAAGATAATCATCTCCTCCGGCCATCAATCCAAGAAGCTTGTCCGACTCCAAATCTTTAGCAGTTAAAAACAAAACTGGAACATTACTTTTTTTACGAATTTCTTCACATGTTTTATATCCGGATATACCAGGCATCATAACATCCAAGATTACCAAATGAGTGGAATCTGATATTTTTTTCAGACCCTCGAAACCATTTACTGCTTCTTCAACATGAAAACTTTCCCCTTCCATCAGTATGCGGACACCTTCCCGAATAGCCGGATCATCCTCTATGATAAGAATATTATTAACAACCCCCATAGAAACCTCACAATAATATTAATTAATCTGTCTTTTCTTTTTTATAAGATATAATGCAACTATGATAACAATTACAAATCCAATCATTGCCGGAAGTCCTGTCTCTATATCATCCGAGCCAATGATGCCAGTGATCCAGCGGTATTCTTTCACAGGTTTGTATAACCAAATTGCAGGAAAAGACTCCGCTGCGGAAACATGTAAAATATCCATATCCCCTGAAATAACATTATATAACCCATGAAAGACAACTCCTGACCATATAGATCCGGTTTCCAAGACAATCAATGCAAAAGCGCACCCAATAAGGAAAATTGCTATTAATAAAGATATTACATTATAAACGTTGGACGTGTCAATATTCACCAGATGCATTACTGCAAACAAAATAGAAGACCCTGCAACAGCAAACTTAGTCCCTTTCATTTTTTGCAGGGAGCTGAATATGAGACCACGGAAAATCACTTCTTCTGTTACAGCAGCACGTACACCACCTCCAAGTATGGTATTAAAAGCCAGATCAATCTTTTCCTGAATGGATATCTCTTCCTTAATAAATGTTCCTTTTGTCAAAAAAATACAGCATACCAAAACAAACGTTGATAATAAAACAGCCGCAACTACCCATTTCACCTGAGGAACTGGCTTACATACATAAATGTCCTGCCAATGTATTTTCAACACATATTTATCATACAGATACACAAGAAATAACACTGCCAGAATATCAAGACTTACATAAATAATTTCATCCAGCGGTAAAGGAATATTATAACGAAATACTGTAAGGCTGAATTTTCGCGAAAGCGACAGGATCAGGTATCCCAAAGGAATCGTTAATAAATATTTAATTTTCATAAGAAAATGTACTCCTTTTTACAATTACAGAAATAAGTTTTGATAACTTATTTCTGTAATAAAAAATGGTTTTTAAGTGTATTATTTCTTTTTGATGAAGCTAGCACTTACATAACCAGTGGAACCACTAAATTTAATCTTCACCCAGTTGTCATCAAGAGAATTATTATAAACCTTCACCGTCTGTCCTTTACTTAATGATCCAATAATTGGATAGTCTTTTCCTCTTCCGCTTCTTACATTTAAGCTACTTGCAGTAACAATATAATCCGTTGTAATAATTCCTTGTGTCTCAATTCCCGTATTGCCGTTTTCAAAATCAGCATTCGCAAAATTATCTTCTGTATTTACAGCGTTATCAGTTTCAGTTGTCTCACTACCATCATCAAACACCGCCACTTCCTGTACTTCATCTGCTGCAAATACATTAGATGCCGGTGTTAATAACATAGTTCCTATAAGTGCCATAGTTCCCATTTTCATAATACTTTTTCTCATAATGTCATTCTCCTTTTCTTATCTTATCTACTGTATTTTGTTCCATACTTTTTCTTTGGAACAATGAAATAATATCACTCAAATCTTACAAATCACCTTAACTCATTTCTTAACATGCCTTAATTTTTTTGTAATGCATGATAGATTTGATTATAAACAGGTAAATTTAAACTACCTCCAACACAAATAAATTCCCTGATTGTTATTTTTTTAATTATTTTTTCAATTGAAGCAGGCAGCTTACTTGATTTATTTAAAATTTTACCATCTGCCTTTGTACCATGTAATAAATTGCCACAAGTACAACAACAAAAATGATGATTCCCGTGATTATTCCAATCGTTCCTGTGAAGAAATTGGCGATGCCTGCGATTCCGAGACCGATTCTTCCAAGAATAGAATCAGGTGCATCTGTCACCGCATCAGCGATATTCGGATCCCCGAGACAGAGTGCCATCCACAAAATCCACAAGATCACTCCGGCAACTTTTCCAAAATACATCCATAATGTTCCAAACAGAATAGATACGATCGTAAATACCAGCAGTGCCGGAAATCCATATCGTATTGTCCAGGGCCAGATGAGTTCTGCTTTCTTTCCGACAGTAATATCCTGTGCTATCAGAAATGACCTGATTTTCTTTTCCGACAGAACTAAAAGAACCAGAAGAATATAGTTTCCTGCATTGTACAATGCCTGTACCAGAAGATAGGATAAAAAGAATGTTCTCCTGGTACTTCCCATGGAAATTTCCAGATCAAACATCAGTTTAATCTGAAAAATCTGCGTAAACAGAATGCAGAGTCAGCATAATCCCAATGCCATGATCGTTCCCAATGGAATATACTGTGCTTCTTGTCTGAGTACACTGCGCATCACACCCCACAAGATCATTGCTACAAGGAATCCCAGAATACTCATTACATAGCTTAATATTGCATGATCGTACGTCAATTTTAATTGTCGTTTTACTGCTTCCAGCATAACCGTTTTTCCATCTATTGTCTGTGGTTCAATATCCGGAATAATCTGCGGCATACAAGAATCTGAAACAGCATTGGCAATTCCATCCATTAACTGAAATAATATTTCATTTTCCACACCTACGATCTCGTGCGTTTTATCATCTACACCTACAATCAGCTTTCCGCCCTGGGTATTGGCAAAAGCTACGATTGTTTTCATGTACTTTTCACTTTTATCCGGTAAGGTAACTTTGTATTCAATACTTTTTGATTCTCCTGAAAACATTGTATCCATTGCCATTCCTTCACACCTCATCTTTCATAATTAATTTCTCGTACAGTTGGTACAAGTTTCTGTACAGCTAATTGTATTGTACCCTATTATTAACGTTAGTTAAACATTTTTAGCAAAATAAAAAAATAAGCATTTTAAAAAGGAACTTAAAAATTTTTTCTAAATGAAAGGAGAATCACAACATGGCAAATATTTATATTACACAGGAGCTTTTTGAAAACATCATTCTGTCGATGCTTGAGGATATGGGATGCAAGACAGAAATCATCGAAGTCCCGGACAACTCCGAATCAACGCGCCTTCTCGTCAAAAAGGGTGAAAAAAATGTCGGTGGCAAAACAGTCATGGCAATCGAGTTAGACTCCTTGTATGAAGGGTTTATGAAATATCATCCCCTTCTTCAGGAAATTGTGAATTTTATTCATAACACTTTTGAAGAGAATAAGATAGTTGCTCCAGAATACAAGCATTGGACCGAATCGTGGGATGAGGTAAAAGACAGACTGTACTTTTCCGTACATAACAGGAATGATCCCAGTATCCAAGGTGCAGTATGGAAAGAAGTCGATGATCTTGTCCTGGTTGCAAGGGTTTATGTAGAATCGTCATCTTCCGGAATTCTAAGCCTCATTGTAAAGAAAGATCTGCTTGAAAAGTGGAACGTGTCAGAAGAAGAAGTCATTCAGACGGCAAAAAAGAATGCTCCGAAGTTATTCCCTGTCAAGATCAATTCTGCGGATGGATTTATGAAGGAAGCGGCCCGAAATTTCGGGGGGAATCCTAAGGAGATATCAGAACTTTCCGCGGATTGTCCGCCTATGATCATCGTAACAACAGAGAAAGGAGCTCATGGAGCCGCTGCTTTGTTCTATGATCATGTTTTAGAGACCTTGTCGGAAATGATTGGAGATACATTCTTTATCATTCCATCAAGCATTAACGAATTTTTTATTCTTCCCAAAGAATATATATCATTTGCTGACGACATATCCAGGATCATTGAGGAAACAAACCATGATCTTAATGCAATTTCTGCAAAGGAAGTTTTATCCAATCATGGATACATTTTTAGAGATGGCAAATTTTCTTCTTGCGTATGATTAATTGCCAGATATTTTTAAGAGGCCGGGGTTCCGGTCTCTTTTTTATTTTGCATTTTATTTATACAGTTAATAGAATTTTGGGAACAGGAGGAATTACATGAATAATACGATCCAATACAAAGGATATATCGGAAGCGTTGAGTTTTCCGAAGACGATGGTTTTTTTTATGGAAAAGTAATGGGGATTCGTTCTCTGATCTCTTATAAGGGCGAAAATGCCAAAGAACTTCTTGACGATTTTCATGATGCCATTGATGATTACCTGGAAACATGCAAAGCGGAAGGAAAAGAACCAGAAACTGCGTTCAAAGGCAGTTTTAACGTCCGCCTCTCGCCCGATCTTCATGAAAAAATCTTTGTTTATGCAGTTTCCCATCAGATGTCCATGAACAAATATATCGAAGATGTTCTGAAAAATTCTCCGGCAGCACGTGAAATCGTATAGAAGCAACGAAGGATTCGCAGTGTCCGAGTTGTTCCGGAAGCTTATGTTATATTTTGCAATATGGCTATTTCCTAGTGGTGTAGGAGATAGCCATGTTTATTTGCTTAATTTTCTCATAATTTCTTCTTTTTTCTTTCTATTTCTCAGTTCATCAAGCAGGGCCTCTAATCCATCTTCTTCTGACGAATGTTTTGCGATAACATGATATGCGCCTCTTTCATCTGTCTCATACACAACCCATCCATTATCATTGATACAGCCCAGAGCATTTGCTGCCTTGGCTATTGTAGAAAAATCACCGATATTAAACTTATTTAATCCTTCAGTGCGAACGACATCATTAAACTCATTTCTATTCATGATTTTGTGCAGAGAAACTTGTGTCTATAGCCATGCAAAGAAATCGCGCATGAAGCTACAGTTCCAAATTATCTTTTCTCCTTTCTAAAAAAGCCGATAGTTTTGACTGTTTTACAGTCTCGACTATCGGTTCTTATATTATTCTATAAGATTTTTTTCAGAACAAACATTCTATTTTTTTATCAAATACTTTGACCTACTATTACTTATGTGTTACAATTAAGAAAGGATATTACCAAAAACGGTAGGTGGTTAGTCCTTCAACAGAGGGACTGTGACCCTCTGATTACATAGAAACCCACTTGGGAATTTACTGAAAAGGAGGGCTAAGCCAATGAGTATTTTAGATTTCATCGCGGTTATTAGCTTCGGCTTAACCTGCTTTAGTATCGGATACACATTCGGTAAAGATATTAACAATACACAAAAATAACCGCCCCTAGTCTGGAAAACTAAGCGGTTATTTTTTACTGACTAAAACGGACTAAGCGTCTACTGGTAATATCCTTTTTCTAATGTTATAGTAACATTCTGAAGTCAGAATGTCAATATGCGATTAAGAGCCAAGTCGTACTTAATATCGAAAATATCAAAGTCTCTTTATATTTCTAATTGCAAAGCAAAAATATATATGTTAATATATATTCATAGAAAGGAAAAGTCAGGTACACCTGACCTGTCCTTAGTAAAAGCCTAATATATAATTATAGCCGTTCACTATTGGGGTAGTGGGCGGCTACTTTTTTCTCCCGAAGATTGTGTAACACAATCCTACAAGAGCAACAATGAAGATACCTATCTGGATAAGATCCGAATATGTAACGTACATTGGCATCCCTCCTTTCTTTCGTCCGGAGGGTCGCCCCTCCGCGGAGGGCAGGCCGCCTTTTTGTGTATCTGACTGTATCTGACTTTCCTTGTATAGTAGTATATCATACATCAGGACCCCTGAACAGATGTTTTTCTGTTATCTTCTGTTCGGAAACAAGTTTTGTTTTGACGTTTTGAGCAAAAAATGCCCGAAATGAAATTTAATTATGCCAACGGAAGATCTTTTTTTATTCCGCTTTATGTTTTTCATATTTAAAACGAAATACAATGCGAGGGAGGTGAGAAAATGAAGAAGAAGGGACTCAGACCATTAATTTTTGCATTAATATTTGCTATGCTTCTTACCAGTATGAATGCAGCACCTGTTTTGGCAGCCAAGAAACCATGCAACCATATATATGCAGAATTTATATATGGTGAAGACGGAAAGTGTATAGGAACTTACGGCGGTAAAGATAGGATGCGATACACAAAAAATGTCTCAACTGTAAAAAATGGGTAACATATTATGGATGGATCTCGCATAACTACTCTGTCAGATACGAAAAACTGATAGGCAAAAACAAATACTACGAGACATACAAAGTCTATAACAGATGCAAAAGATATTCCAAATGTCGTGCTGAAAAATATGTAACCCAAATTACCAGACAGCATACATGGAAAACTAGAAGTTCTGGTAGATACACGATCTATACATGCAAAAAGTGCGGGTTTACCAGAAGTTTGATAACCACAAAAATTTGATATACGCACAATAGTTAATCTGAACGGACGAGAATGGATTTGCAATTTGAGGGTGTAAAAATTCTTGTATCTATGGAAAGTAAATCTTTCTGATAAGAAATAGATATGTAAAATTTTGCTGTCGAATTAATGATTATGCGGCTGT
>ERZ827488.617-NODE-617-length-52037-cov-10.199300_pt1 | contig 52037 bp, 48 predicted proteins | sample MGYA00519771_ERZ827488 | MGnify/ENA primary metagenome ERZ827488 (study PRJEB31778, sample SAMEA3449323) | human gut metagenome | biome: human gut; feature: human-associated habitat; material: faeces | place: United Kingdom | collected 2010/2012 ... | reverse complement strand
CACCGGTTTCTGGAGCTAGTGGCCGGACTTGAACCGGCGACCTGCTGATTACGAATCAGCTGCTCTACCGACTGAGCCACACTAGCATCCCGATTGCCTGAATAATATAGCACGTTTTTCCCGTCGCGTCAATCCCTTTTTCGCAGGATATTTATTTTTTGTGCATGTCTTCACAATATGAACAAATGTCCACGGCTATTTTCTACGTTGCAGTGTAGCAATTTAAATTGATTGAGAAGTTATTTTATGGTATAGTAACTCCTGTACTTTTATATTCTGAAAGGGGAGAGAGGGCGCCGCGAGGCGTCCGGAAAGGAGAACTATGGAAGCTATCATCAATTTCTTTACGGGGACTTTGAACACGGTCGCATGGCTGTATATATTTCTGCCATGTACCATCATCGGCGGTCTGTATCTGACCATCCGCAATCGCGGGATCCAGTTCACGCGGTTCGGCTACGCGATGAAAAACACGGTCGGCAAGATGTTCCAGAAGCAGGAGGCAGGCGCTGGCGCGGTCACGCCGCTGCAGGCTGTCACAACGGCCCTGGCTGCGACGGTCGGCACCGGCAATATCGTCGGCACCTCGCAGGCCATCGCCCTCGGCGGCTACGGTGCAGTGTTCTGGCTGTGGCTGGCGGCGCTGCTCGGGATGATGATCAAGTATTCCGAGGTCACGCTGTCCATCCAATACCGCGAGCGCGACGCAAAGGGTGACTGGGTCGGCGGCCCGATGTACTACGTCAAAAACGGTCTCGGCAAGTACTGGCAGTGGGTCGGCATTCTGTTTTGCGTTTTCGCAGCCATCGCTTCCTTCGGCATCGGCAATATGTCGCAGGTCAACTCCATCGTCGGCTCCCTGAACGACGCCATCGACGCCTTCATCCCGGCTGCGGAAGGGGAGCGGAAGCTGCTGAACTTCGTGTTCGGCGTTGCGATCGCCGCGCTGATCGGCGTGATCCTCTTCGGCGGCATCAAGCGCATCGGCGCCGTAGCGGAAAAGCTCGTCCCGGTCATGAGCGTTTTGTACATCATTTTTGCGCTTGTCGTGATTTTCGGTCACGCCGGTAATATCGGCCCGGCCTTTGGCAAGATCTTTGCCACAGCCTTTACGCCCAAGGCGCTCGGCGGCGCGGCCAGTGGTATTGCGCTCAAGCAGACCATTGTCTGGGGCCTGCGCAGAAGCGCCTTCTCCAACGAAGCGGGCCTTGGCTCCGCAGCCATCGCCCATGCGGCGGCTGACACCAAGAGCCCCGTCCAGCAGGGCCTGTACGGTATCTTCGAGGTCTTTGCCGATACCATCGTCATCTGCACCCTGACGGCCCTGACCATCATCTGCAGCGGCGTGGATATCACCTTCGGCCACAAGGTCGGCTCCGAGCTGATCACAGCCGCATTTGCCACCATGTTCGGCCAGAAATTCGCTTCCGTCTTCGTCGCACTGGCCCTGATGCTCTTCGCGTTCACGACGATCCTCGGCTGGTCGCTCTACGGCAGCCGCTGCGTCCAGTATCTGTTTGGCCTCAAGGTTTCGAAGGCCTATCAGGTCCTGTTCATCATCGTCGTTGTGGTCGGTGCGGTCGCGTCGCTCGACGTGGTGTGGGACATTGCGGACACGTTCAACGGCCTCATGGCGATTCCGAACTTCATCGCCCTGTTTGCCCTGTCCGGCGTTGTGGCGAAGCTGACGAAGGAGTATTTCTTCGATAAAAACAAGATGGCAAAATAAAAACGAAAGCCCGCAGGCCGTTCAAAGCGGCCTGCGGGACATTTATGCGAAAGGGGAGAAGCGGTATGCAGCAGCTTCAGATCGGGCGGGTCTACCGCCATTTCAAAGGCGATTATTATCTCGTGGAGGCGTTTGCCAAGGATTCTGAGACAGGCGAGGCCTGCGTGATCTACCGAAAGCTCTACGGCGACGGCGCTCTGTGGGTCCGTCCGCTCGAAATGTTTTTGAGCAAGGTCGACCGGGAGAAATATCCCGATGCGGAACAGGAATACCGCTTCGCGCTTCAGGACATCCCAAGCGCCGCCGGACATGAATAAAAACCGCGTCCGCCCCTACACTGGCCTTGGAAAGCCTGCGCAAAATAGGAAAACAGCAGTTCTTTGACAGACCGAACGGCCCGGCGGAGCTTACTCCGCCAGGCCGTATTTTGTTTTGATCCTGTCCAGCTTTTCCAGCATCGGCTCCGCGCCAAGCCACAGGAAGATGAATGTGGCAACAGCTCGCACCAGATCGACCGAAAGGCCGGTGACGTAATAGCTCAAGATAATTTTCCAGTTGATCGTGTTCGACCACATGAGCGCAGACGCTGGATTCATAATGCCGCCGTAGATGATCGTGGACGCGATCACGCCGAAGATACAAAGGCTCAGCCGCCCGCGCCGCAGAACGCCCTTGCGGTACAAGACGCCTGCCAGCCAGCCGATGATACCCATTGCGAACATCTGCCACAGGAGCCGACTGTGGAGGACACCATCGCCATCCTGCGTGGTCTGGAATCCCGGTATGAGGTGTTTCACGGCGTGAAGATCACGGACAACGCGATTATTGCCGCCGCAACGCTTTCCAACCGCTATATCACCGACCGCTTCCTGCCGGACAAGGCCATTGACCTGATCGACGAAGCGTGTGCCATGATCCGCACGGAGATGGACTCCATGCCAACCGAGCTTGACGTGATTAACCGCAAGATCATCCAGATGGAGATCGAAGAGGCTGCCCTCAAGAACGAGGACGACGAGCTGTCAAAGGGACGGCTCAGTGAGCTGCAGAAGGAGCTGGCCGAACAGCGCGACAAGTTCAACACCATGAAAGCGCAGTGGGAAAACGAAAAGAACGCGATTGGCCGCGTGCAGCAGCTGCGTGAAAAGATTGAGCAGATCAACCGCGAGATTGAAACCGCACAGCAGAACTACGATCTGGAAAAGGCCGCAAAGCTGATGTATCATCGACCTGCAAATCGCGGCGCTCAACCGCCGTCTGGCCGACAAGCAGCTGCGTTGTGAGCTGACGCAGGCTGCAAAACAGTTCATCATCGACGCGGCCTACGATCCGCAGTTCGGCGCGCGTCCGCTGCGCCGGTATGTGCAGCATACAGTGGAAACGCTGCTTGCAAAGAAGATTTTGGAGGGCAGCGTCCAGCCCGGTTCGACAATTACCGTCGATACGGAAAACGGCGAGCTGGTGCTTCGCTGAGTGTAAGGCAAATAGCAAATGCCCGGAACGCGAAATGCGTTCTGGGCATTTTGCACCCACAGGGGCGTCTTTTCTTTTGCTTTTTATTCCTGCTGCGCGCAGTCAAACAGCCTTTCAATCAGATTACTGCCCTGAAACAGCGGCTGAAGGACGGCGCACGCCGAGCCGTAGATCGGCGAGTTTGCGCCAAAGCGCGACTTGACAAAGCGCGGGCGCAGCTGCTGCTGGTGTACAGAGACGTTGATATCGGCCACCCACTGCTCCAGATACCGCACGAACTCCTCCGGCAAAAACGCCGCGTCATGCCCAAGCACCACCAGCGGCACGTTCACCAGATTCAAATAGTTGTTCAGTCCGAACGAAAGCTGCCGCATGGCATTATAAAACACGGTGTATGCGGCCTTGTTCGTCATGGCAAAGCTGGCGGCCTGCTCCATGCTGTCAAGCTCCACGCCGCACTCGTCGTGAATCAGTGACAAAATTGCCGGCGCACTGGCGTAAAGTTCCAGACAGCCGCGGCTGCCACAGGTGCAGCGCGGGCCGCCAAAGTCAATGGATGTGTGGCCAAGCTCGCCGCATGCGTCAAGCAGCTCATGATGTGATACCAGCGCCGCGCCAAGCCCCTCAGTAATGCCCATATAGAGAAAGCTGTCGGCGTCCTTGCCGGCGCCAAAGTAGAGTTCGCACAGGCCGGACGCGTGCATATCGTTGCAGACAATAATCGGAAAACGGAAAGACGGCTGAAGCGCGTCGCGCAGATTTAGCGAACGGATGCCGAAGAAATCGGTGACATAGGCGATGCCGCTGGCATCGCTGCTGATAACGCCGACGGTGGAGATGCCCATGCCCAGAATCGGCCGCTCAGTGTGCTCGGTCAGCTGCTCGGCAAGCTCACGCAGCTTCTGCAAAAAGCTCTCTTCGTTTTCAATCGGGGTGAGCGGGCGCTTGGCGCGCGCCAGAAGCTGAAGCGACAGATCGCACACCACGCCGTACAGACACGTGCGGGAGATGTAAATGCCCAGCACCACCGGCGACGTGGAGCAGATGCGCAGCAGCATCGGTGTGCGCCCGGGCGACTTGATGGGGTCTTGCGGCGCAAATTCCTCGATGATGTGCTTTTGCAGCAGCTCGCTTGTGATGTTTGTCACGGTCATGGGCGACAGATGCAGCCCCTCGGAAAGCTCGCTGCGCGTGATGCTCCCCGCCGTGCAGACGGATTGCAGCAGCAGTGCGCGGTTTCGCTCCTTAACCTCGATCAGATTGATGCCGGCCTTTTTCATAGCGGCTCCTTTTTGCACTTGCAGCGCCGAAAATTCCGCCGCTTTCGGCGAAATGGCGCGGCAGCGCATATTTATCATTTTAAAAATATTATAGTATATTTGCGGGGGATTGTAAACCGCCGCCAGGGGGATTTTATCCTGCGGCGATAGCCGCTGTGTCTCCGGCGGCGTCACCCACACAAGACAGCGGCCTGCAAGGGAGGGAGCGTCCCGACAGAGGCACAAAAAATCCGCGCCGCCCCTCGGGCGGCGCGGGCATTGTTTACCTGAATCAGTTGGTATCGGCGCACAGGGGGCCGGCCAGCTCTTTCATATAGAACAGCTTACCGGGCATGGTGGGAATGTTGCTGGACGTGACGTACTGGCACGGGCCATAGCGCAGCGTCATCCAGAAGCTCATGCCCTGCCACTGCATACCGCGGGACAGAACGCCGTCTGCGCCGCCGATGGCGTAGTCGGAGTTGAAGATGATCCACGGGCCGATGGTGTTGGCATAGCACGGAATCAGCGGCCAGCTGGAGCGGAACGACGTGATGGCGTTCTGCTCGATGGTGAACGGATGCAGACGCGCGCCGACGCGGTACTCGGCTGCTTTCCAGTCCTCATAGGAGGCGTAGTCCTTGGCAAAGTGCGGCTCCCAGAATGCAATATGGCACATACGGCCGATGCCGTAGACCAGAACCTGCTTTGCACCCTCAGCCTTCAGCTTGCGGATTTTCTCCGGATAGGTGGGCAGATTTTCCTTGGTTGCAAAGTTGCGCTGATTTTCGGGGACAGTCAGCTCGCCGAGCGGGCCGTAGAACGCGCCGGTCATGGCGTTCTGGAACGCGGCGGGGTCGGATGCGGGCAGCGTGTTGCCCTCGGCGTCAGCCCACTCGTCCATGTTGAAGCCGTAGACGTGCTTGCAGTCCACATTCCACTCTTTCAGGAAATAGACCGCCCACTTGTACATGCCCATCGGGCCAACCGGCAGGATGAGAATCAGCTTTCTGCCCTCTTCCTTGGTGAGCCTGATCTGCATGGCAATTTCGTGACCCATGTATGCGCCGAACTCTTCAAGGTTTGTGCACTCGACGGGACGGAAGCCATCGTTCCAGAAGCTCTGGCGCTCGCCGACGGAAGATGGATCGTTGGAGACGCAGTCATAAATCTTGGAAATGTCCCAGCCCTCGGGCAGAACTTCGGAAAAATAGGAACCCTTGAGGGTATCGACCATGTTCATAATAGAAAACCTCCTTAAATTGCGCGGCGAAAGCCGCAGGTATTCTGTAAGTTCATCATACCACGCGGCTTTTCGGGTGTCAATTCGGGACAGGGGGTATTTTTAAATAGATTTTAGAAATGAAATTTGTGGATTTTTCACAGAATCCGGTCAATCGCCCAGAATCAGGCGGCCAAAATCCTGCGGCCGGTGGAACTGCGGCGTGTCACAGCGCATGGGATTCCACGACAGGTAGTGCTGTCGCACGGTCAGATCGCCGCACTTATAGCAGTTGCCGTACATGGCCAGCCCCTCGCACGGTGTAAAGTCCGGGAAAAACCGGCGGATAAACGCAAACGGCACACGGTAGGTGATCTCCCAGCCATCGGACAGGCGCGCGGCCTTTGGCTGGAACAGCGCGGGCTCGTCGGCAACAATCAGACGCGTCAATTCCGTCACATTTGTGCCATATCCGAGATATAACGCACAATTTGGGTTAAATTCGAAGTTGAAATAGCGCAGATCGTCGGTGGGACGGAGGAAAAATTCCAGACAGCTGTCCTCGCAGACCGACTGCAAAAGTCCGCTGTGCTCGGCGCGGATTTCTGTTTCCCACGCGCGCAGGCGAACATAGATCGCCGCTTCGTCCCAGCAGAGCTGCCCCTGTGCACGGATATCGACCGGGGGATTTGTCCACTGGAGGTTGTCAATCGGAAGTGCGTCAATTGTGTCCCAATCGGGGGCGGATGTGACCTTTTTCAGAACATAGCTTCGCATTTTAGATGCTCCTTTATTCCTTGAGTGTTTTTTCGTATTCCGTGGGGCTCATGCCCGTTTGCTTTTTAAAAAGATTGGAGAAATAGTAGATGCTCTCAATGCCGATGCGCTCGGCGATCTGTGTGAACGTGAGGTTTCCCTCGCGGATCAGACGCTTTGCCTCGCCGATGCGCAGCGCCGTGAGATAGCGCACCATGCTCTGGCCGATCTGCTCGTGGAACACGCGCTTGAGCTGTGAGACGCTTATGCCGAGCGCCGCGGCCAGCGATGGAAGCGTGATGGCCTCGGAATAGTGCGCGGCAAGATAGTCGCGCGCCTGCTGCGCCAGCAGCAGATGCTGGTGAAACTGCGTGGATGTGATGGCGCGCTGGGAAAAGCGGACATTGTCGTCGCGGCGGCAGATGCAGATGAACAGCTGCTCCAGATAGAGCTTGATCAGCTGGTCGCTGCCCCACGGGGCGGTGGGCTTTTTACGCAGATTGACCAGCGCGGGATCGTTTTCAAAATACTGATACGCCTGCTGCGCCTCGTCCATCAGCGGCTTGAGGCACTGCTTCTCGCGCTGGTGCAGCAGCAGAACCTTTTTTTCCAGCCGGTGCATGGCTTCGCTTTCGCAGCAGAACGCCACCACCATCACGTCACTTGCGCCGACCGACTGGAACGAATGAAACTCATACGGGCAGTGAAACGCCAGCTCGCCGGCCTTTAGAAAATACTTGTCCGCCCCGGCAGTGACAACGATGCTGCCGCGGTCAACATAGATAAACTCCCAGAAAAAGTGCGACTCGCCGGAGAAAACATAGCCGTTTTCCAGCTTGTAATACGAGATATTCACGATGGCATCCACGTCAAAAACCGAGGCAAGCGGGATGGGTGTGTATTCCATTTTCATGGCGGCAGACATCCTCTGCAGCTGATTTTATAAATTTTGCACCGGATTTTATATTGTCAGGCCAAAATTCGAGCTTATAATGGAATTATAAGCGGAATCCGAACGAAAGTAAATACGGAAAGGAAGATGCACAGATGAAAAAATCAATCAGCTATTGGTCTTTCAGCGGGAAAAACGTGTTTGAGGCGATGAGGCTAGCAAAGGATGCGGGCTTCGACGGCATTGAGCTGACGCTGGATGCAGAGGGCGACGTGACGATGGAGACTGCGCCCGAAAAGCTGGCCGAGATCCGCCGCGCGGCGGAGGAAATCGGCATTGCGCTGCCGAGTGTGGCAAGCAGTCTGTACTGGGCGTATTCGTTTACTTCGGACGATCCGGAGGAGCGGGAAAAGGCGCATCAGGCGGCAGTCTGCGAGATCAAAACGGCAAAGGCGCTGGGCGCGGACACAGTTTTGATCGTGCCGGGCAGCGTTTCGGTGGAATTTGTGCCGGAGCGGCCGGTTGTGGCGTATGATGTGTGCTGGCAGCGCGCGGTGGCCGAGATGAAGCGCCTTGCGCCGGTGGCGGCGGAGCACCAGATTCACATCGGCGTGGAGAACGTATGGAACAAGTTCCTGCTCTCTCCGCTGGAGATGCGCGCGTTTATCGACGAGATCGGAAGCGAGTGGATCGGCTCGTACTTTGACGTGGGCAACGTGGTCTACGCGGGCTATCCCGAGCAGTGGATTCGGATTTTGGGCAAGCGCATCAAAAAGGTGCACTTCAAGGACTTCCGCCGCAATCCGGGCGGACTCAATTCGTTCGTGGACATTCTGGCGGGCGATGTGGACTGGCCGGCGGTGATGCAGGCGTTTGAAGACATCGGCTATGACGGCTGGGCGACGGGCGAGATGATCCCGGCCTATGGCCACGCCTCTGACCAGATTATTTACAACACGGCGGCCTCAATGGGCCGCATTCTGGAAAAGAAATTTTAAAAACGGACAGACAGGAGGAACGAACATGATTCGAGTAGGACTGATTGGCTGCGGCTTTATGGGCGGGATGCACGCGGCGTGCTATGCGGCGCTGGCGGAGCTTGGCGTCAAGGTGACGGCGATTGCCGATGACCGGCCGGAATTTCTGGCACAGATGAAAGAGCAGACCGATGCGCAGACGTATGAATCGGGTATGGCGCTGATTGAACAGGCGGACGTTGACGTGGTGGATATCTGCCTGCCAACGTATCTGCACACGGCGCACGCGTGCGCGGCGATGGAAAAGGGGCGCGATGTGTTCTGCGAAAAGCCCGTCTGTCTGACGGAGGAGGATATGCAGGCGCTGCTGGAGACGAAAAAGCGTACCGGACGCAAGGTGATGGTCGGTCAGGTCATCCGTCTGTGGGACGAGTACGCATGGCTGAAAAAGACCGTGGACGCGGGAACGTATGGCCGCGTGCTTTCGGGTGTATTCCAGCGCGTTTCGTCGCGCCCCGGCTGGGCAAGCCGCAACTGGCTGCACACGCCGGCGCAGTCGGGCGGCGTGGCCGTGGATATGCACGTGCACGACGTGGACTTTGTGCGCTATCTGCTGGGCGAGCCAGACCGCATTCAGGCGGGCGTCTATCGTGACAGCGACGGACTGATTGAGCAGATTTTTGCTATCTACAACTATGGCAGGGACGTGGCAGTCAGCGTCGAGGCCGCGTGGGACTATCCTGCGTCGTTCCCGTTCTCGGCCACGTTCCGCGTCAAGCTGGAAAAGGCGACCATCACAAACGATGCAAACGGTCTGACCGTGTATCCGAACGACGGCGATGCGTTCCATCCGGAGCTTGCCGCGCAATATACCGGCGACAACCGCATCGGCGGCAATATTTCGTCGCTCGGCGGGTATTATAACGAGCTGAAATACTTTGTTGAGGGATTGCAGGGCAAAAACGATCTGTCGGTTGCGCCGCTGGAGGAGGCCATTGCCTCGGTGCGGCTGGTCAAGAAAGAAATTGAGGCCGCAGGCGGTCTGCTGGCCTGAGAGATGGCAAAGTTCGCGAATGACGGACAAAAGCGAACATAAACGAACAAAAGCCCGCGGGCATGCGCAAAAAACGCATGCCCGCGGGCAAATTTTATGGAAAAGCGTCTAAATTTACCGTCGATTATTTTTAAAAAGAGTTGAAAGAATGGGGCGCAAAACCGCAAAATGTGTGGCAACATCGACCAAAATCACGGCGGCTGAGTTGTGAATAATTCACCATTATTACAACATTCGTAAAGATTATTTAGAAATTGTGTTGACAAAAGACCGCACTTCGGTCTATTATGGATGCAAGGCAATAAGACTCGCGGCGTATTTATTCTGCCGCATGGCCGTGCCGCCAAGACAATCGGCCGCACGCGCCCCCTTAATTTCAGCAAGAGGTGAAAAACATGAGAGTTCTGGCGATTGGCTGCCACCCCGACGATCTGGAGATCGCCTGCTCGGGTACACTCCGCAAATATGTAGAGCAGGGCGCAGATGTGTATATGTGCCATGTTGCAAACGGTGATCAGGGCCATGTCATTATTGAACCCGGCCCTTTGGGCAAGATCCGTGAAAAGGAAGCGGAAAATGCCGGCAAGTTTATCGGTGCCAAAGAAGTTTTCAACATTAACGTTTCGGATATGCAGGTGAACCGCCACGATCAGGCGCAGATTGACGCCGTGGCCGACGTGGTTCGCTATGCGCGTCCCGACGTTATCATCACGCACAACGACGTGGATTATATGCAGGATCATGTGGAGACCAGCCATCTGGCCACCAATGGCGCATTTATGTCGGGTCTGCCGCACCGCTCGGTCAACTACCCGGCCTTTGAGAGCATGATTCCAACGTTCTTTATGGATACCCTGGCGGGCGTGGACTTCAACCCCACCCACTATGTCGATATTACCGGCCAGATTGAGATGAAGCTGAAAGCGCTTGAGATGCATGAGTCGCAGATCAAGTGGATGCTTGACCATGACGGCATCGACTTTGTGGATATGATCCGTACCTGCTCAAGATATCGCGGATATCAGTGCGGCGTTGCCTACGCCGAGAGCTTCCGACCCTATAACGTCTACCCCCGTCACAGCACCAAGCACCTGCTTCCGTAACCGGCTGCGTGAGCGCCGTAGCTCGTAAGAGCGAAAAAACTAGGAGGAATGAATCAAATGAGCACAAAAGCAATCACGTTAAACAGCAAAAAGAGCGTCGGCGCACTGGTTAAGGACTGGATGAGCCTTGTCGGCATCGCCATCCTGATTGTCGTATTCTCTATCATTTCGTATGTAAAGTTTGGCGCACAGTACTTCCTGACCTGGAGCAACTGGAAAAACATTCTTCTGCAAAGCTCTACCGTCGCCATCGTTGCCCTTGGCCAGTCGATCATGCTGCTGACCGGCAATTTTGACCTTTCCCTTGGCCGTATGGTCTGTCTCACCAGCTGCGTGGGTGCCATCCTGATGAAAAACGTCGGTATGTCCACCGGCCTTGCCATCCTGATCATGTTCGCCATCGGCCTTGCCGTCGGCGCAGTCAACGGCTTCATGGTCTCTTATGTCGGCGTTCCCGCGATGATCGCAACGCTTGGCACGCAGTACATCTGCTACGGCCTTGCAAAGCTGCTGACGCAGGCTGTGCCGATTGCCAACATGCCCGATAGTATCTCGTTCCTTGGCCGCGGCTATATCTTCGGCGGCGTATTCCCGGTCTGCGTGCTGCTGATGATCATCGTCTACGCAATTGCGCAGTTTGTCACTTCCAAGACCCGCGTCGGCCGTAACCTCTACGCCGTCGGCGGCTCGCGTGAAGCGGCATTCTTCTCCGGCATCAACGTCAAGGCCTATCAGTTCGGCACGTTCCTGCTGGGCAGCGTTCTGGCTACGTTCGGCGGTCTCGTCCTGATGTCCCGACTCAACTCTGTCGCCGTCACCAACGGACAGAACTATGAATTTGACGCCGTTATCGGCTCGATCATCGGCGGCGTTTCGCTGGCCGGCGGCAAGGGCCGCGTCATCGGCACGATGTTCGGCTGCATCTTCCTGAACACGCTGTTCAACGGCTTCTCCCAGATGGGCGTCGATCCGTTCGTGCAGGACGTTCTGAAGGGCGTTGTCCTTGTGCTTGCCGTCACGCTTGACGTTGCCAGCAACAAGAAGAAGTCCTGATTGATCTGACCGAAGTATCACAGAAAGGTTGGGTGAACAATGGATAACAACTACATCTTAACATTAAAGAATATCACAAAAGAGTTCCCCGGCGTCAAGGCGCTGGATGACGTCACCATCAACATTGAGCGCGGCACCATCCACGGTCTGGTCGGCGAGAACGGCGCAGGCAAGTCCACCCTGATTAAGGTTCTGGCCGGTATCTACCAGCCGAATAAGGGCGAAATCATTCTGGACGGCAAGCCCTGCCGCTTTAACAGCCCCATCGAGGCACGCCGTGCCGGCATCAGCGTTGTCCATCAGGAAATCAAGCTGGCCGAGCCGCTGAGCGTTGCGGAAAATATGTTCCTTGGCAACGTCCAGCTGAAAAACGGTCTGGTTGACTGGAAGGGCATGCGCCGCCGCGCGCGGGAGATCGTTGAAGATCTCGGCATGGACATCGACATCAACGCGCAGGTCTCGTCTCTGACCGTCGCGAAAAAGCAGATCGTCGAGATCATGCACGCCATTAACAATAATTCCCGCATCCTGATCATGGATGAGCCGTCGGCCGTTTTGACCGACCGCGAGCTGGAGGTTATGTTCCGCATTGTCAAGCAGCTGCGCGACGAGGGCATCACCATCATCTATATCTCGCACCGTCTGGACGAAATCTTCGGCCTGTGCAGCAACGTCAGCGTCCTGCGCGATGGCCGTCACATCGACACGATTCCGGTCGCTTCCGTTGACCGTCAGGGCCTGATCAACATGATGGTCGGCCGTGAGATGGGTCAGGAGTATCCGAAAGAGGCTGGCAACGTCGGCGGAACGATTCTGGAGGTCAAAAATCTCAGCCGCGGCATTTTGCAGGACATCAGCTTTGAGGTCAAATCCGGCGAGGTATTTGGCATTTCGGGTCTGGTCGGCGCTGGCCGCACCGAGCTTGCCCGCGCCATCCTCGGCATTGACAAGCCGGAATCCGGCGAGGTCTATGTCCGCGGAAAGAAAGTTCACTATCGTACGTTTGCCGACGCCATCCGTGACGGTCTTGGCCTGATCCCAGAGGATCGCAAGCTCCAGGGTCTTGTCCAGATTATGTCGGTCAAGCGGAACACCACACTGGTCAACATGAAGCGCGTACTGCGCGCCGGTGTGATCAGCAGCTCGCTTGAGGAAAAGCTGAGCAAGGAATACGCCGACAAGCTGCACGTTGTCACGCCGAGCATGGAGACCGAGGTACAGTATCTCTCCGGCGGCAACCAGCAGAAAGTGGTTATCGCAAAGTGGCTGTTCCAGAACTCGGAGATCCTGTTCCTTGACGAGCCCACGCGCGGCATCGACGTTGGCGCAAAGGCAGAAATTTACCGTCTGATCAACCGGATGGCAAAGGAGGGCAAGACCATCATCATGATCTCGTCCGAAATGCCTGAGCTGCTCGGCATGTGCGACCGCATCATGGTTATGCATGAGGGTCACAAGATGGGCGAGCTGAACGCGGCCGAAGCTACACAGGCAAAGATCATGGCGCTTTGCAGCTGATGATCCAAACAACGGTCTAATCAGGCGCAGCCTGTTAGATAAAATTTAAGGAGGAATTACAAAATGAAGAAACTGATCGCGATGCTTCTTGCAATGGTCATGGTTCTGGGCCTGGTTGCCTGCGCAGCCAAGACGGAGCCCCCTGCGGCCGACACCAAGACCGAGACGCCCGCTGCGGAGACGCCCGCAGCAGAAACACCCGCTGAAGAGACCCCGGCTGAAGAAACGCCCGCTGCTGAAGGCGCTGTCAAGACCGACGTAATCGCAACCGAGGGCAAGGCTGCTGAGCTCGGCATTCCCGCCGCTGTTGTCCTGCAGGACACCACCGCGCTGGAAGGCAAGAAGATCGGCTGCTCCATCTGCTACAAGGGCGACGAATGGTGCGCAGCTCTGGCACAGGCTCTGGAAGCACTCGGCGCATACTACGGCGCTGACATCGTCTGCGAGGACGGCGACCTGAACGACGAGACCCAGACCAAGCAGATCGAGAACATGATTTCCAACAACGTTGACATCATCATGGTTGACCCCATCACCCCCGACGGCTCCGGCATTGCGTTGACGAATGCGGTTGAGGCCGGCATTCCCGTCATCATCTACGACGGCTACTGGACCGACGGCGAGGAAAAGGCTGTCACCACCGTCACCTGGGATCAGAAAGCAACCGGCACGCTGGTTGGCGAGTACTTCGTCAACTATGTTAAGGAAAACAACGGCGGCAAGTGCCGTGTGGTTGAGCTGACCAACGCTGTTTCCACGCACTGCCAGGAGCGCTTTGTTGGCCTGCATGAGGTTATCGACGCTGCCAATGCAGACGGCTGCGAAATCGAAATCCTGAACAAGTACGACTCTCAGGGCAACCGCGAGACTGCATACAACGCAATCTCCGCCATCGTCGAGCCGTATGACTACATCATCTCCGACGTTGACAACGGCGCGATGGGCGCAGTTGCAGCGCTGCAGGCTGTTGGCAACACCGACGTCAAGGTCTTCTCCATGGGCGCTTACGGTGCAGAGCCGTTCGGCAAGCTGCATGACAATGACGTGAACTATCAGGCTTGCCTGAACGTTGACGCTTGGGTTCTGGCACAGTTCATCTACGAGGGCGCAATCAGCTACTTCGAGGGCAAGGACGTTCCCACCAAGACCAACATCGACCTGTTCGTTGTTGACGGCACCAACGTTGAGAAATTCTGGAGCTTCGACTAATCTCCGGCAAATTCCGTAAACCGCGTAATCGCAGGGGGCGCAAGCCCCCTGCATCTGCAGGCGCATTGCGCCGATGCCCGCAGGGAGAAAACCGCGTTTTTGAAATTCGTGTTCCTTTCTGCGGAAAAATTATTAGACGTAAATCGTTACACAAAATCACATAGAAAATTGAAAGCATCCGTCGTAAGATAGGAGCAGGACAAAACGAACCGCCGTCTGGCAGCAGCGGCGATGCTCCGGCACAGCCGGACAAGGCATATCCCGCTGGCACAGCCGGCAAAAAACGTGTAAGCTTGGAAATAATCGCAAAAATTCTGCGTTTTAGAATCATAAAAGGAGACAATTGCTATGAAAAAGCTTCGTTGGGGCGTTATCGGCGCGGGCGGTATTGCAGACCGCAGAACGATTCCCGGAATGATGCTGGCGAATAACGCCGAGCTGATTGCTGTAATGGAGATCAATATGGAGCTGGCGGAAAAGTCCCGTGCCAAGTGGGGCTGCAAGCGTGCGTATGACAGCGAGGCTGCGCTGCTGGCCGATCCCGAGATTGACGCGGTTTATATCGCGTCCCCCGTTGTGCTGCACGCCAAGCAGGCCATGATGGCCGCCGACGCTGGCAAGCATATTCTGATTGAAAAGCCGCTGGCCATGACCTCGGAAGAGGGGCAGAAGGTCGTTGACTACTGTGAGAGCAAGGGCGTCAAGATTGCGGCAGGTCTGATGATGCGCTTTGGCGCATACGTCATGGCTATGAAACAGGCCATTGCCGACGGCAAGATCGGCCGTCCGGTTTCGGGCTTCTCGCAGTTCACCTGCTGGTATCCCGATATGCCCGGCAACTGGCGTCAGAGCAAGAAAAACGGCGGCGGCGGCGCAATGATGGACATGGGCGTGCACTGCATCGACCTGATGCAGTATGTCACCGGCTCAAAGGTCAAGCAGGTTGCGGCGTTCCACGACACGCTGACGTTCCACTATGAGGTGGAGGACACGTCTACGGTTCTGATGCGGCTGGAAAACGGCTGCGAGTGCGTGGTGCAGTCCAACTTCAATATCCCCGACGAAGCCTCCAAGTGGCGTCTTGAGTTCTTCGGCGATCAGGGTCATCTGGTTGGCGAAAACATCATCGGCCAGATCGACGGCGGTACGCTGGACGCGATGTTCTGCGGCGAGGTTGGCGGCTATGACGCACAGCAGGACACCAAGGACGTCAAAGGCGAGCAGCTGGACGTGGAGTTCGGCAATATGTACACGCGCGAGATTGAGTCGTTCGGCAATTCGATCCTGAACAATCTTCCGCTGGAGGTTCCGGCGTCTGATGCGGTGCAGGTGCAGCGCGTTATGGAGGCGGCCTACCGTTCCAACGACAACAAGTGCGTTGTTGATCTGTAATTCAAAGAAAATTCCACAATCATGCTTCCCGCGCCGCCTGCGGCGCGGGAAGATAAAAAGAAACTGATTCCATAACGGTAGCGTCAATGACGCGAAGAGGTAAACTATGAACAGACCACTCGATTTTGCGGTCGGCTTGTTCAATTGCTGCCGCGATCCGTAACTGCTTCAGAATGTCCGTCTGTCAACAAACTGATATTCTGAAAGGAGTCAATTTTAAATGGAGAAGAAAGCATCGGATTTCCGGTATAACACCGGCGAAACCAAAGTCCCGTGGGCTGCGGTCGGCGAAAACTATAACGCGCAGGATTTGATGACCATCATCCGGTTTATGATGAAAGGCAAGGGCGAGGCCTACGACGAGGCGCTGAAAACGGTTGAGAAGGACGTTCTCGCGCTGGACAAGGTTTCCGCGCCCCCGGCAAAGCTGTCGCTGGACGTGGAGGTTGGCAAGGCCGAGAATATGTGCGACGAATATCTGCACACCACTGGCTCTACATTTTTGACCAACTGCACAGCGGGCTTTGAGATTGCCTGCAAGTATACTGGACTGAAGCCAGGAGACGAGGTTATCGTCCCGGCCATCACGTTTGCCGCAACCATGGCGTATCCGCTTTCCATCGGCTGCAAGCTGGTGTTTGCGGATGTCGATCCGCTGACGCTGAATATGGATCCCAAGGACGTGGAGAAAAAGATCACCGACAAGACGAAGATGATCATCCCCGTCCACATTGGCGGCTATCCAGTCGATATGGATCCGATCATGGCGCTGGCCAAGCAGCACGATATTGTCGTCCTTGAGGACGCGGCGCACGCCTTTGGCGGCGAGTATAAGCACCGCAAGCTCGGCACAATCGGCGATTTTGGCTCGTTCTCGTTCCACGAGGTCAAGAACATCACCTCCTTTGGCGAGGGCGGCATCCTGTGTTCCAACGTGACAGAATTCCTGCCCGAGATGCGCCGCGCGCGCTTCCTTGGCACGGATTTCAGCAAGCATATCCCGAACTGGCTGTATGACGTCACCGCCATCCGCGGCAAGAACGGCCCGTTCGTCGCAACCAACTTCTCCACCACCGAGATTCAGGGTCTGGGCTTGCAGCTCCAGATTGCCCGAATCGACCAGATTATCGAAGCGCGCCGCCGCGCGTCCGAATATCTGACAAAGCGCCTTTCCGCCTGCGACGCTCTGATCCCGCAGGATCTGGGCAATGACGAAATCAAACCCACGTTCCATCTGTATCAGCTTCAGATCATCCCCGAAAAGGCGGGCGGCGATATTCAGCTGTTCAAGAAAAAGATGGACGCAAAGGGCGTCACGCAGATTCCTCACTTTGGCCCGCTGTATAAGTTCGAAATCCTGCGTGAGTATGGCTATGACGAAAAGGCAATCGCTGAGAGCTGCCCGGTGTGCGAGGAGGTATTCAACCACCGCTTTACGCACTTCCCGGTCTACGGCCTGACGCCGGAGCAGCTGGACTATATGGCCGACGCGATTCTCGAGTCTGTTGACGAGATGCAAAGAGGCGTGTAAGCGGCCAACGTTCGTAAATTTGCAACTGTTTTACACTTGAAGAAATGAGGTTTTAACATGAGCGAGAAAAAAGAAATTGTCATGAATGGCGCTGGCGTTGCCGAGCTGGGCTTCCCCGGCTGGCCGCAGTTTGACCCGAAGAGCAAGGCGGAAATCGCCGAAGCACTCGACACCGGCGCGGTCTGCTACTGGACCGGCCATAAGGGCATGGAATTTGAGGACAAGTTCGCCAAGTGGTGCGGCGCAAAGATGGCAATTTCCTGCACCAACGGCACGGCTGCGCTGCACATCGGCATCGCAACGCTGGGCATCGGCCCTGGCGATGAGGTGATCGTGCCGTCCTACTCGTTCATCGCGTCCTCGTTCGCGGTGGTGCAGGCGGGTGCGGTGCCCATCTTCTGCGACGTGGATGAGAGCCACACCATCGATCCTGATGACATCGAAAGCAAGATCACCGAGCGCACCAAGGGCATTGTCATTGTCCATCTGTATGGCGTTGTATGTGACATGGATCGCATCATGGCCATTGCCCGCAAGCATAACCTGTACGTTATCGAGGACTGCGCGCAGGCCATCGGCGGCAAATATAAGGGCAAGTCCGTCGGCACGATCGGCGACGTGGGCTGCTTCTCGTTTGCACAGTCCAAGCACTTCACCACCGGCGGCGAGGGCGGCATGGTCGTCACCAACGACGAGGATCGCGGCTGGGAGGCACGTTCGTTCCGTGACCACGGCTATGACGTCAAGGCCAGAATGAATATGCTGGCGCTGGAGGAGAAGCTGCCCTATATCCACAACCGTGTGGGTTTCAACTTCCGTATGACCGAGATGCAGTCCATCGTCGGCATCAACGAGCTGGCGCGTCTGGAAACGTGGAATCTGCCGCGCCGCTTTGAGTACGCCAAGATGTACCGCGAGGCGCTGGGCAAGCTCGAGGGCGTCAAGTCGCTGCCGGTTGACACCGAGGAGCGTCAGTGCGCTTACTGGTGGTTCCCGATCATTCTGGATCTGGACAAGCTGGACATCGACGCGCCCGCGTTCCTTAAGGAAATGGCTGGCATGGGCATTCCCTGCTACGGCATTCAATGGCCGGAAGCATACGAGGAAAAGGCATATAAGGAGCTCGGCGGCTTTGGCTCGCATAAGTTCCCGTTCTGCTCCAAGGAGTACACCCGCGAGGGTCTGACGTATGAGGGCGTTGTATGCCCGGTGGCAAAGAGCCTGCGTGCCCGCACGGTGAACCTGTTCCTGCATCCCACGTGGGAAAAGGAGCACATCCAGAGAGTCATCGACGCGTTCACCACAGTGCACAACGCGCATCTGAAAAAGTAAAACAGCAGAAGCTGTATAAAACCGGCAAGCTGCCGCAGCCAACGGCTGCGGCAGCTTTTGCAGATACAGGAGGAAACAGAAATGGCAAATTTACAGGCTGGCTTTGCACGCGTGGACGTTACCCCGCCGCTTGGCATTGAAATTTCGGGTTATTTTGTCGAGCGCTTTGCGTCCGGCATTCTTGACGCGCTGGAGGCTTCGGCGCTGGCGCTTCGCTGCGGCGACGATCAGGCGATTTTGATTGCACTGGACAATCTGATGATCGACAAGGAGACGATGCACGCCTATCGCGCGGCCATCGCCGAACGAACCGGCGTCAAGGCGGAGGCAGTGTTTATCGCCTGCTCGCACACGCACACAGGGCCGCTGGTTGGCAAGAGCGAGCTGGACGAAAACAAGTACGGCGAAAAGGAATATGGCGACTATCTGGGACGCAAGCTGTGCGACTGTGCGGTGATGGCAGTGCGCGACATGACGGATGCGAAGATGGGCTACGCCGTGGGCTGTGCACCGCATATCGCATTTGTGCGCCGCTTCCGGATGAAGGATGGCTCAATCCGCACAAATCCCGGCGTGAATAACCCCGATATCGTTGCGCCGATCGGCGATGTAGACGAGCGGGTGAACGTGCTGCGCTTTGTGCGCAAGTGCGCGCCGGATATTGTAATTGCCAACTTTGGCGTACACCCGGACGTGGTGGGCGGCGACGAGATTTCGGCGGACTTCCCGCGCTTTGTGCGCGAGACGACCGAGGCGGCGCTGGACAACGTGCGGTGCATGTTCTTTAACGGCGCGCAGGGCGACGTGAACCACGTGAATGTGCACCCTGTGGGCGGCGATGCAAACGGTCTGCATCCGTGCTTTGACGACGCAGACCGCGGCTATGCGCACGCAAAGCACATGGGGCGCGTGATTGCGGGTGCGGTTTTGCAGGTATATGAAAAGGTGCAGTTCTGCGATGTGGACTGCGTCCGCGCTGCCGAGCGGATTGTAAACGCGCCGTCGAATATGCCGACAGCCGAGGAGGCCGCGCGCGCGGAGAAAATTGTGGAGCTGCACAACGCCGGACGCGATGCAGAGCTGCCGTTTGCGGGCATGGAGCTGACGACGGCGGTAGCCGAGGCGCTGCGGATGAAGCATCTGAAAGACGGCCCGGAGACGTTCCCGCTGCCGCTGAGCGGCGTACGCGTAGGACCGGTTGCGTTCCTTGGCATCCCCGGTGAACCGTTTACGGGCATCGGCCGGGGGCTGAAAGACGGTTCGCCGTTTGCCATGACGCTGCCGTGCTGCCTGACGAACGGCGCGGAGGGCTATTACCCAATGAAAGAGGCGTACGACGAGGGCGGCTATGAGGCCAGAAGCTCCAACTTTAAGGCTGGCATTGCCGAGCTGCTCATCGACGAGGGCGTCAAGCTGCTGAAGTCGCTGTAAAAAAGAGAAAGCGTCCTTTCCTGGCCGGGGGAGGGACGCTTTTTTGCTGCGCGCAGGGACGAACAGAGTCGTCTGCCCCCACAAACGCATGGCCGGCAATGTGTACAGGATTCCGATTACAGAGACGAGATTTGCTAAGGATGTTTTCTGCCAAAAATAAGCTCGTCAGCCTGTGCTTCACAGGCTGGCGAGCGGAGCGGGGCGACCTATGCCGCCCCGCTGCTTTTTTGCGATTGCTTATTTGCCCTGATATGCGCGGAAGAGGAAGGTGACAATCTGCGCACGCGTGCAGGAATCGTTCGGCATGAGCTTGCTGCCGTTGCCCTGTACGATTTCCTCAGCAAGCGCCCAGTTCATCGCGGGAAGCGCGTAGCCAGGAACGGAATCGGCGTCAGAGAAGCCGGACACCAGCTCCTGCAAGGTGACCGCCTCGGACGCAGCGTAGCGGAACAGAAACGCGACGGCTTGAGCGCGGGTGCATTCGCTGTCGGGAGAGAATGTGTTCTCCGTTGTGCCGGTGGTGATGCCCTCGCTGAGCGCCCAGCGGACGGCCTCGGCGTAGTAGCTGCCTTCGGGGACATCGCTCATGTTCATGGCGTAGTTCACCACGGGAGAACCGGCAGCACGCCACAGGAAGGTGACGATTTGTGCGCGGGTGCAAGGCTGGTTCGGCCCAAAGAGACCGTTGCCGATACCGCCGGTAATGCCCTTTTCCTGCGCCCACTTCACGGCCTCATAGTAATAGGCGCTGGTGGACACATCACTGAACGGGCTTATCTCAACTTTCTTGACAAAGGCAGCATTGATTTCAACCTTGCTGGCGGGCATGGTAAAGGTGTACTGGGTGTCATTCTTCTTGGTGAGCTTGATTTCCTTGCCATCCTTGTCCAGCACGGTAAGTGTCTCAAGAGTATAGCCCTTGTCTGGGGTGACGGTGATTGTCACGGTTGCGCCCTTCTTGGCACTCTTCGGGCTGATGGAAACAGAGACGTTGTCCGTCTTGCTCGGTGCTGTGATAGGGTACGTTGCAGTAGACACAGAAGAGTTGCCGCCAGAAGAAGAGGAACCCGAACCACCAGAAGAAGTTGTTTCATCTACAACAACCGTCGTGGGTTCGCTTGCAAATCCGGTATCCGTAGCCTTGTAGCGCACCTCATAATTGCCCTTTGCCAATCCGGTTACAGATGTTCCGTTACAATCCTGCCATGTTGTCGAGGACACATTTCTATACTGCATCTTGTCGTTTACGCCTGTGATCTGACCGGTTCTGCCAGAAGCGCTGGTCTTTACAGCAGCCAATCCAGTTGGAGCAGCCGGACGTTCCGGCACAGACAGTTTTTGAACAGAGATGTATACGGCTTTACTGCTTGCGTCATATTTGTCATTGGCGATTGTCTGCTTTGCGATGGTGAGCGTCTGTCCAAAAGAAGCGCCGAGTGAAACATTGCTCATGTCAGGGGGAGTCATCCTGTTAATGGTATATGTGCCGTTAACGTCCATACCTTTCAGCTTCTCATTGGCAAAATCGATAGAAATCTCGGAAACATCCGAAACGTCCACATAGAAAGTGTACATTGCACTCTTCTTGTAGTATTTGCTATCAAAGGGTTCGAATTCTGCCAAATAGCCGTACTGACCTACATTCTCGGCGGTAATTACATCATCTGCGGTATCACCATATAGGAAAGTCCAAGATCCGGCTACGGAATAAGCGAGGTTCCGAGGATCATACATCTCCAGTGCTTCAGCGATTTCGCCAAGAGTCATTCCGGATGGGCAGGTGAAGTATGCTGCAGGATAAAAAACACTTGTTACTCCCGTTGCATCGACCGGCTGAATTTTTTCGATTTCAGCAACCAAGCGACCGTTTTCGTCCAATTCCAGTTTCTTGTTGATTGGTTGGTCGCTTATACCGTACTTCCAGTCAAAGTCTTCCGGCCGGAGAACTACACTATCATCTTCAGGAAAGACCAATGGCCGTTCACGAGTGTATTGATTAGGATCTGCTCGGAGAGGAATTGCGGGAAGAGAAGTATCTCTGGTTTCGATTACCCCGATTGAGCTGTACGCATCGAGGTCAGAAATAGTGGTTAGAGCAACTACATCTGTTATTTTTGCCTTGCCGCCGACACTCAAATGCCCGGCATTAGAGCAATATATGCCTGCGCCGATAGCGGATTCGCAAGTATTTCCGGAAATTTTGCCGTTATAAACTGCCACGCTGGTACTACTTGCAAGAATGGCGCTACCAGAGGTATCCAATATGCTGCCGGCATTTTTCAGATGATTGCCGGTAATTTTGCCGCCAAACATATTAAACATTGTATTGCTATCACAGTACACGCCGCGACCATTGTATTTGTTGCCACTGGCATCTGCGCCATGCGTAATAATGCCGGATTTTTGACAATCGCAAAGGTCAAGACGTGCAGTATTGAACAAGCTGATTGTTCCGTATTTTGTATCAGTTTGACTGATAATGCCGTGTCCATTCAGGCAAAGATCGACTCGTTTATCGTCTACTATGCGAAGTTCTCCGTCTAACTCAAGGTCACTTACAATATAATATGTTCCTGTCGGGAGAAGATAATATGCCTGCCCATTTGCTTCCTCTTTGTTTTGAGCCATGCCATCTACATATAATGCACCGTTTTCGCTACTGAGTTTGTGCGCAAAAGTAACGGCAACATCGCCTTGGGAATCGGTAATCGGGTGGAAATGGGTATCTGCGTTCGCAATCCAGAGTTCATTATAGAAACGACGCACAATTTTCCCATCGTCTGCTGCAAATACTGCCGTTGGTAGCAGCGATAGACAAAAAGCCAACGCCATAACCATACTGATTATTCGCCTTTTCATAATTATTCCTCCTCTTTTCGTGTTGTTTCGAAGCCTACTACTTGCATTATACCACACTTATACCCGGCTCCCACTTGGCGGTACCGCCGTCGGTAATCGTATACTCGGTTGTGGCAGTCGGTTGACTGTCAGAAAAACGGAAATCCAACTTGGAAACTGCCGTAGACCCCTCCGCCAACACCGTTGCAGGCAGCAGCGTCAGGCACAGAATCAAGGCCATCACAGCACTTACGATTCGCTTTTTCATAGACATTCCTCCGTTTGTGATCAAGGCTCGTTCCCGTAGGGATATCCCTACGGGAAACGGGGGTACCCCCGTTTCCGATGCCCTTCTGTTTTCATTCCGTAGCTTAACACGCTCTTTCCGAATTTTCAATAAACCTTGCGCGAAATGCGGTCGTTTCTGCGCGAATAGATAGCATCTCCGGTTGAAATGTGTTATACTGATAAAAAACAGTCTGTGAGGAGGCACTATGAATACTATCGGCATTTCTGTGATCTCTAACCGCACACATATCACGCTGCTGGCAGAGGATATTCTTTATCTCTCGCTGAGCGGCAGAAAGACGGCGATCCATATTACCGGCGACCGAATTTATGAGACCTATACCCCTATTGATGAACTGGCAAAAAATCTTGGCAGTACCTTTATCCGCGTGGATCGATGCTATCTTGTGTCTGCCAAGGCGATCCACGATGTGACGAAAACGATCGATCTGATCAACGGCGAATCGCTGGATTACGCACGCCGCCGCAAGCGGGAGATCGTGGAGCAGCTGCGCATCGAACGGCAAAAGATCGGTCAGACATTGGAGCGCAATGACGCTCCCACCTCGCGGGAGGCGTACCACCGTCACTACGCCAGCTTTGACCATATGTCCTTTGCCTTCACCGATATTGAAATGGTGTTCAGTGAGGAACATTCGGCGGTGGACTGGATCTTCCGCTACGGCAATCGGGCGCTGGCGGAGCTGGAAAAGCTGCCGCTGGAGCAGCTGATCGACCACTCCTTTGGCAGCATCTTTCCCAATATGGACGCCAAGTGGCTGCGGGTCTATGAGCGCACGGCGCTCTATGGCGAAACACTGGAGATCACCGACTACAGTCCGGAAATCGACACAGAACTCAAAATCGTCTGTTTCCCAACCTTTCCGGGGCACTGCGGCTGTATGCTCTTTGACCGTCGAAGAATCCAAACGGTGCAGAGCAGTACATCGGAGGACAACCGGGCGAAACCATAGGCGGTCGGTTGATTCCTGCTTCCGCATAATCAGGCAGAAACTCCCTGCTTTCATGCGTCTCTCACAGCTTTGTATGCAAAATGTTGCAAATGCCTCGTGAGAGCAATCTCACGAGGCATTTGTTCGTTCACTGCACCAGCTGACTGCTTCTTACATCTCCAAAGGTGGGGCACGGTCTGCACTCTTTCGTAGGTATCATTTGGAATAAGAAACTTGTGTGTGTTTTATGAACGGTTTGCAATGCAGACCGTTCTTTTTTTGTCCTGCAAAACAATTTTCTGAAAACTGGCCAAAAAGCGTTTTTGAAATTGTAGTAAGGGTAGAGAGAAAGAAAATCCCAGCAGCGAATGTTCCCAATGGTGTTATCATCATTAACAGCTTGCACATTGAAGAAGTAACGCTGCCGCCCTACATGGACAGGCCCGCCGACACCCGCGCCGGATGCAAGCACCGCTGCACCGACGCTGCCATGGAGCATTTCAGAGCCGAGGTCATGGAGCTGTGTCACCGGGAAAACCTCTATCAGATCGACTTGCTCCACGGCAGCGCCAGCCGCGTCACCGAGCGCGAGTATTGGGAGAAGAAAAAGGGGCAAGCCAAGCTGGACGAGAAAGCCGATGCCCTTGCCGCCGAGGGATTACCTGCCAAGCCTACTAAGTTTGAAACCGACAAGGAGAAGTTGCGCAAGATCATCCGAAAAGCCCTTGACAAGGCAGGCAGCTTTGACGAGTTTTCTTCCCTGTTGCTGCAACAGGGCGTGATCGTCAAGGAGAGCCGTGGACGGTATTCCTACCTGACTCCGGACAGGCCGAAGCCCATCACGGCACGGAAGCTGGGTGACGATTTTGACAAGACTGCCGTGCTTGCCGCATTGGAGAGAAATGCCCTGCGTCCAGTGAATATCGTAACGAAACGCGATGCTACCCGCTGCCGCCGCATCTGCCCTAGACCGGACACAGCTCCAGCAGAGCATACAGAGTGAGCCGCAGCTCAGTGCCGAAGCCGTCCGCGCCATGCTCTGGTGCAATCAGACCGGCATCACAACACGGGACAGCGATCTTCCCGATCTGCTGGATGCCTCCGATACCCGTATCAGCCGCTATCAGATGACGTCGTTTCTATTTTATCTGTGTACTTACGAGCTGCAGCCAGAAGGCTAAGGATATGATTTGAAACGATCTTGATAATTGACCGACATATGAAAATGCGCTGTTTGTAATTCTGCAAGCAGCGCGTCTTTATATTTTTCCTGAAATGTTGTTTTTGCAATGATATGACCGTGACTACTATTTGACTACTATCATCCGAAATCCCCAAAAAGCCGATTTGCCCAGTGTTTTCAATGGTTTTCGGAAAGTTCAGAGAAGCTGGCTGTTCTCGTTAAAAACCGTACAACCCTTGAAAACACAGCACTTTATCCGGATGCACCTGAAGACTCCGAGCGTCGACATTGCTCCTGTCAATCTCTATCCTTATGTAAAAAGCAAGACGCAAACTCAAATGCATGAGCTTGCGTCTTGCTTTTGCCCGTACCAGCTGTACCCCTATGACACATTGTGTACCTATGGGGTGAAACAGTTGAAACTTCTGGGCTTTTCGCAGTGGCATCTATTTGGGTGCAGCTTGATGGCAAGCAGCACCCTTTTAGATCCCTCGACTTAAAATCTCCTGAAATCTCAAGGGTTTTCGCGTTTCCTGCAAGTCAAAGCAGCTTAGTCTCAAGGGCTGAGTAGAACCAAAATAGATGCTTGCCCTCTGTTGTCTTTATTATAGCTCTTATTGCACTGTTTTGCAATGAAAACTACACACATGGTCGCATTTAATATATCACTTCATTTTGCAGCCATTCTTATCTCTCAGTGTGTCCGCCATAACACACATGCGGTTCACTCCGGTTTTGGGGAGCGAAAGCATTACTTGCCCAACAAATGGAATGCCTGTGGTGTCCGTTCCTCCCAGAAGGCAGGCAAAAGACGCGGCTGCGCACAGATCCGGTTTGAGCAGTTCCAGTGAAAAGTCTGCCGTATACTGGCCGCTTGTATGTTTTCTGAGCGTTCCCTGCTGACAACAAGCAAAGTTGGCACTGGTGCTTCGGCCGCTCAGTCCAAAAATCAGACTCTCCTCTACGGGTTCAAAGGGACAAGAGAAGGTAACTGTTATGCTTTTTTTCTGATTGGATTCCAGATATACCGGCGCAGCATCTATCCGCCGAGTCTTTTGTGAAGCAAACATTTCAAGCGCATCCAAATCTTTGCATATTCTCAAATTATCTGTTTCACGAAGCAGCGTCAATGCATTCTCAACCTTACCACAGCGGATGAGGCTTCGTGCTTCGTTCTCCGCCCTTGCTATAGCCTCGCAGTCGGCGTTCCAAAGATCAGACAGAAGCTTACGGCCGTCGTCTGCGGTGTCACAATACAGCAGATCCATTGCATTTTGGTAATCACGGAATCTCTGCCAGACACTTCTTGAATATCCCATCTCTTCGGGTGCTGATAAATAGTGTTTTGCGGCTCGCTCAACAGGCTTTTCCATGGAGTTCAGGGCTTTCGGAAGTCCTGCGGCCGGGTGTGTCGGCATATAGGGAAGCTGGCAGGGTCGCCCAAGACAAGTCCATATTTTTGTAAACAATGCCTCATTGGAAAACTCACATACGATGCTGTCTACAGTGGAGCCGGTGCAAATGCGGCGGATACTGGAATAATGCGGAGAGCGCCCAGGGCCAACCCGTTCCGCGTCATCCGGCGTGCCCTCATAGTGTTCAGACATGATATTGCCTAATTCACGGGGTGAAACCTTATGGTTCGGGCGGCAAACAAAGGGCAAATCATTTGTTGTGTTCCCGCATTTCTGATGCATCAGCTTCTGAAGAGCGTGCTTTGCGCGCAATACATTATAAGGTTGGTGTTGTTTTTCCTCTATCGCATACGCCTTTGCAAAGTCAAAATCCTCAAAACTGCCATCCTGCCGGGGTTTATACCACCCTTTTTCTATGGCGTATTCAACCAGATCCGGCGAATAGTAGGCTTCCGGGAAGTCGTTGAGCCCGTGCAGTGTATAGTGATTAGGCATTACTGCCACCATATCGTCCGGAATGCGAACTGCCATATAATGTCGACCGCTGACGATCTGAATCATAAACGCTTCGTTCTTGTCTGCAAACGTGTAGCTTCGTCCGTCTGGCGCATATCCATATGTATCGACCATTTCGATAGCGATCTGCAGCGCTTCCCGCGCCGTCGATGCCCGTTCAGCTACTATGCGGCGAAGATTTCCCTCTATGCCGCCATTGCTCAGACGAGACGGATCCCGTGTGTTCTCCTTTGAGACTTTACAGCTGTTACTTACAATAAGAATGCCCGCATCGTTGAAATAGGTATCTGCATTGGACAAGCCGTACATTCCTGCTTTCACTTCGACCCATAGATATCCATGTGTATGTTCGATCTGAGGGATCAACGCCCGCCCATTTTCAGCAGGGATCACAGAGCCTGCCTGCCAATTCATTTGCGGGACATCGCCGCGATAGACTTTGCAATATACATTGTCATCCTCGTTATGTGCGACAAGGACCTGGCCGGTCGTTGTCGCATTCTTTCCGGCAATCAATGTCATGCAGTTCCACGCAGAACGATCTGAATGATCACATACATGCTCAATAAACTCTCCGTCCAGCATTCTGATTCCTCCCACTGTATTTTGTAAAACCAATTTGCAAGTGCGCAGAGCACACACTATTCAGTCTCTTCTCTTATGGGGATACGCATCGCTAATATGAAGAAAAAGGATTTTCATAACACACCGCCTATTAAAACCATTTCATTCTTAGAATGCTCTGACGACATTCTACCAAATTCAACACGTATGCGCAACTCTAACAGTTAAAATCCCCGTTTTTAAACATTTTTATTTATAATGGTCACAGGCACAGTTTGGGCCACATATTCCACTCAATTGGCTCCCCACAAAAATTCCTTTGCAAAAAGCTCATGGTCAAGATTCTTAATTGATTGTCGTTCAAATTCAATTTGCCGTGGTTTGTCCTAAAATGTAAGCGTAACCGCATAGTCGCTGTAGGCAGCTAAAGAGGTCGTCCCTAAACGTTAGGACGACCTCCAAGCCGTTTTCTGCATATTGCAAGACAATTTTGCAGTAATACACAGTTTTACGTTGTACTCATAACTTTTTCTCAACTTTACACCCCTTCGCCAAAGATAATTGGCAATTGGTCATCACTATATAGTCAAATAAGCGGCGATAGAAATTCCCTTTTGCTGGAGCATTTCGGCAGCTGCGGATCCTACGGCTAGTCTCTAGCTTGATCCAGCTCTGACTGCGGCTGTTTTTAGGATACTTGATGTACTTTCCTGTGTGCAGCAGCGTCCGACCGTCAAAGCCCCAATCGATATATCTGCGATGCGTGGCATGGTTTCCATAATTTATAATGTGCAGCAGTCTGTCACTCTTTTGAATGTCTCGAACGCGGCGCAGCCTACGCCGGTCTTTGCTTCTCAAATGCGCTTCAGGAATTCATTCTCCGAAAGTCCGCCGATCTTCTCTCTTAATTCGCTTTCGGTCATAAAGCCTTCTACTAGGCGCGGTGCGCGTCACGGGCGATATACCGTACCAACTTCCGCGCTGTTTGCTGTGATATTCCTTCTGCGCTCGCTTGCTCTGCTTCTTCAGCGGTACCGTATTGATCACACTTCATCCCCCTCTAGTTTTACATTTGAATTACAAAGTGCGTTGTCATCTTGCATCCGGCTGCCATCTCTGATATTTTGTAATATCACGACCTTAAAGGAGGCAAGCAAAATGGGAATGAAAGCATACCCCGTGATCGATCTCATCGCGACGGGAAACAACATCCGCCGCCTACGCATGGAGCGCGGCCTAACCGTCCGGGATCTGCAAAGCTACTTCGGCTTTGAAGAACCCCGCGCGATCTACAAGTGGCAGAAGGGCGAAAGCCTGCCCACGGTAGATAATCTCTACGCGCTCGGAGTGCTCTTTGAGGTTCCGATGGATCAGATCCTGGTTCCTGTTATAAAACTGCATATCGTCAGTGAGCAGCAGGCCGAGTCCTGCTGCTCACATCATTTTCTCCCCGGCTATTTTGGATACGGCAAGCGTCCGATGCAGCTTCTACCATTTGCTCCGCCTGCATTGCCTGCTGCGTGACAGGTCACACGTTCAGCTGCGCACACGGAAAAGATCAGCATTTGATCGTAATTGATTTCGTAATCAGCGAGTCAGGCTTGTACGCCTTACATATGGAGACGTCAGTTTGGATGCAGGAAAACGTGTGATATGGAAAAAGCGGTTTTCGCGGAAGAACGTCTGGCGAGGTTGGAAAAGCGGAACGCTTCTTTTTTCTTCCATAAAAGCTCGTAGGGTGAGCCAAGCCAGAATATCTTTCTAAAAGTGTGCAGCGTTATCGTTCATCTGCACCTGAACCGGTATCCGCATTCTCTTGGCTTGCCGCATCCAAAATAGCCGGGCTGTGCCGGGGTATTATGCCCCGGCGTTTTCTGTATATATCTCGAATGCTTCAGCGAAGCTGGCATTCACATCAAAAGGCGGCGCATAGTCCACCTTCGACGTAACAAGGCACAGGTCAATTTTGGCGGAAGTCTCGTCAGCCCGCTGATTCAGTTTGCCGAGCGCAGCGCGGATGACCTTGCGGTCATAATTGATCGTCGTCACTCGCCGTACATCGCAGCGATAGGAGATCTGATTGCCCTCGGCGTTGAACCGGTAACCGGTGCCACCGTTTGAAATCGTCTGCTCGGAGCTGCGCAGATCATTCATCCGTTTGAACGTGCGGGCAATGCTCTGACGCGTTGTGTTGAGGCTGACCGCGCTGTCCATATCGATGTCCAGCTCCGATTTTGCCTTGCGGATGGCAGCGAACAGCTTGCCTTTCTCGTCCAGCAGATACAGGAGGAAGCGGGCAATGTCCGTGATTTGCTCGTAATACTCCGTTTCCGGCACGGCAAGAACGGTTTCATCCTCCGCTTCCGCCATGGCCTTATGGCGCAGATAGGTGTTCTCCACCCGCGTGACGTTGGAATCACGGTCGAGAATGCTCTGCGCGTCGTCCAGGAAGGACTGGAGCTTGTTCTGGTAGCGGAATGCTTCTTTCAGATTCATGTTTTTTCACCTCTGGCTTGAAAATTTGTTTCTGTCCGTATTTTAGCTGCTGAAAGCCAGGAAGTCATGGAACTTGTGGTTCACCCTGCTGATCCAACGCGTAACTGCGCCGAAACGGGAATCGAGCATTTCACAGGCAAGTACATCATGTTTCTTCGCGCTGAGCAAGAGCCGCAGGCCTTTCCTCATACCATGTACAAAACGGCAGAAACTTTTCTCGATCCTCACTGGGCAAATTCATGTAGTCGATGATGTGTTCATTTGGAAACCAGCTCCCGCAGTAGGCGGGCAGAACGCCCTCCGGCACGATCCCAATCTTTTCTTCTTCCGCCAGCCGGTCAGCCAGCATCTTTGCTTCGGCCAGATAAACGGGGATATTTGCTCTCGTCAGGGCGAGGTAGAATTTAACGGTTTCCATCGTTCGGTTCCACGCTGCTCCTGCCAGATACAGAAAATAACCGCGGCCATCCTCCAATACCCGCAGATCGGCATGCGTGGAGTTTCCGCCGCGGCAGACCTCCCACGGATGTCCGCCGCACCGGTCTCTATCGTGGAACCAAGCATGGAACGCTTCCGGGCTATCCGCATCGATATCCTGCAGGCCGTCATCCCGACCGTCAGCGTGGAGATAATACTGCTCCTTCGGCGTTTTGCCGCAGCCGTCATACTTGTTCTCCGCGTAGCCCATGGCACAAAAGCGGAAAAAATCATTGGCTGTCATAGCTTGTAAGTGGTCTTTCATTGCAGCATAATTTTCTTCCTGTGCGGAGGCCCTTTCAATGAACTCCGCAACATCTGCAGGCGAGATATCCTTGAAGAAGTCGACTCTTGCATCCGGCCAGACATTCCAAAAATCCCTGCGTCGGATTGTTCCGGTTCGATGCTGGGGCGGCAGATTTTCACGGACAACATCGTTATACGTCCCGGCTTTCAGCATTTCAATGCAGCTCCTGACACCGTCGACAAGCCACTGGACAAACTCAGAAATTTCGCAGGGCCATCCTGCCGGTTCTCTGCGCTTGTCCTGCACGATCACATAACTGTGACGAACCGCGACAGCGCGGTATCCTTCCGCTTTGTCCTCTACGGCTTGAAAATGATACCATTTGACGTCTTCAGGGAACCAGCTTTTCCATGCATCTATAAATTCTTCTTTCGAATCATAGTTGCCCTCCTCGATTTCCTCCGCTGCATTGCCGAAATCCTCGATTGGTCCTCTTTCCGCACGAAGCCAGAGTGTTCTGACGCCGTTCGGGGATTCCGGCGCGACCTGTTCTAACAGCTCAAACAGTTCATCAAGCAGTTTCTGACTTTTGTCGTCGTAGATACAGCTTGTCATACCAAAGTGGTCATTTCGCCGGAGCCAGCTGATATACCCATCTATTTTTGGCTGCGTCAATTTACCATGCACGTTTCTTCACCTCCAGTATCCTGTACGTCATCATTTACGATTCTCTCCCATCTTCGCGCTTCCTCAAGGTCTGCCTCCGTATAATCAAAGGGAATCCTCCCAAGCCTGACCATTTCCTTCAAAAAGAGAATCAACGCATCTTCCATGGTTAAGCCCTGCTTTTCCAGAATTTCCGAAGTGCTGTCATAAACTTCTTTTGGGAGCTTGACCTCAATCGCCACCAATTCCATCTTCGTCCTCCTTTTCCTCAAACAGCGCTCTGAACATATGAACGAAACTTCCAACAAGCTGCGGATATTCATAATAAATATGGCGGCACAGTCTCTTGGAGAGCTCCAAGAAGCGGAGATCATCTCCAAAGTCAATGATACCGTCGAGAATATGCTCGATCTGTTTTTCGTCGGTAAGGCGACCTGAGATCACCTCGTCGACGGCATGGGAGTACTGCGTGTAGGCAAGGTCATATAACCCTTTGATCCGTTTTACAATCTCGTCAATCTCTGCTATGAGCTTCTCATAATTCTCCATTGCTGTTTTCTCCTGCGTTGGTTCCATCCTTCCGGATTCTTTTGATCATGGGCTGCGGGTTCGCCTCTAACAGCTCATCCAGCGTCCGCGGCGTGTAGTTCATGTAAGCCATCATGCAGCCGACATTGATCAGTCTGCTTGGAATGCCCATCGTCCATTGTTCGTTCTTCCACTTCTCTACAAGCGACCATTCGCGCGTATTATGTACATGCCCGTACAGCATGACTGCACCATAATGCTGGTTTTTGTAAAAGAGAATCGGGTAGTGACTGAGAATCGCCAGCCGATTCTCATCGTTGACCTCCGCGTACTGCTCGATGCTTTCCCAGTAAGGACGGAGCTTTCCTTTCACACGGTCATGGTTGCCTTGAATCAGGTGCTTATGTCCGTTGAGCTGCTGCATGATCCGGATGCTGTTTTCTTCGTTTTTCCAGAACGCATCGCCCAGCACATAGACGGTGTCATCCGCTGTGACCCGCTCATTCCAGTTTTGAATCAGCACCTCGTCCATCTGCTCTGTGTCCGCAAAAGGGCGGTCGTCGAAGCGAATGACATTTGTATGACCGAAGTGCATATCTGCAATATAGTAAATCATTGCGTTTCACTCTCCTTGTTTGTCATTGCTAGGACATCTTCCAAAGCCTGTTTCATCTCGCACCACGCGCCGCCGCAGCCATCGGAGATCTTGCCCATGATGATTTTGAGAAGCGTGGTAATGCACGCCGGAGATAAGATCGGCGCAAGCTCCTTCACGGTCCGGGCTGTTTCCGCAAGATTGGAATCGTCGACCTCGGAAACATACCGCACAGCGTTTTTGACCATGACCTCCAGTTGCGTCAGCTCTGGCACTTCAAACCATCTGGCAGGACACAGGACGTAGGACTTGTCCACATGGTCGATAATCAAGGCAATATTTTCTTTTGCCACTCGTTCCAGAATGGCATCCATGTTCTCTCCAAACTCTTTGGACGTGATATGCTCCATTTCAGAAACTGTCGGTAGTTTTTTCATGCTATGATCCTCCGTTATCTTTTGAACTGTTCATCTGACTCAAAGCTACGGAACAGGAAATGCATTTTATCGATTCGTTTGTCCGTATGCCAGTGTCCGCAGAACCACGCTTTGTATTGAATGGATTCCTCGATTGTGTCAAGCCATCTCTCGGTGCTGTCGTCCACTGTACGCTGATCAATGCCGCCAAGAAACATCTCCGTTGGTTCATATTTGAATGGACAGGTATGGGACAGAACAATGTCGAACTGTTTCTCGCGAATCTGCTGCTCAACATAGGCTTTAATCTCCGGAGATGGCTGCTCGTCCGGCCACCAGTTCCAGCCTCGGCTTAAACGGTAGTACTTATCTACGCTGTATGCACCGCCAATTACGAGATACCGCAAACCATTCATCATATAGATCTCGCCGTCCTTGGCAAAGACCAGGTTCGGATATTCTGGCTGCAGCCATCCCTTGCCTCCGCACCATTCGGTTTCAATATATCCAGAAATATTGACTGGCCGCATTTCGTGGTTCCCGTGAATACAGAGAAATCTGGTGCCGGAATCGTTAAGCCATTGCTTCATCAGATAATCTTTTCGCCCGTTATAATAGTTTGCACCCACATCTCCCAAGAGAACGATGACATCCTTCATGGTGAGATGTACTTTGGTTATAAACTCTGCGATTCCACCCACGGCACCATGAATATCGCCTGTGAAAAAGATTATAAAGCATCACCTTCCCGCACATGTCATACAGGTAAGTCAAGCTCTCCTTGCTTACTGCTATCCATCGTGCTGCATTTCTGCTTCTTCAGGATCACCGTATTGCGGTTCCTCAGAATAGAATACCTGCATATCATCCAAACGGAGACAAGCCAGCCTGCCGAGAACGCCTGACCACGGATCGCCCGTTTCGGGGAGCATACAGCCGCAGTCGATACCGATCCAGCTCTTTGCATCCCATATTGCCATAGGGTTATCGTACTGGAAATGGTGGGTCGGTGTGTGACCGAAGATGGCTATCCGGCCCTCCAGAACGGGGAATCTCTCAAACCGCATCCAAACTGCGAAATCACGCGCACTTTTATATTTCCAGCCGTAGCTTTCGTATAAGTCCACAGGTGCCGCGTGCGTCAGGATATATTGCCTGTCGTTTACTGTCAGCTCCACATTGACTGGCAGCTTGTCCAGGTATTCGAAAATCTCTTGGCGAGTGGCTTTCTTTATGCGCTTCAGGTAGTTGTGCGTGATCTGACCGCCGTTTCGATACCACAGAGTTTGTTTGCGCTCATAGTAATATTCCGGCCATTCCTCATCTTCTGGGGGCGGGTAGTAAAGTGCGTTCATCATCATAAGTTCGTGGTTGCCCAGAAGCATTTTGACATTTGGCATCGCCATGATCTGGCGTAAGAGCTTGATGCCGTCGGGGTTGCGGTCTATCACATCTCCAAGGACATAGAGCGTGTCCTCAGGCTGCAGGTTGATTTGCTTCATGACGGAATCAAAGCGCCGCTTCTGCCCATGGATATCTGACATGACATAAATCATGGTGTTCCACCTCCTTCTTCGCAGCACAAACATTTACCACACTTTTGGGGAAATAGCAACCTATAAAATCACAATTCACAGATAATAATTCTGACTGACGTTTCCGGTGACCAGTTGTTTATCCAATGCGGGATAGTCTGCTGAAAAAAGCTGATCTGGTCTTGAATTTTGAAGACCAGCTCTTTCAATAAGGTCTTTGAAATACATTCATCGTCTTCATTTTTAACCGGCTTTTGAAGCAACGCCTCTAAATCAGCAAGACTTCCCCAAATGAAGAAATCCCACGCGCCAAACGAGCTGCGCTCGAATGCCGGATTTTCCGCACAAATGATGTCCTGCGTCGAAGCCGCCAAATCCGAAAAGCTGATCCGCTTTTTAAGAAGCGCTAATTCATCATATGGGCTGGAAAGAATATCCCGCTCAGGCGCGGTATGTAGATAGCGGTGTTTGAGTTTTCCACTTGCAGATCGGTGCCACTGGTCGATATTGAACCATTGACCATCAAAGCACAGCTCTACCGTGTAGCCAAGCCATTTGCCCATGTGATACGCCTCCGCAGGGACTTTACCCCTTTCCCGGTATGGTGTCGTAAATGCCTTTTTGCATGTGTTCTTTATAATCTCGTCCTTTGTAGCTGGGCGAAACGAAGTACCAAAGTGGAACGTGCATCTGCAGACAAGCGCATCCTTGTTCCGCGATTCTTGTATCGCCAGATGTTTTGCAATATCGCTTATTTTCGATTTCGTCCAGCGTTCTTCTATCATGGTGCCCTCCTAAACATCAGCCATCTCCAAAGATGTCATTGCAAAACGCCGAATAGTCGGGGTCCGGATTCTCTGGGAACAGCTCCCAATCTCGCTTAGCGTCCTCTTTGGTCTTGAACTGCTTTTCCGGTTCAGCTAATCGATTCCAGAAGCTGAATGGGTTTCCGGTGAGAATGCACGGGAATCCCCAAAGCATTGTTCCGACATGATTCCACCTGCCGATCGTTCCGGTATACTGTAGTCTTGAAAACATAGCTTTGGTTGCACGGCAGTATTCCCCGTCGCAGGCAAGCCAGAGATGTTCGGATTTGACTTCGTCGCAGCGCATATAATAAGGCCTGTCCCATGTGTTGATGTGTGTCCATTTGTAGTTTTCCAAAGTGACGGGTTCCCTGTGGAGTAACTGCGCAGGGACTAGGAATGGTACCTTCCTGTATGCGATAGAATGGCTGAGATCCTGATGTCCTTCTTCGAAGGCTTGGAATGTAAATAGCAACTCCTTGAATTGCTTCTTTAATTTCTCATCATGTGCGAGTTCTCCGAAAAAGCAGCGAAGATCCTCCAACGTACCGTAATAGTATTTTCCGAAGCTGGTAAAGGCAGCGGCAGAATAATCGTCCAGTTCCAGTCGGTAATATGTAGGTTTTACGTTTGCACTCATGGGTAATGCCTCTCGTTTTCTCCATCCCTGATTGTCATTCTTCGAGGACGCGTGAATTGACGATGCTTTGCCATCCATTCGGACTAAATTGGATTATACCATCATAGAATAAAGAAATCTCGCAAAAGCCAAAAACGTAGTTGTTTTTGGCGAAAAAATAATCGTTTTTGTACGCAACAGACCACAGGTCAATCTCTTAACCTGTGGTCTGTTGCTATTTGATATTCAGTTGGTAAAATGATTACCATTCACAAATGCAGGGGTTCAATATGGTTCGCTGCATACAGGGAGCAAAAACCCTGTCCCTGCCTATGCAGATGTTAGGCGCGGACTTGCAGGCGCACAAAGTCATTTATAACAACAACCCGGTTTTGAAATGGTGCCTGACGAACACGGGCATAAAGGCCGACCGCAACGGCAATATTGTTCCCATTAAGAACCAATCACCGAAGCAGCGCATTGACGGAACGGCGGCATTGCTCGACTGCTATGTTGGACTGTATGAGCATTACAACGAATTCAACGCACGAATCGTTTCCTCGTATTGAGCTTCCGGAATTGGGAACTCGACTGTGACAGTTCCCAATTCTGGGATATTGTTATTTTTCAGCGATGCTTTGAACAAGAATCCGTCTCCTTCCATTGATTTCTTCCATGTCTGTCAGCACGCAGCTGCCATTTCCGTGGTTACACTGAAAGCCGTGCGCCATGTAATTGCAGTGTTGGCAGCGTTCATAGTCGCTGCACACCAGCGGCTCCGGCGGGTCGCGCGGGCAGTCCGGCGCGCACCGACTGATGTGCAGATTCCAGTGCTTTGATTTATCTACAATGATCGTTCACCTCCAGAACGCAAAAAGCCGGGACTTCTGAAAAGAAATCCCGGCCCTCTGCGATTATTACATTGTCTGTTCCATCTCGGAACGCTGTTCCTGCTCCTGTTCCTGTTCCTGATTTCTTGGCAGAAGAATTTCAATCTGCTCCTGTATGCTGCGGAGCCGCGTTTCGTCGCCATATGTGAGCGTCGCGTCATCCGCCAATGCAAACTCGCACGCATTCCGGATCACACCCAGTTCCTTGTCCGAAAAAAGGCGCTGGGGTTCTATCAACCTGGAACGGGCGGCGAAGTCTCGTTTTGCACCCGCATAGTCCTCTATAAAGTAGTGTCCCATATGCACACCATTGCGGTCAAAATCCCATTCCCATGTTACGAAATTAGCGCCCTTTTTCCCAAGCCGCCCGGCCAGCACCGCGTCCCCGAAATCTGCGAGGATTTTGTAGCTGCCCTCCAGCCCGATTGCTTTCAGTGCGGGAGCGCGTGCAAAGATCGGCATATATTCTCTGACCTGCGAAGCGATTTGTATCACAGTCTGAAGCGACGCATCCGCGTCTACTCCCATGACCGTCTTCGACGGGAAACAAACCACACCGTCGCCATCAACGTCACAGAGCAACTGACCGTGCCATTTGACGTTGAGTATCCCGCCTTCCGTCATCTCCGAATCCAGTCCTTTGCGCAGGAGCTGCCGCTCCACCTCTCTCAGAAATCTCTCTTTCTTTGCTGTCTGTTCTTTGCTCATATTCATACCTCCAATCCCAGCGCCCTTTTTGAGCGCAAAAAAAGCGCTGGTCATTGGTTCGTGAAAACCAACAATCCAGCGCCCATAACTTTGTGAAAGATTTTTCTTCGATTTTTCTGAAATCCAGCCGCCGCAGCCCTCTGAAAAAGGGCGCTGACAGCAAAAATTCCTTGAATATGGAAAAGCAGAGGTTCAAAACCCCTGCCATCCGTGATTTCATCTATGGAGTTACCAAAGAATTTTGAGAATAAAAAATTGCCGAACACGTTGAAATGACTGGCTTTTTCGCCATTTCATCTATAGTGTTCGGCAATCATGGTGCGCGAGGCGGGACTTGAACCCGCACGTCCGGAGTGGACACTAGAACCTGAATCTAGCGAGTCTGCCAATTCCACCACTCGCGCGTTTGCAGTCTTTCAACTGCTCGGATATATTACCACAGATATTCCTACTTGTCAAGCGGAAGGTGCAGAAAAGTTGCGAAAAACACACCGGCGATTCGCCGGTATGACAGGGCGGCGCAGGGGCATTTAAAAAATCATGCAGATCCCTGCGATCACGGCGCAGAGGGGGATATAGAGCAGGAAGTGCAGGATGTGCGTCCTTTTATTGTAGCCGAACATATGCGGCCCTACGATGCCCTTCAGCTCGGGATAAAAATGCGGGAAGAAGTTTGAATGGCAGAGCAGGAACCAGTCGAAAAAGAGAATATCGTAGAGATCCATGCAATAGAGCATGATAAGATACCGGCCAAAGCAGCCGCCACACGGAATTCTGGACGCCCGAACCGCTTGAAGCAGCGGAAAATTGATAAAAGAAAAACCTTGAAAACAGATGTTTTCAAGGTTTTTCTGGCGCGGAAGGAGAGATTTGAACTCTCGCGCGCTTTTTAGACGCCTACTCCCTTAGCAGGGGAGCCCCTTCGGCCACTTGGGTACTTCCGCAGGTCGGTTGAGCCGATATGAAGGAAAGAAAATGGCGGAGAGAGTGGGATTCGAACCCACGGCACATTGCTGTGTCACTGGTTTTCAAGACCAGCTCCTTAAACCGCTCGGACATCTCTCCGAATGCCGGCCTCCAAAGCCGTGAATTATCTTATCATATCCAGGCAGGTTTGTCAATTCCTTTTGCAGAAACCGATGAATATTTTAGGAAGAAACCTTGATGTTCCCATGGGAAAGTGCTATACTAATTCAATAAAATAATGCAACTGGAAGGTGTTCCTGTATGACAAAAATTGATATTTATTCTGGCTTTCTCGGCGCTGGCAAGACGACGCTCATCAAAAAAATGATCAAGGAAGCCTATCACGGCCAGAAGCTCGTCCTCATTGAGAACGAATTCGGCGAAATTGGCATTGACGGCGGCTTTCTGCAGGAGGCGGGCATCCAGATCACGGAGATGAACTCCGGCTGCATCTGCTGCTCGCTGGTGGGCGATTTCGGCCGCGCGCTCAAGAAGGTTATTGCGGAGTATGCGCCCGACCGCATCTTGATCGAGCCGTCCGGCGTCGGCAAGCTGTCCGACGTCATCGGCGCCGTGCGCAAGGTCACGTCTGACGACGTGCAGCTCGGCAATTTCGTGACCGTGGCGGACGCGACGAAGTGCAAGATGTATATGAAGAACTTCGGCGAGTTCTACAATAACCAGATCGAGACGGCCAACACCATCATCCTCAGCCGCACCGACGGCATGACGGAGGAAAAGCTCGACCAGTGCGTCAACATGATCCGCGAACACAACAAGGACGCCGTGATCGTTACGACCCCGTGGCCGGAGCTGACCGGCGAGCAGCTGATGGAGGCGATGGAGCAGCGCAGCACCATCGCCATCGAGCTTGCAAAGCTCGAAGAAGAGGCGCACCACCATCATCATGACCATGACGAGGACGACGAGTGCGACGATCCGGACTGCGCCTGCCACCATCATCACCACGACGAGGATGACGACGAGGACGCGCACCATCACCATCATCACCATGATGACGACGATGACGATGAATGCGATGACCCGGACTGCGCCTGCCACCACCATCACGATGACGACGATGACGACGAGCATGAGCACCACCATCATCACCACCACGGCCATGACGCCGACGAGGTCTTCATCAGCTGGGGCGAGGAAACGCACAAGAAATTCACAAAGGCCGAGATCGAGCGCATCCTGAAGGCGCTTGGGGACACGGATGCCTACGGCATTGTCCTGCGCGCAAAGGGCTATGTGGCGAACGCGGAGGGCGAGAAGTGGATCCACTTCGACTATGTCCCCGGTGAGCCGGATATCCGCGACGGCGGCGCGATGGTCACGGGCCGCATCTGCGTGATCGGCTCGAAGCTGAACGAAGAGGCTGTTGCGAAGCTCTTCGGCGTGGAAAAGCAGTAAGGAGTTTTCTCTATGGCTATGCCTGATATCCCCATGTACGTCTTTACCGGCTTTCTGGAGTCCGGCAAGACGAAGTTCATTCAGGAAACGCTCGAGGACGAGCGCTTCAACACCGGCGAGCGGACGCTTCTGCTGGTTTTCGAGGAGGGCGAGGAGGAATACGACGTCTCGGCCTACCCGCACAAGGAGGTCTACGAGCAGGTTCTGGACTACGAAGACCTGAGCCCGGAAATGCTGACCGATCTGCAAAAGAAATACCGGGCCGAGCGTGTGGTCGTGGAGCTCAACGGGATGCATCTTGCTGCGGATTTCTACCTCAAGACCCCCGACCACTGGAAGATCGCGCAGGAGGTCATGTTTGCCGACGCGACGACCTTCCTCAGCTACAACGCCAATATGCGCCAGCTCGTCGTGGACAAGCTGGCAGGCGCGGAGATGCTGGTTCTCAACCGCATGGCCCCCGGCACGGACGTCATGCCGTACCACAAGATCGCCCGCGCCGTGAACCGGAAGATCGACATTCTCTATGAATACACCGACGGCTCGACGCACTATGACGATATCGAAGACCCGCTGCCGTTCGACCTGAACGCGCCCGTGGTCGAGATCAGGGACGAGGATTATGCCCTGTTCTACCGCGATATCACCGAGGAGCCAAAGAAGTACGCGGGCAAGACCGTGAAATTCAAGGGGCAGGTCGCGCGCCTGCGCCGGGAAAAAGAGGGGATGTTTGCTCCCGGCCGGTTCGTCATGACCTGCTGCGAGGCGGATATCACGTTCATGGGCCTGCCGTGCAAATTCGCGGCGGCTTCCGGCCTTGCGGCCAGAAGCTGGGTCTGGGTAACGGCGACGGTCGAGGTCAAGTTCCACACGCTCTACAAGGGCGTCGGACCCATCCTGACGGCTGTGAACGTGCAGCCCGCCGAGCCTGCCGAGCAGAACGTCGCAACGTTCTGATACGATTCATATTCGCTCCTTTGTGTACCAAAGCAGCCGGCAGAGACTTGTCTGCCGGCTGCTTTCTGTTTTGGCAGAATGGCTCTTGCCGGAAGGCTGGAAATCAGGTATAATACAGAAAAAGACGCCCCGCCGGGAGGCGGGGGGAACGGAGGCGTTTGCATATGCAGACAAGCTATCGCTTTTCCGCGCCGGGCCGCACGGAGATCAGCGGCAACCATACCGACCATCAGCACGGCTGCGTGCTGGCTGCGGCTGTCGATCTGGAAACGACGGCGGAGGTCACGCTGCGGCCCGATTCCATCATCCGCGTTGCGTCCGAGGGCTATGCCCCGGTCGAGATCGATCTGAATGATCTGTCCGTCCACGCGGAAGAAAAAAATACGACCGCCGCGCTCGTGCGCGGCGTTGCTGCGGCGTTTGCGCAGCGCGGCTGTAAGCTGCACGGCTTTGACGCGGTTGTCCGCTCGACCGTCCTGCCCGGCTCCGGTCTGTCGTCCTCCGCTGCATTCGAGGTTCTGATCGGCACGATCTGCAACGAGCTGTTTTTCGATAAAAAATGCTCCGCCATCGAGATTGCGCAGATCGGCCAGTATGCCGAGAACGTCTATTTCGGCAAGCCCTGCGGCCTCATGGATCAGATGGCCTCCAGCGTCGGCGGGCTGGTCTTCATCGATTTTGCCGACCCGGCGCACCCCGCCGTCCGGCAGGCGGCGTTCGATTTTGCGCACTGCGGCTACACGCTCTGCACGCTCGATTCCGGCGCGGATCACGCAGATCTGACGGACGAGTACGCCGCCATCCCCGAGGAAATGCGCCGCGTAGCCTGCGTGTTCGGCAAGGACGTGCTGCGCGAGGTGGACGAGGCGGAATTCTACGCAAAGCTCAAGTCGGCCCGCGAGGCGGCGGGCGACCGCGCCGTTTTGCGCGCGATGCATTTCTTTGACGAAAACCGCCGGGTGCAGCAGCAGGTGCAGGCGCTGGAACGGGACGATTTTGAGGGCTTCCTTGCGGGCGTGCGCGATTCAGGGCGCTCGTCGTGGATGCTGCTGCAGAACGTGGTTCCTGCCGGGAGCCGGGAGCACCAGCAGATGGCCCTTGCGCTGGCTGCCTGTGAAAAGCAGCTTGCCGGGCGCGGCGCCTGCCGCATTCACGGCGGCGGCTTTGCCGGGACGCTGCTGGCGTTCGTGCCGAATGAAGCGCTTGCGTCCTTCCGCGCCAATATGGAGGCCGTGCTCGGCGAGGGGCGCTGCCACGTGCTCTCGATCCGGCAGGCGGGCGGCGTCCGGCTGGCATGAGACGGGCTGACCGCGCGGTCACGGACCGCGAACGGATTTTGCAGGTGATCGAGTCCTGCACCTGCTGCCGCGTCGGTTTTTCCTGCCCGGAGGGGGCGTACATCGTGCCACTGAATTTCGCCTTTGTCCCCGGCACGCCTGACCGGTTTTATTTCCACGGCGCGCACGAGGGCCGCAAGGCAGAGCTCATCCGCACTGCGCCGCGCGTCGGCTTTGAGCTGGACTGCGCGCACGCGCTCGCAGCCGGACAGACCGGCTGCTCGTATTCCTATCGCTATCAGAGCGTGATCGGAACGGGCGTGATCTGCGAGGTGCAGGAGCCGGAGGAAAAGAAGCGGGCGCTGTCGGCAATTATGGCGCACTATGAAAAGAGCCGTCTGTTTACCTTTACAGACGAGCAGGCGCAGCGCGCGGCCGTGTTCCGGCTGGACGTCGCGCAGCTGACCTGCAAGGAGCATTTGTAAGAAAGAAGGAAGACACATGAACGAATTTGAACTGCAGCACCTGCCGGAGGCGTACCGCCCCTTGTCGCCGTGGAGCTATTTTGGCCTCGGCATTCTTTACGCCCTGCCGCTCCTGGGCTGGATCTTCCTGATCGTCCACGCCATCGGCAGCGCGAACATCAACCGCCGCAATTATGCCCGCAGCTATTTCTGCGTCTACGTGCTGGCGATCATTCTGGGCGTCCTGCTGACGATCACCGGCGTACTGTCCGGCCTGACCCAATCCCTGAACGGTACGTTCGCATAAGTCCATAAATCAAAAAACGTGGCTGTCTCAATGATGTTTCGATCATTTGAGACAGCCCTGTTTCTTGTGGCGGGGGAATTATGACAGGCTCTTACCGCATACGGTGCAGAATACGGCGTCGGACAGCTTGACGGGCGCGCCGCAGTGCGGGCAGTATCTGTTAGTCCGCTGCGGCTGGGCTGGCAGCTCAGGCTCCAGAGAGAACACAACGGGCTTTCCCTGCGGAGCGGGCTGCGTCACAGGTTCGGCAGGCTCGGGCTGCGCGGGTACATCGTACTGAATGGGCTGCGTAGGCGCGTCGGGCCACTCGGACGGAACGGGCCATTCGGGCTGCGCAGGACGCGTGGGCGGCACAGGCGAAGACGGCTGCGGAGCGCTTGCCGTACTTTTGCACATCACTTATTATAGCAGTGGGGTCATATACAACGGAAGAAATACGATGCTGTCTTCCTCTTTGAAATCGCCGGTATGCAAAACATAAGGGATATGAAGCTGATCGGTATATTTCGTCTTGAATTTTTTCAGAGAGGACAGCGTAAATCTAGTTTTTTGATTTTCATATTTCTACGTAAATCGAGAGAATTGGGCATTTTCTGAAAAAGCTATTCAGGAAAAAAGGATGGTGCGGTACAGACTGGTAAGAATCATAGTCGTTTTGGCATGTATCTCTCGACGAATGTTGACGAATCTGGTATAATTCATGCAGAGAAACCAAACAGCATGCAACAGATACGGGAGGCGCGATAAAATGAGCAGAGACTCAGAAAAGGTTTTGAAAGAATTGCAGAAATTCCTGGACGCTCACGCAGAGGACACGGAGAACGAAGCCGACGTGGATGCCCTGGCGGAGCGGTTCTTTGCAGAATACAATCTAAAATGCAAAGAGCAGAAAGAATCTGCGCCTGAAACGGCGGACGATTATCTGGATCTCGCCGAACAGGTCACGTCGAAGAAAAAAAGAGTGGAATATCTGCACAAGGCGCTGGAGCTGGAGCCGGACAATCTGGATGCAAGACTCCAATTGATCCTGCGTACAGCGGAGCAGCCGGACGAGCGGCGGCTTGCCCTGCAGGAGCTGCTCGACGCAGCGGACAAGCAGATGGAAAAGTCCGGCGCGTTCAAGGAGTACGCCGGTGAGTTTTGGACAGCGTTTGAAACCAGACCATATATGCGCGTGCGCTATACATACTTTGACGTTTTAATTTCCTGCGGCATGATGCGCCGGGCGATCGACGAAGGGCAGCGCCTGTTGGAATTGTGCGAGAACGATAATCTCGGCGTCCGCTATCAGCTGATGCATTTGTATGCCTATATGGAAGACGAGATGCACGCGCTGGCGCTCCATAAGCAGTTCGATTCCTATGAGGAAACGCAGATGCTCCTGCCGCTGGCAGTTTTGTATTACAAGCTGAATCAGTTCGATAAGGCAGAGGACTACATCAAGCGCCTTGCGAAAGCGAACAAGGATACGAAGAAGTTCCTGCGGGCGGCGGCGCGTGACCAGCTGGACGATTATATTGGCGAGATGAGCCCCTATGGATACCGGCCGTTTACGATGGAAGAGCTGCTGGACGAACTGATGCACACCAGTTATCTGTTCAACTCTGTGCCATACTTCTTCGCATGGGCAAGTAAAGTCCTTGCTGCGAAAACAAGTGCAAAAATGAGCGCAGGAAAGCCGAAACTCCTGCACTGAACCGGCAATATGAATGATGCAGAAAAGGCACGACATTGCGTCGTGCCTTTTGCGTTATCTGCAATTATACGAGGTATTCAGAAGCGCCGTTGTCCTTGCATTGACACCCATCAGCTCCTGCTGGGTCTGCCGGTTCGACTGGCACATGGGCATCAGAAAATTCACAGCCTTTCGGATCTGCTGAAGGTCAGAGAAAGTAAGGGCATTCTGATGCAGATGCTCCAAAACACGGCTACCTTTGAGGAAACCTTTGAGCGGGTCTTATCCAACAGGAAAGCCAACGGTTTAAGTGACAAAACCTTACAAACCTGCAACAACCGCTGAATCAAGGCAAAGCGAACGGGCTTGCCGCCTGTGATTCACAGACAGCAAGCCCCTTTGACTGCTGGAACAATTGCGCTTATAATTATTATCTATCCTCTTGGTGGCACCTCAGTTCAGCGTGGGCGGCTTTCTACATCGGTATTACTGCTTCAGCCACTTTGTAAATTCCTTTTGATCGATCTCGCCGTTCTTGCACTTCTCCTTTTCCTTCTGCGCATCCTTGCTCCACGCGCAGAACGCTTCCTGCGAGATCTTTCCCGCGCGAATCCACGCGAAGCGGCGTTTATACTCGCGGCGATAGATTTTCAGCAGTTCGTCCTGCGCGTGACTTTGCAGGTACTGCCGCATCGCGCCGACCTCTTTGCAGGTGCGCATCATGATTTTTTCCTGAACGCACTTGCGCAGAGAAAAGTCGATCAGGTCGTACATTCTCGTTTGGATGTGTGGAAAGAAATCTTTGTATTGCAGCACATTCTCCAAGGTTTGTCCGGTTCGGTTTGCCGGGAACATTGAGCTCAGAGAGATAGCACGCATCGGGCAACAGGCAAATGCCGCGTTTTTTCATCCTTCGATATTCCTACTTGCAGGATTGATTCGCAATTTTAAGACGCAAATTTGAAGAAAGGCTCCGGCGTTTTTGGCGCCGGAGCCTTTTTGTATCAAGAAAACAACCAGCTCAGTGCTGGTGGTTATGATTGAGCCTTACTTTGCAAGCACAACGGAAATTTTGATCTCCTTTTCCGCCTCGCTCAGATCAAGCGCACCGCCGTCTGCGATGCTCACACGCAGCTCATACAGTGTGCCATCGGACAGGGTATCCACGGCAGCGCCGGTCTCATCCGTGATCGACCACAGCTCATTGCCGACCTCCGCCAGCTTTCCGTCTGCACCGTAGCCATAGAGCTTCAGCTCAGCGGCGCTTCCGGAAAGATTGTTCATCCGGAATGCGACCGTCGTATTGGGATGAACATTTTCGACTGTGACGGTATTGCGCCAGCTCGCGACTTCTCCTTCGCCGCCGTCAAGCGCAAACTGTTCCTGCGAAAGAACATTTCTCGCCGCCTGGTCGAGGTCGACCTCTCGGTACGGCATTTCGGGCAGATGGACGAAGCGATCCTGCAATCTGAGCAGCTCCAGATAGCCCGTCGGGCAGTAGAGTGCGTTGCCGCTGTTTCCGGCGTACATCCCGATGGCCATATTGTTGTAGCCAAACTTGTTGGAAACATCCATCGTAAAGACGGTCTCGCCGGTCTCAAAGTCCAGAATGATGTACTGCCACATCCCGGTGGTCAGATCCTGCACATAGCCGTAGAGATAGCCCGTCGCGGTGGAGAGCTTGAGAATCGATGTATCGCTCAGGTCATTTCGAGACCAGATGCTCTTCATCTCATAGCCGGAATCGGTTTTGATGGTATCGACACGTTCGACGCCGGGCGCGATCATGCAGTTGCCCTTCATCAACCAGTTCTGGTCATAAATGTTGGCATAGCTCTGAATTGAGGAGTCGTTGTTGGGATCGGCAAGGCCTGCGTTGCCTGCGCCAAACCAGTTGCACACGATGGTGCTGACAGTGCCCTCGCTGTCGTCATAGACGATGGCAGAGTTTTCAACCGCCACCTGATAGCCCTCGGGCAGATCGTCCAGCACCGGCAGACTTGCAACGATCTCACCGGTCTTCATATCCAGAGCCAGCAGCTTGACGGGGTCAGCATTGTCGGTGAACATCACAAGCTCCGGCGTCAGCGACGGAGAGCAGCCGCCGCCCCATGCAAGACCGCCGCCGGTGGTCTTGTCGCCCTCACCGCTGACTTTTGCGCCGACACTCTCATACGGCGTGTACCAGACAGCCTCGACACCGTTATTCGCACGCAGCAGATAGCAGTTCTGGTTCGTCAGGATGACCGCGCCGTCTTTGGAGGCGGCAATGCCGTTTTCTGCACCCTCACCGGGAGTCAGCTCATAGACAAAGACAGCATCAGAGAGATCAGTCTGTTCGCCGCTTAGAATCGCATCGATGGCGGAACGTGCGATATATCCCAGTACGCCCTGCTGCTCACGCTCCGGGTAGATGCGGAAGCCGCCGGTTGCAAACCAGAGGTTTCCTTCGTAGTCAAAGACCACGGACAGAAGATTCTGCTCCAGCGTCTTGCCGAGCGCAGCCTCGGCGGCAGCTTTGATGTTGATATCCAGCACCTTTTCAAATTCCGGCAGGATGTTTCCTGCTTCATCGGTTGCGCGCAGCATCAGCACATGGTTGTTGCTGGTGGGGCAGACGATGCGGTTTTCCGAGTCCAAGAACGTATAGGAGCTCTGGATGACGTAACCGCCGCCGTCATGCTGCTTCGGGGAGAAATAGCCCAGCGTCGTGGTTTCCTTCGCGTTCAGGTCGCGGATGGCGATGCCGCCGAGCAGCGGCACGACCGCGTGGCCATAGCTGTCAAAGTAAATGGCAGGCGAAGCATTCGCGTTGGTTTTCTCATAGGAAACGTTGATTTCCGGGTAGATGCCGAGCGGCAGAACTTCATCCGTGGAGTCGGTATTGTAGCCGTCGTGGTGAATGTTAGCGTCGCTCTTTGCCATATAGGGGTTTTCGTCGACACGCTTGGCGCGCAGCGTCTTGACCGGCAGTGCAGAGGACAATGCGTCGGACGCCGGGGTCTCCTCTGTGCCAGCGTCCTCCGGCATATCATCCTCCGGCGAGGCTTTCTCTGATGCGGCCGTTTCGGGCGTCTGCGTTTCAGAGACCGGGGAAGACTCGGCTGGCGTCTGTGTACAGGCTGCCATGCTCAGGCAGAGCGCAGCAGCCAGCAGCAGGAGCAGCGCAGAGCGTAATACTTTTTCCATTTTCATCAAAATATCCTCCGTTTATTTATTTTTCATACAGTTTGTTGGGGGTTTATGCGAGCCAGGTGTAAAGTCCCAGTTGAAACGCTTCCTCAGAAACGGGCTTCAGCAGGAAATAATCGGCCCGCAGTCGGAAGGCGTGAAGCGAGAAATCAAGATCACTGCACCAGATCATCCGGCACACGGGACATAAGGAACGAAGGTGCTCCGCTGCATTCAGCCCTGCCACCCCGGAGAGCGCAATGACAGCATTGGTTGGAGCATCTTTCTGCGCCGCTTCAAAAAAGCGTTCCTGGTCGTCATATTGCACGACCTGAGGAAACAGCCCCTTCGATTCACAGAACCGGGTGATTTGTTCGGCATAGCGCTGCCGCTCCGCTTCCTGTTCTGCCAGTACGGCAATACGATACACAGACCGCCCTCCTTCCTGAATCCAATTTGACGCCTTGCTTACGCTCAGTATAAAAAGGTTCTGCCGGTCTTTCAAGCGCCGTGGCACGAAAGGGACGATTATGGCACGAATTCCGGGGTTGTGGCTTCTCCAACCTTGACGCTCTGTGATATAATCACTTTGGATTTGAATATGTGCAGGAAGAGGAAGGAGAATTCGCTGCATGAGAATTGCGATTGTGGACGATCTTGCTGCGGAACGTGCACTGCTGAAAGACCGGCTGGAGCAGCAGCTTCACCGGAGAAATGTGCTGGCGGATATTCTGGAATACGAAAGCGGCGAGACATTTCTGGAAGCGGCAAGGAAAGCGCCCTTTACTGCCGCATTTCTGGATATTTATATGGATGGCATGACGGGCATGGAGGCGGCAAAAGAGCTGCGCAAAACCGATACGGATTGTCTGCTGGTTTTTACCACGACCTCCACCGATCATGCGCTGGAGGGATTTCAGGTCCGGGCGCTGCACTATCTGGTCAAGCCCTTCACCGAGGAGGACATCGATGCGCTGACGGACGAGCTGCTTGCCCGCGTACCGCAGCCGGAGAAATTTATGACACTGCGGGTAGACGGGAGCGAGTTCCGGCTGCGGTATCGGGATATTGTCTATGCCGAGCATTTTGCCCACATGATCTACGTCCATACGGCGGTTCAAAAGACGCTTGCCACACGCCAACCCTTCAAGTCGTTCATCGCCCCACTAAAGGATGACACACGCTTTTTTGTGTGCGGGCGCGGCGTGATCGTGAATCTGGAACACGCGAAGGATCTGGAAGGCGCCGCCTTCCGCATGGCGGACGGAAGCCGCGTGTTTGTCAGTCAGGACCTTCTGAAAAGCGCCCGGCAGGCATTTATGGAGTTCCTGCTTCAAAGGGGGCGGATGGCATAATGGAGCTGCTGCGTCCAATTCTGGAGCTCGGCGTGGTGATTCCCGGCATGCTGCTTGCCTACTTCCCGGCAAAATCCAGCTTAAAGCAGCCGCTGTCAAAGCTTGTTTTGTGGCTTGTTCCGCTGCTTGCGCTGCTTTGCGCTGCCGGAGGCGTGGTGTGCTATGCGCGCCGCATGCCGACTGCGCCGATGCTTGCAGGCCTAACCTTGCTTGCAGTCGTGATCTACATAAAAACGCTCCGGATTTCGCTTTGGAAATCCGGAACGATTGCGTTGTCCGTCTGTGCGGTATTTGCCTGTATCAACAGCCTTTCAAGAGCGATCAACGCCGCTATGCTGGCCGGTTTGCCGCAGGCGCAGGCTGCGCCGTGGTTCTGCCTGCGATCTGCGATTTGCTATCATGCGATCTGCTGGCTGTTTGCTGCCATCGCCTATTATCCTGCGACGCACAGCGTGCAGAGAATGGTCGAGGATGAAAATTTTGCGCAGACCTGGTATGTGTTCTGGGTGCTGCCGCTGGTGTTCATTGCGCTGAATCTGTTTATGATCCCCAAGTATGCGGACACGCTCTATACCGGGCGTGTTTTGCAGGGGTATTTTGTGATCAGCATCGTACTTTTGTTTTTGATGCTTTTCTTCAACGCAATCTTCCTTCTGATGGCGATCAGCATCAACCGGAATGTGAGATTGCAGCAGGAGAACCAGCTGCTTTCCATGCAGCAGCAGCGCTACGAAAGCCTGAAAGCTGCCATTGAGGAAGCCCGGCAGGCGCGGCACGATCTGCGCCACCAGCTATGTCAGCTCGCTGCCCTTGCAGAAGAAGGGAATCTTGAAAAGATCAAAGCCTATCTTTCCAGCGCAGTTTCCAGAATCCCGAGTCTGGAGCTGCATTTCTGTGAAAACCGGGCGGCAGACGGCGTGGTCGGGTATTACTGCGCACTTGCGAAGCGGGAGCAGATCCCATTTTCCGTACAGCTCGATCTGCCGGATTGTCTTCCAGTAGACGAGATCGATCTGTGCCTGGTCCTCTCTAATCTGCTGGAGAATGCGCTGGAAGCCAGCCTGCGTACTGCACCTGCCAGACGCAGAATCGAGCTGACCGCCTATCTGCATGGAAACAGTCTGGCACTGATTCAGGTTGAAAACACGTATGATGGAGTTATCCGGGAAAAAGACGGGGTATTTCTGTCCTCCAAGCGAAAAGGAGACGGTGTTGGTATCCAGTCCGTCCGCCATATCGCAGAAAAATCCGGTGGGGTGAGTACAGTCACCTATCAGGACGGTCTGTTCTGCGCAAAGGTCATGCTCCGCAGATAATTATGCCCTGCCTTTCCAAAACGGCACGGCCACAGAGTTCAACAGTCTTGTCTCCAGCAAGCGCTGAACAAGCCGTATTTCTGTTTTTGCAAAGATATCTGACTTCATTGGGTCCCAACCCATCTGGTTGCCGCAGATGTCAGCTGAAAATTCATAATCCGGTTACAGTTCCAGCAAGATTTCGTTACAACTTTCTGTCACACTGACAGCAGTTCGAAAGAACGGAACATCCCTTGGGAAAAGGAAGTTTGACTTATGAAAAAAGTACTGGCGATTCTGCTGGCCATATCGGTGCTGGCGCTGAGTGCCTGCGCGGCCAGACAGACAGCTCCGGATACGCAGGACACTCCTGCCGCAGAAACGACCGGGCAGCCGGACGCTTCTGAACAGGCGGGAGAAGAACAGGCTTCGGAAGAGCAGCAGCCCGCACAGGAGGCAAAGCGCGTCGAGCCGATGCCAGAAAGCCTTGATCCGCAGGCGCTGACCGATGCGACTGTCGCGGTGAGCTTCGGCGCAGACGACATTTCCGAAACCGACGGCAAAACGGAACTCACGCTGACGGTCTATGATTACGACATCTATGACATGGTCGATATCGCGCAGCTTGCCGTTGGCGATACGATCGTTGTGGACGGCAAGGACATGGTCGTCACGTCCAGAGAGGACGAGAACGGCTTTGTCACCATCAACGGAGGTCTGGAGCAGGGCGGCGTCGATTTGACGAGCGATGACAGCGGCGTTTATTATGCCGTTGGCATGGACGATGCGAAGTCGTATCACGAGCTTGGCAGAATCACCGTGCCGGTCGCGGAAGGCTTTGTCCTGACAGACAATGCAGACCTGGAGCATCCGGATGAGACCTATGCCGCGTCTGACCTTGCAAAGCTGGCTGCGTCCGAACCCGGCTTCACCGCCAACAACACGCTGGCGACCATCGAACATGGCGAGCTGACCGTCCTGGCCAGAAGTTATACGCCGTAATTTCGAAACGCAGAATCTGCCCGGAAGCACAACGCTTCCGGGCATTTTCTTTGCTGCGGCAGATTTTTACGGAGATTTCACACAAAAACGATCGCTGAATTTACACAGGCTTGCTATCATAACCATATCTATACGGAAATGGGGCGGATGCTATGACCTACAAAACGATCGTATGAGTGTACGAAGGCTTGCCCCACAAAAGCGCTGCATTAGACCGCATTCCACGCAAATTCTACCGCCGGGGGATGTTTTTTCTCCCGGCTTTGCCGTATGCTCAGAGCATCTTCAACGCAGGAGGCATTCCAAATGAACCAGACAGCCATTGGAAGCTACATCGCACGCAAGCGCAGGGAACAAAACCTCACGCAGGAGCAGCTGGCGCAGCAGCTCGGCGTGTCCAACAAGACCATTTCAAAATGGGAGAACGGAGTTTCCCATAGTTAAAGATACCACACCAAATATGATGAACCCACGCTTA
>ERZ827488.615-NODE-615-length-52249-cov-5.974537_pt1 | contig 52249 bp, 39 predicted proteins | sample MGYA00519771_ERZ827488 | MGnify/ENA primary metagenome ERZ827488 (study PRJEB31778, sample SAMEA3449323) | human gut metagenome | biome: human gut; feature: human-associated habitat; material: faeces | place: United Kingdom | collected 2010/2012 ... | reverse complement strand
GGCCGGAGATGATCAGGGGGGTGCGGGCCTCGTCGATGAGGATGGAGTCCACCTCGTCCACGATGGCGAAGGCGTGGCCCCGCTGCATGAGCTCGGCCTTATAGATGGCCATGTTGTCCCGCAGGTAGTCAAAGCCCATCTCGTTGTTGGTGCCGTAGGTGATATCGGCGTTGTAGGCGGCCTGCCGCTCCTCCTTGCTGAGGTCGTGGACGATCAGGCCCACCGACAGGCCCAGAAAGCGGTGGACCTTGCCCATCCACTCGCTGTCTCGCTTGGCCAGATAGTCGTTGACGGTGACGATGTGAACGCCACGGCCTGTCAGTGCATTGAGGTAGGAGGGCAGCGTGGCCACCAGCGTCTTACCTTCACCGGTCTTCATCTCAGCGATGCGGCCCTGATGCAGCACGATGCCGCCGATGAGCTGCACCCGATAGGGGCGCAGACCCAGCACACGGTCCGCCGCCTCCCGCACGGTGGCAAAGGCCTCCGGCAGCAGGTCATCCAGCGTCTCGCCGTTGGCCAGACGCTCCTTGAATTCCGGGGTCTTGGCCTGAAGCTGGGCATCGGTGAGGGCCTTGTACTCGTCGGCCAGCGCCTCGATCTTGTCAGCGATGGGGTAGATGCTTTTCAGCTCCCGCTGACTGTACGTTCCGAAAATTTTCGTAATGAGTCCCATATGTATCGTGTCCTTTCTGTTTCCAAAAGGAAAGTGTGCGTATTGCTCCCGTTTCCCTGCCGCCGGGCGGGAGAGCCTTCCGGCATCGCTGCGGCGAATAGAAACAAGAATACATCCTGTATCATACCACAAATTCCTGTCAGATGCAAAGGAAAAACGGCAACAAGAGCAATTTCACTAAAATAAAATGGCGACGATCGGCACTCTTTACGAAAAAACACACTGGGCGGCGAATTTGCTTGCAAAAAGCGGAAATTTTGATACGATGAAGCTGAAAGGGGAGGAGTCCGATGCACAGGTAGAAATATAATGGAAGAAATATCCAGCGACCCGGCTGCAGGACGTGCTTGCCATCGGAACCAATGCTTCCTTTGATGACAGCTTTGCAGAAAAGGGTTACGTGCATCAGACGTTTAAGTGCGGAATTTGCGGCAATGAAACAAAGAGGAACCGTGATGTAACGGAAAGCAGTCCAAAAGATGGGAATCTTAAGAGCGAATACAAAAATCTTCTGCCGCTCTTGCGCTTTAATCCCACTATCCCCCAGTGTGATGCCTGTGAGGCGGGAAATGTAGCGGATAGACATTTTGCTACCTATCTATGCTATGGCGTTGTAACATCAACGGATGCAGTTATGCAACCAAGCTACGCCCATAAGACCCTTGGAGCCAGTAATATTTCTGTGTCGATAGATTCCAAGGGAGGTGTAAGTTTCTCTGTTGGCTTGGGTAGTAAGATTACCACATATTTGGCACGCCCAGTAACACTTGAGTAACAGGAGTATCAATGTTGGAGGAAAATTTATGAAGCCAGAGTGTCCCATAGACTGGAAAACAGCATTTACCGCCGCATTGCTCGGCTTTTTAGGAGCGTATCTGATCGGCGGCTACCTGAATATGCCGGACGCCGGGGCTATTGTGGCCATCGCCTATGTGGGCGGGCGCATCCTCTGGTATCTGAAACGGCTGGAGGCCCGTCAGGAGCCGAAGGACACCGTTGCGGATGCTCCCGCCGATACCGCAGCTGCCGATACGACGCCGGAGGGCAGTGGCACCGAAGGATAACGGATATCCCCGGACGGCGGGCCGGAGGACTGCCCACCGGCGGCCATAGGCTGTGGGGCGTACCCGTTGTCGCACATCGCACAAAAAATCATCGCCTGAATGTCCGATCCAGGCGATGATTTTGCCATTTCTTGGGAACTGCGGAAAAAAGCCTTGCAACACGGAAGCAAGTGATATAATATATTATCAGATATAGTGTATATAATATGTGTGATCTATGCAAATAATAGGGATGACAAGAGGAGAAATACCGTGAGAACCAGAGATCAAGAGGAATTTCAGCGCAAAAAAATCATGCTGATGGAGAAGTGCTACGACTGCTACGCCGAAAACGGTCTGGCCTCCGTGGGCATCCGGAAGCTAGCGGAGTCCTGTGGGTGCAGCTCCGCCGTGCTGTATATCTATTTTAGAGATTTGGACGATCTCATTGTCCAGTCCACCGCCTACTGCATGGAGAAGGTGGAGGACGACTTCATGGCCAAGGCCCCCACCGATCCGCAGGATCTGATGCGCTTCATCGACGAGATCCCCCTACTGGACGGCCCGGCAGCACGGCAAGAAGTACCGCCTGATGTATCAGGTCTACACCCACCCCAAGTATATCCGCTACGGCAAGCAGTTCTTCGAGGGGGTCAACCGCCGCTACACCGAATACGCCAAATCGCTGGAGCCCAAGCTGGGCATCCCCTATACCACCATCACCCCGCTGATCTTCATCCTGATCCAGACCTGCGTCCACTACGCCATGTTCGAGGATGAATACTATCTGCAGTCCCAGCTGGAGGCGCTGAAGCAGGCCATTCGGCTGCTTATGACCCAGTACCGCACGGAGGACGCAAGGCCCGACGTCAAGGCGGAAAGCTGACGGTTCCGCCGCAGCGGCCGCAGAAAAAACCAAATAAGACAGAAACGGACCCCCTCGGCTATGGCCGAGGGGGTTCGTTTGTTATCTCTGCATTTGGCCGCTTACCGCTTGCGGGCCGTGGGCGCATCAGGTCACGGTGCGATTGATGCGCTTGACCTCGAAGGAGGTCCGGGACAGGGTTTGCCGGAAGCGGTCCCCGATCTCCAGGGTGACGGAGAAAATGTCGGTGGAGGCATCGTAGCGCAGGGTAAAGGCTGTTACCTGCAGACCCTTGGGGTAGGAGGCGGAGCCCAGCAGGTGACGATCGCCCAGCGCCAGCTGGCCGTCTTCACCGATCTGAAAGGCATCGCCCTTACCCTCCACGCTGCCCACGTTTTGGATGAAGATCTGCGTCAGGCCGCCGTTTTCATCCTGCGTCACGGTGCCGCAGAAGCGCAGCTTGTCGCTGATGACGCTGGTGAGGGTGGAGCAAAGCTCCTGCGCCTCCGACAGCCGCATGGACTCCGTATAGGTCTTGCCGGCAAAGCGGATGCCCACTACCAGCAGCGCCGTCAGCAGCAGCACGATCAGCACCGTACACAGCATCTCGGTCAGGGTGATGCCCCGCCGGTCACGGAGTTTTCTCATGGCGTATCCTCCGACACATAGTAGCGGTAGTCGTTCTCCTGATAGACCTCCACCGAGGTGCTGCCGGTCTGGCCGCTGCGGCCGGAGAGGCGCAGCTGGGCGCTGCCATCGGACTGGGCATCGCTGTACCGGAAGGAGACGTCGGTGTCCCGGATCTTGGCGTTGATCTTGGCGGCTGCCACGGCGGAGCCCGTCAGAAAGACGAACACCAGCACGATGATCAGCAGGGACACCAGAGTCTCCACCAGAGTTTCGCCCTTCTGGTTCTTCAGCTTTTTCATCCGGTGACCCCCTTTTCAATGAGCGGTGTGTCCCAAGAGATGGTGGTGGTGGTAACGGTGGTCTGTCCCGTCTCGGTGTTGCCGCCGGTGACGGTGGTGACCTGCTGCTTCCGCTCGCCGCTGAGGGTGAGGGTCATAAGGCAGTTGCCCTGACTGCTGTCCGCCAGAGAAAGGGTCACGGTGATGTCGTAGGCGGGGGTCATGGTGAACTCCGCCTGTACGGCGTCCAGACCGCTGGCAGCATCCGGGGTGAGGGTGATGACGTCGGTATAGGCGATGCCACGGCCCACGGCCTCGATGCCCCGCTCCAGCCAGACCTTCATGGCCCCCTGCGGGGTCTGAGTTACCTCCGTCCGCTCGATATAGCTGCCGGTGGCAGTGGGGCGGCGGGTGACCTTCTGCTCATAGCCGGAGGAGAGGATATCGTCCCGCAGCAGCTCCGCAGCGGAGCTGACGGTGAGATAGGCCTGCTGGCTCTGGCGGTCGTTGGCAATGTGCCGGGCGGCGGTAGTGGCCGCCGTAAGGATCACTACGCTGACCATGCTGGCCACCAGCAGCAGCAGGAGGGCCATCAGAATAGTGACGCCCTTCCGGTCTGTACACTTTTTCATTCCAATGGCCTCCTTTCTGCAAAACGGTTATCGGGTCCAGCGCCAGCGGAGCAGACCGGGCTCCTCCGTATCCTGATAGATGGGTTCAAAGGTGGTATCCTGGAACAGGGGCAGGTCGGGACTGGGGGTCCAGCCCACAACGGGCCGGAGCGCCGAGACAAGCTCCTCCTCCGTGGGGAGGAAGCCGGCGGCGGGCTGGCCGAAGGGAACGGCCTTCTCCAGCCGCAGGCGGCCCACCACGAAGGTGGCGGTGATCTGCGTATCCTCCGCCGTCAGGGTATAGGGGATATCCAGCGTATAGGGACGGCCGGTGCGGGTGTCGGTGAGGGTCACCTGCAGGGTGACTGTCTCCTGCTGCCGTCCGTGGATGGTGATGGGGCGATAGCTGAAGTCGCCGTCCTGCTGGGCAGCCACCACGTCGCCTACGGTGACCCGGTAGTCCTCATCGGCGGTGGAGAGCATATCGTGGGAAGTGCCGGTGCTATCCAGAACGGTAAGGGCCGTTACGGTGAAGTACCGGAAGTCCGCCGCCTTGCCACGGCTGTATAGGTACAGACCCTCGTGATCGGGGACATCGCCCTCGGCGGGGCCGAGAGGGGTATCCCAGTCGGTGGCGTCCCGATTCAGGATGCCCTGACGATACACGGCGTCTCCATCGCCCACATGGGCGATGCCCAGCACGCCCTGCATATGGATGGTGGCGGTGAGGCGCAGCTCACTGGTGAAGGTGCGCTGGCCCACGGTGACACCGGCCTGCACCAGCAGAGTCTCCTCGCCCTCGCCCTTACCGGTGACGGTGACCTGCTGATCCCGACTTACCGGGGACAGCGTGACCACCCGGTCGGAGCCGCTGACCACGTCCCATTTGACGCCGGTGAGCACTTGGCCGGTGCCGTCCCGTGCGGTGAGGGTGAGGGTGGTACTCTCGCCTACATACTGCTCTACGGAGAGTTGATCCACGGAGATGGAGAGCTTGGCGGTGACGTCCACTGCCAGACGGGCGGTGTAATCCCCCAGTGTGGCGATGATCTCGGTGGAGCCGATGGCCTGTCCCACGATGCGGACCTTGTAGTGGCCCGTGCCGTCCGGCTGAAGCTCGGCAGTGACGATGCCGTCCTTGGTATAGGACAGGGTGGGGAGCTCCGTGCCGGGATCCGTGCCCTCGAACCGCAGATCCAGCGTCACGGCGGATTCACCGCCGGCGGCATCGTAGTCGGTGATCATGTCCAGCGTCAGCAAGCCCTTGCTCCAGTAGAGGCCAGATGACGGCCACCAGCCGTAGTGTAGACGGGCCCGGCCAAAGACGTTATCCTGGACCAGCACGGTGGGGAAGGGGAAGTCCTGACCCTGCAGGGCCTCGTCGCTGCCGGGGAAGCTGTATTTGCCGTGGACCTCGGCACCGTTTTCCTCGGTAGTGACCCACGCAAAGCTGCTGCCCAGAGCGGCGGCGAAGCTATCGTAGCGCTGTGCAGTGCCGGTGCCGTTGTTCTGGGTGACGATGTTGGCACCGGTGCGCTGGGACATCTGCTCATAGGTCAGGCCCGTCAGGCCCTTGATGCTATACGTGTTGGAACCACCGTTCCAGCCGTAATTACGGAGGTAGCTGAGATCGCCGTTGAGCATTTTTTCCCGTGCCGCTTCTGTACGCAGCAGCCCGCTAAGGGAGTTGCTTCCGGAATTACCCTTGCCGTAGTATTTGGGCAGATCGTCGAAAGAAATGCTGTTCTTGCTGCTGTTGAGGTAGTAGCAGTTATTGATATAGAGCTTTGCATTGGTGCTGGCACCGGCTCGGTCGGCAATACTGCCCATAAGGGAGATGCCGGTGATGGTACCCTCCATGTCCGGGAACTCCATGTAGGTGTAGCAGTTATTGAAAGTGGGCTGACCATCCGAACTGTCGACGCGATTGACAAAGTTGGTGAAGCTGGCGGAGAAGCCGCTGCCGCCCATACCGCCGATATAGACATAGGTATCGGGGCCGGAGACACCGCCGGAATTCATCTTGACCCGGACGGCAGAGCTGCCGTCGGCAAAGACATTGTTGCTGCTGCCCACGGGGACACGCTCCTTCAGGGTCTCCTCCCCAACGGTGATGGTACCGCCGGTGTAGCAGTCCGTTACCGCAAAGCGCACACCGCCGGCCAGACCGCCTACACGCACATAGTTGCCGTAGCGGGCGGCGTTCATGTAGCCGTTGGTATCGACGTGGGTGCAGTTGATCTGCAGATCCACCACGGCGGAACACTTGTTGAGGTTGACGCTGGAGACCCCCCCCAGCCCGCCGATGGCGGCCTCACCCAGATGCTGCTTGTTACGGCTGTTGTCGGCCACAGTGTAGCCGGCGATGGCGCAGTTGGTGATGCTGCCGTTGCCCATGCTGCTGTTGTAGTCATAGGCGATGCCCACCAGACCGCCCAAGGCGTAGGAGGTGGAATACTGGCGCACCGTCCGGGTGCCGCTGGAGGGCGTGGGATCGGTATTGCGCTGGATGACGGCGCCGTTGTCACTATAAAGGACGATATTCGCGATCTCTGCGCCGGCGGTGGTGCCGAAGAGGCCCACGTTGTAGCAGTAGGAGTCGATGTTCACGTTCTTGATGTAGTAGCTCTGGCCGTCGTACTTGCTGCCGAACCAGTTGTACAGCACCATACGGTAGTCGGTGCTGCTGCCGCTGTCGTAGACAGAGCCGGCGATGGGATGGAAGCTGTAATTCAGGGAGGCATCCGTGGGATCCGTCAGGCTCTGGCCGTTGAGGTCATGGCTCTGCTTCCACGTGCGGATGGGACGGGTGCCGCCGGTGGAGTCGCCGGCAATGGCATCCTCCTTGCTCTGGTAGCCCCAGGTGACACGGCTATATTGCAGATAGGGGTAGTACTTGTACATACTCCCGCTGCCCGTCACGTCACGGGTGGAGCTGCCCTGATCGTCGTAGTAGCTCCAGTTGATGTATTGCAGCTGCTCCACGGACCGTACCTGATAGGGCAGGGCATCCGTGCCGGGCTCCACGCCGGTGGTGCCGCCGGTAATGCCGGTGCTGACGGCGGTGACGGCGTAGGAATCTGCGAAGAAGGGACTGACGGTGTAGGTGAACCACACATCCCCCTGAGACAGGAACCAGTAGCCGTTGCCGGTGGTGCCGCTGAGGAGCCGCAGACCGGTGTCGGAGGTCTGATAGGTGACGAAGCTGAACGGAGGCATCTGCTTCTCCAGCTCCGCCGCCGCCTCGGTGTTGCGGCCGTCCAGAGCGATGCGCTGGGTCTCCAGCAGGGGCTCCGTCTCGCCCTTGGACCAGTAGTAGCCGTAGCCGTAGGCGGTGATCTTGCCGCCGTCGTCGTGGGCGGTGCAGAGGCTGCTGCCGTCCTTGCGGACGCCGTTTTCAAAGCCGATGTATGAGAAGTGATAGCCGGGGTTACTGCCGCCCTCCTCGTGCTCCCAGTACACCATGCCCAGCGTACCCAGATCGGCGGGGGTCACCCAGTCGCCGTAATGGACGGGGCTGCCGTGGCCGGTGAGACTGGTGGGATAGGGATAGGCCTGCCCGTCGGTGTTCAGGGTTTTGCTGTGGTGATAGGTGTGGCTGGCATCGGCGGAAGAGAAGCCGGTGAGGGTCAGGGCCTTCAGTCCCTGCTCATTGACGGCCCGTGCGCCGGACTGGTCGCTGTAATCATACAGATGGACCTGTCCCACGAAGCGATAGGTACCGCCGCTGAGATAGCAGCAGCCGGAGGTGCTGCCGGTGGCCGGGGCGAAGCCGTAGGTATCGGCACCGGGGGAGGTAAGGGCCGTGGCGCAGTAGCTGCTGCGGATGGAGCCGATGTTCTCCCCGGCGAAGCCGCTGAGGGCCACGCCGCCGCCACGGATCTGGAGCACCTCCACGTTGGCCATGGCGTAGCTCTGGCTCACCAGACCGCTGTTGCCGCCGGTGAAGCCGCCCATCAGCAGACGGGCATAGTTGCTGCTGGCGGTGAGGGAGGGGGTGCTGACGCTGCCGGAGCGGATGGTCCCGGCGTTATAGCCCACGAAGCCGCCCATATACAGGACGCTGCCCTGATAGGCGTGGGCTGTGACGGAGTAGCCCGCCGCAGCGCAGTTGTAGACGGTGCCGTCGTTGCGGCCTGCCAGTGCGCCGACATAGGCGGTACGCAGGCGCAGGATGCCCCGAAGCGTCACGGAGTAGTCCTGCTCTCCGGTGGTGAGCACCACATTCCGCAGACTACCCTGATTCAGGCCGAAGAGTCCGGCGTAGTCGCCGCCGTTGGGACTCTGAAGCGGCACAGCGGCGATGGGATAGGTGCCGCCGTCATAGATGTGGGTAAAGGGGACGACGGCACTGCTGCCGATGGGCTGCTGGCTGGTGACGGCGGCGCCGCTGCGGCCGTAGTTCGCCCAGTCGTAGCCGGAGTAGTCGATGCTGCGCTCCTGCTGGAGGGTGGTGTCCTTGGCCAGCAGGGGGCTGTACTGCTCATAGTACAGGCTCAGGTTATTCAGCTGCCGGGCCGTGCGGATGCCGATCTCGCTGGGGGCCTCCGGGGCCTCGGAGCCCTCCGATACCCAGCAGGTGAAATGGGGATTGAAGTAGTAGGTGGTGTCCTCCACCTGCACCCGGCGGTAGAAGTCCGTGGATACCTCGGTGGTGTTCACCAGTGTCCGGGGCAGGGGCAGCAGGTAGTAGCCCCTGCCCATGTCGATGGCGTTGGCACGGTACAGGGTAGAGGTGACCTCCCGGCCCCCCAGCGAATAGCGCACCGTCAGATCCTGCTCCGGCAGCGTGCTGTACACCATGCCGTAGCCGTCGCCCGCCACCGTGCCGGTGGTTTTGACGGTGGACTTGTTGGCGCCACGGAAGCCGTAGCTGCCGTCGGAATAGACCTCGTAGTACACCAGTGTACCGGCCTCGAACTGAGCCTGCCAGTCGCCGTAGTGGGTCAGCCCCATCAGACGGGGATAGGAGTAAGCGCCCAGACCCATGCCGTCCACCAGGTTATAGGCCACGGTGTCGCTGCCACCGGTCTCAGCGGTGAAGGCGTCGTTGAGGTACTTTTCGATGGCGTCGGCCCGGCTGCGGCCGCTCCACTGCTCATAGTCGGCAAAGACCGTGCCGTCCATGTCGTGGTCGCCGTGGGACATATAGTAGGTGCTGGTGATATCGATCTTGTCGGTGGTGACATCCGCAGGCTTGGCGGTGGAGTAGGTGAGCTTTTCACTGCCGTTCAGCCGGGCGCTGGCGCTGTAACAGGTGTCGATGACGTCGCCGTAGGACGGCTCACCGCCCACCAGACCCGCCATGACGTCGGCTTCCTGGAAGCCGGCGGTGTAGCAGTCCCGCAGGGTGATGTCCGCCGTGCCGATGCAGCTGCCGATGAGGCCGCCGGTGGTGCCGGAGGCGTAGAGGTAGCAGTCGGCGTAGGAGTGCTCCACATAGACGGTGCGAGTGCCGCTGATGTAGCCCACCAGACCGCCGGCGCAGCGGCCGCCCTCCAGCACCGTGGAGGCGAAGCTGTTGCGGACGGTGAGATCATAGTCGCAGCGACCCACTAAACCACCGGCGGTGGCGCCGCTGATCCAGATATCCTGCTCACTTTTGCTGCTGAGCTTGTCACGGGTGGGGCTCAGGTAGACCTGACAGCCCTCAATGGTGGTGCCGCCCCGGAGGGAGCCAGCCAGACCGCCGGCATTGCCGCCGACGCTGATCTGGGCACCGCACAGACGGATGTTTCGCAAGGTGCCCCGGAAGCTCTCGAACAGGCCGCCGTCACCGTCGGTATCCACCGGCAGCTCATAGACCACAGGGTGATAGGACTGGGTGCCTACGGCGACGGTGCTGTCGTAATAGGCGAGGTTCTCGTTATAGATGGGGGTGAACCTCCGGCCCGGATAGCAGCTGTCCCAGCCGTCGTCCATGCCGGTGTTGACGAACTGGATATCCTGCTCCTGCAGCGCCCGTGTGATGGCGGTGGGCAGACCGGAGCCCTCGTCCAGATTTTGCAGATGCCGGGCATAGGTGACCACGGCAGTGGTGCCGCCGTCCCGCACCTCGGCAAAGAGACTGTTGGTGGTGAGCTTGCCGGTGACGGAGTCCACCAGACGGCTGTCGCTCTCTACCTCCACCTTCAATGTCAGGTCGGAGCCGGGGGTCAGCTGCCGGAAGCGGCGCTGCTGGGAGAAGCGCTTGCCCTCCGTCAGGTCATCCAGCACCATGGTGACGGTATAGGTGCGGTAGGAGACGTTGACTTCGGAGCCGGTGAGCTCCATCCGGCCGGTGGAGTGGCCCTGTGCGTCCGTTACCGTCACATAGAAGTGCAGGGGGTCACGGGGCGTGTCACAGGTGACCTTCAGCAGCAGACGCTCCTTGTTGATGATCTCCATCTTGGGGGTCAGCTTGCCGGTGTCCTCGCTCTGGACGCTGTCGCCGCCGTAGTAGCCCACGGTAGCCCCCTCCTGTACCCGGCGATCCCGTGAGCGCAGGGGGTTGAAGGCGTCGAAGCTGTACTGCATGGGCTTTTCGCTGTAAAACACGGCGTAAACACTGCCGCTGCCGGGATCATACTCGATGACCCAGTTGGCGTCCCACAGCTCCGCCTCCACCTGCTCACGGGGCAGGATGCTCCCGGCGGCGGAGGTGTCGGTGCTTTTGGCGGCGGAGGTGACGTAGTACAGAGTACTGGTGGTGTACTTATCCTGCTCGGCGTCCCAGGGGATGTTGTTCAGGGCCGTGGCCCGGTCCTTGCCGTACTCGTCGCTGCGGCCGCTGGCCTGCAGCTGGGAGAGGCGGTTCTGAGCCGCCAGATAGATGGTCTCCGCCTTGGAATCCAGCTCCGTCTGGCGGATATTGCGCTGGTGGCGGCTGATGGGGATCATGGCCAGCGCCAGCAGGATGATGAGGATGGCCAGCGCCAGCAGCACCTCCGTCAGCGTGAAGCCCCGTCTATTCCGTTGTAGTTTTCTCTCAGTCATAGAAAAAGCTCCCCGCCCCACGGCGTTCTCAGGGCATGATCTCGAAGTAGGTGATGACCAGCGTGGTCTCCACAGTGCCGCTGTTGCGGCCCTCGGTATAGGTGTTCATATTCATGTCGGAGATCTGGCTGATGTTCTCGCTGGAGCACAACCGATCCACGATCTGCCGGGCCTGTGCATAGGTGGAGGTCCGGAAGGTCATGACGATGGGCCGCAGCATGATATAGTCCTGCTGCACGGTGCCCGCAGAGCAGTCCAGCGAATAGTCCAGCGTGTCGCTCATGATCTCGTGGAGCTCGATCATCAGCTTGCCGCTGTTGTCGTACTGGGGGATGGTGCGCTTCTCGCCCGCCGCCTTGATCTCTTCGATGGCCTTCTGCATCTTCTGCATCTGGGCCATTTTCCCCTGATTGGCGTCCAGCTCCGTCTGCTCGGCCTCCATGTTCAGCCGATAGCTGGAGATCTGATCGTTGATGGGGATGAGGATCAGCTTACAGTAGCCCGCCACCAGCACCACCACGATCAGCACCAGCAGCAGGATCTTTTCCCGTCTTGTCAATTCCCGGTTCATTTGTCTGCCTCCTCTGCGCTGCGTAGGGTGATGCGGACGGTGAAGTCCAGAATGGTGGAGACGTTTCCGTCCTCCGTGGAGGCCAGATTCAGCTCCACATTGCTGACAATGGGGGACTGCTGGATCACGTCAAACATCCGGGAGATCTGATCCAGACTCATGCCGGACATGGCCACCTCCATCTTGTTGCCGGACACTTGTAGGGAGACCAGCCGTCCACGGGACAGCATCTCCTGCTCCAGCAGATCCAGCGCCTTCTGACGGTCCACCAGAGTGCCGTTGTCCTCGCTGCCGTCGGTGGCCCACTCCATGGAGTAGGTGCGGTATTCCATCAGCAGACGGTCGTAGCCCTTCAGCAGCTCCTGCATCTGGGTATACTCCGTGTGAACGGAGGCGTAGGCGGCCTGCGCCGCATCCAGCCGGCGGTACTGGTCGATGACACCGAACTTGGCCACGCAGCCCGCCAGAATGGCAATGGCCAGACAGCCCACCAGCAGGGTCAGACGGGGATTGCCCTTCTGTTCCCGCATATTCAGATTGATGCCCTGCTTATGGGGGCATTTGAGGGTCTTGCGACCGGCCTCCGAAGGCCCCTTTTTCATCTTTTCTGCCATTATCGCAGGCCCCCCTTGATGCCAAGATCCACGCCGCCGATGGCCCGCAGGTACATCCACGGCTCCTCGGTGGACATCCGCTGGCCCAGCAGCTCGGCGGAGGTGTGCAGCGTCATGCCGGTGGTATCGGCGATGGTGTCGTACAGCGGCTGAATGGCGCTGCCGCCGCCGCACAGGCACAGCTGCGTCAGCTCCCGCTCCCGGTTGTTGTAGTTAAAGAAGTTCACGGCCTTCACCACCTCCACGGCGATGCGGCCATACAGCTCACGGGCCTGCTCAGACTCCAGCACATGGTTGTAGTTCTGGCGCACATACTCGTGAGCCACGTGGACGTCCACGCTGCACTGATCGGCCACCAGATGATCCAGATCGGACATCCCCACCTCGATCTCCCGGCGGCTGGCGAAGTGGCCGCCCCGGTAGATATACAGGAAGGTGGCGCTGTGGCCCAGATTTACCACGCACAGGTCACGGCCTTCCTGCTGGGTGCGGCGGTAGTAGGCCTGCAGCACGGCGCTGTAAGCGCACTCGCTGGGGGTCAGCACCCGCAGGCGGAAGCCCGCCCGGCGCAGCATGGTCCGATAGCTCTCCACGGTGCCCTTCAGGGTGGCGCAGGCCAGCAGATTCATCTCCGTGGGCTGGCCGGACTCGTCCCGCAGCACCTCCCGCATGGAATAGTCGAAGAAGTACTTGTTCTTCTCCTCCGTCAGATAGTCCCGGAACTCATAGGGCAGGTTATACAGCAGCTGCTGCTCCGTCATGGCGGGCATCACCAGCTCGCGGGTGAACACCTCCGTGGAGGGCAGCACCAGCGCCGCATGGGTCAGGGGGATGCCGTTACTTTTGGCCGTCTGGCGCAGGAAGTCCGCCATGGCGTCCATGGACAAAATCCTCGAACCGGAGACCATGTTGTCCGGCAGCTCCGCCGTGACGGCCTTTTTCAGGTCCGCACCGGCGAAATATACCAGCTTGACGCTGCTCTCACCGATGTCAAAGCCAACGATCTTTTCCAAAATGCTCGTCCTCACTTTCAAGAATTACAGCAGCCCCAGATACCAGTCGATGATCTGTTGGCCGCACAGCGCCGTCAGCCAAGCGCCAAGGGCGATGCTGGGGCCCCACGGGATGGCCTCGCCGCCGCCCCGTTTTTTTTGCAGGAGTCCCCACACGATGCCGATGACGCAGGCCGCCACCAGACACAGAAGGTTCCGCTTCCAGCCCAAAAACAACCCCGTCAGGAACAGAAGCTTGATGTCGCCGCCGCCCATGGCCTCACGGCCCAGCAGCTTCTCCATTCCCAGCACCAGAAGCAGCACGCACCCCGCCACCGCCAGACCGCCGATGGCGCCGTCCAGCGCCCGCCGGAGCGGCTGGGGAGCGAAGAAAAGAGTGATGATAAATAGCACAACGCCGACCGCTATAAAACGGTCGGGGATGATGTACCCCTCCAAATCCGCAAAGGAGCAGACCAGCAGGATGCCGGCCACGCACCAGCCTTCGAGAGCTTGGAGCGAAATATCATAATGCAGCAGCAGCGTCACGAACACCAGCGCCGAGACGGCCTCGGCCAGAACGTGACGCCGGGAGAGCTTGGCCCCGCAGTAGCGGCAGCGTCCGTGGGCGGCCAGATAGCTGACCACCGGGATCAGGTCCCGCACCGCCAGCACATGGCCGCAGGCGTCGCAGTGGGACCGGCCACGCAGCACGCTCTCCCCATGGACGATGCGCCAGGCTGCACAGTTCAGAAAGCTGCCCATGCACGCACCCAGCAGGGCGGCCAGCAGGCAGCAGTAAACAGTTAGAAAGGGATCGGCATACAGCATGGGGAAGGCTCTCCTTTAGATGGGACTGCTCTCACGGAGCGGGGAGGGACGCCAACCCACGGCCATCCCCGCCCGATGAGAGACGGGTCGCCCCGCACCGGCCCGTCCGGACCGGTGCGGGAGCTGTTGCGTGTGAATGTGACAAGAGGAAATTAGTGAATATCGGGCGTACCCAGAGTCCAAGTGAAGGTCTTTGCACCATTCTCGTCGGTCAGCTTGGTAGCACTGTAGGTGATGGTGCCGGTACCAGCATCGTAAGCCAGCTTGTCGTCACCATAGTTCAGGACGATAGCAGTGCCATTATCAGGTCCCTTCAGGAAATTGTCCTTGCTATCGGGGGCGGTCTTGTTCTCGGTCAGGATAGCGGTCTGCCACTCGGCATAGGTCGCACGGACATTGGCCACGTCAGCGGCCTCCTTGGACTTGGTCAGGGCACCGTTGAACACGGGGATGGCGATGGCCACCAGCACAGCGATGATGGCGACGACGATCAGCATCTCCATCAGAGTGAAGCCCTTCTTGTTCTGCAGTTTCTTCAGCATAGTTCTACATCTCCTATTATTTTTTGCTATTTTTTGCGGTTTTTATCTTGATCCGTACAGGGTTGTTATACGGATAGGATACGAATTTGGGTGCGGCGGCCTTACATTCCGCCGTAGAGGGTGAACAGCGGCAGATACACCGCCAGCAGCAGCACCACCACGATCACCGCCAGAGCGATGGTGATGATGGGCTCCAGCACCGACAGCAGGCGGGCGGTGGTGACCTCCACCTCGTTGTCAAAGTATTCACCGATGACGTCCAGCGTCTCCTCCAGCGAGCCGGACTGCTCGCCTACGCCCACCATCTCCGTCAGCATTTTGGGGAAGTACTCGATCTGCCCCATGCTCTCGGAAATGGTGCGGCCACGCTCCACCTTCTGCTTCACCTCCTGCACGGCCAGTGCGAAGGTGTAGTTGCTGATCACGTTGCCGGTCACATCCAGAGCCTTGGGGACCGGCAGACCGGCCGTCAGCATGGTGGCCATGCTGTGGGCGAACTGTGCGGCGGCGCTGAGGCTGTGGAGCCGGTGGAGGGGGGCCTTGGTGAGGCTCCATGCGGCGATGGCCTTCCGGCCCTGAACAGAGCGGCGGGCCACCATATAGGCGATGCCCAGCCCGGCGGCGATCAGCAGAAGCAGCCACCACCAGCCCACGAAGAAGTCACTGGTGGCCAGCAGCACACGGGTGATGCCCGGCAGCTGGGTGCCCATCTCGGCAAAGACATCGTTGAAGGCCGGGACGGCCACGGCGATGATGATAATAAACACGACGATGGCCACCACAATGACCATGGCGGGGTAGGTCAGGGTGCTGACCACCTTGGCCTTGGTCTTGGCGGATTTATCATAGTACCGGTGCAGCCGCTGGAAGCACTCCTCCAGCGTGCCGGACTGTTCTCCGGCCCGGACCGTCTCGATGAAGGTCTTGGGCAGATAGGGGGCGTTGTTTTCAAAGCTCTGGGCCATGGAGTAGCCTGCGCCCACCTCCTCGGCCACCTTCTCCAGCATCTGGCGGATGTGGCGGTTCCTGGTCTGGGCCGCCACCATCTCCACACAGTGCTGAATGGACATACCTGCGGAGAGGATAATGGCGAACTGGGAGCAGATCAGAGCCAGCTCCTTTTCCTTGACTTTCAGGCCGATGGGGCGGTTGAAGATGCTTTCCTTCTTCTCCCGTACCTCCTCCAGCCGGGTGATAACGGCTACGGTCTCCCGCAGGCGGCTGGCGGCCTCGAACTCGTCATAGGCCCGGATGACGCCGGATACAGCCGTTCCGTCCTTGGTCTGGCCCTTGTAACGGTATGTGGTCATGGCGTGTCTCCGCTCCTTCCGTGCCGGGTTTTACGCAATTACTCGTCTACTGTGGTGTTGATGATGCGGGCGGCCTCCTCGGCGGAGGTGACCCCCTCCAGCACCAGCCGGCGGCAGCTCTCCCTCATGGAGCGGAAGCCGTTTTTGCGGGCCTCCTCCGTCAGCCGCTCCTCGTTGGCGCCCTCGCTGATGAGCCGCCGCAGGCGGCCGCTGAGCATCAGGATCTCGAAGGCGGCCCGGCGACCGGTATAGCCGGAGTGATGGCACTCCGGACAGCCCTCGCCCTTATAGAAGGTAACGTGGCTGTCCTCCGGCATCCCCAGCAGGGCCAGCTCCTCGGCAGAGGGCTGATAGCCCTTCTTGCAGTGGGGGCAGACCTTCCGCAGCAGACGCTGGCTCACCACGCCCCGCAGGGCGCTGGCCACCAGCCACGGCTCCACGCCCACGTCCTTGAGCCGGTATACGGCGGACACGGCGTCGTTGGTGTGCAGAGTGGAGAACACCAGATGACCGGTGATGGCGGCCCGCATGGCGATGGAGGCCGTCTCGCCGTCCCGGATCTCACCCACGGAGATGATGTCCGGGTCCTGGCGCAGGATGGCTCGCAGGCCGCTGGCGAAGGTCATGCCGGTCTTTTCGTTGATCTGGCACTGGCTGACGCCGGGGATGTGGTACTCCACCGGATCCTCCAGCGTGACGATGTTGATCTCCTCACGGGACAGATCCCGGATCATGTTGCACATGGTGGTGGACTTACCGGAGCCTGTGGGACCCACCAGCAGAATGACGCCGCTGGTGTTTCGCAGCAGAGCGTTGTAGTTGTCAAGATCCTGCCCCTCCAGTCCCAGCTGGGATTTGCTGAGGGCCTGAGCGGACTTGTCCAGCAGACGCAGCACCATCTTCTCGCCATACACCGTGGGCATGGAGGAGATACGCAGGTCCAGACTGTGGCCCCGCACCGACTGGATGGCGTGGCCGTCCTGCGGGATCTTATGCTCGGCAATATTCATACCGCCCATGATTTTCAGGCGGGAGATCACGGTATTCTGCAGGTCGGCGGGCACCGTCAGGATGCGGCGGAGCAGACCATCGATGCGCATCCGCACCACCATCTCACCCTCCTGCGGCTCCAGATGGATGTCGCTGGCCCGCTCGGTATAGGCCCGCTCGATGAGGGCGTTAACGAAGCGGATGGTGGGGGCGGACTCCCGAGGGTCCGCCATGTCCTGCGCCATTTGGGCGGGGATGACATCGCTGCTGCTGCCGGCCTCTCGCTTCATCTCCTCGATGACCCGTGCCGTACCCTCGTTGCCGTACAGGCGGCTGATGGCCTGCTCCACGGCCTTGCGGGTGGCGATCATGGGGATGATGCGCTTACGGGAGGCGGTTTTGACCTCATCCTGAGCCACGAAGTCCAGAGGATCGCTCATGGCCAGATACAGGCTGTTGCGTACCAGCTTCACCGGCACCACGCAGTATTTCTTGGCGATGTTCCGGGGGACATACTGGGCCAGCTCCACGGGGATGGAAATGGCCGTCAGGTCCACAAAGTCCACGCCCAGCTGCACTCGCAGAGCGTCGATGAGCTGCGCCTCCGTGATGAAGCCGTTCTGGATCAGCACATCGCCCAGCCGCTGCTTTGTCTCCTTCTGGAGTGCCAGAGCACGCTCCAGCTGCTGCCCTGTGATGGTCCCGGACGCCACCAGCAGATCGCCCAAGCGCATATAGGCCATTTCACTCACCTCCCGGTCGAAAGTCTGTCATGTACGGACATGGATAAAACGCACAGCCCACCCGACGCATTCGACAATGTCGGATCCTGTGCGCTAGAGGGCTGTAATATACCACAATTCCACGGCAAAATCAACCGGTTTTTCGTAATTTATTAAAAAAGTTCTCACAAATTCTCTATAAAATGACATATTAGTCCGATATGAGAAAAATATGAGAAAAATGTTGAAAACTGGTATTTTTGACTGATTGAATGACAGAAATGACAAAATGGAGCCAGTATTTTTCTAAAAAGAAAAGAGGACAGCTGCAGGCTGCCCTCTTGTGGGTGAACTGTATTTCAATTAGCGAGATTTTAACGGGTCGGCAGATGCGGCTCCAGCCAGTGCCAGATGTCCTCATAGACCGTCTGGCGCATGGGGCCTTCGTTGAGGATCTCGTGCCGCAGGCCGGGATACAGCTTCAGAGTCACGTCCGACAGGCCCGCCTTGCGGAAGGCGTCGGCGGTGCGGCGGACACCCTTGCCCATATCGCCCACCGGATCCCGGTCGCCGGAGATCAGCAGCACCGGCAGGCTGCTGTCCATGCGGGCCAGATTCTTGGGGTTCTGGTTGAAGGCGATGCCGTGGAGCATCTGGCGGAACAGCCCCACCGTGGCATCGGCGCCGCAGAGGGGGTCGGCAATGTAGCGGTCCACATTTTCGGAGTCTGCCGACAGCCAGTCATAGCCGGTGCGGTTGGGAGCAAAGGCCTTGTTGTAGCCGCCGAAGGCCAGATCGTTCACCAGCTTGCTGGCGGCGGAGGGCCCCTGTGCGGCGCAGACCACCTCCGCCACGGCACGGCCTCCGGTCAGCTTGGCCTGTGGCTGCCAGCCGGTACCCATGATAATGGCGGCCCGCAGGGTGCCGGGATAGCGGATCAGGTAGCTGCGGGCCAGAAAGGAGCCCATGCTGTGACCCATGAGGCACAGCGGTACACCGGAAAACTCCCGCCGCAGCTGCTCGTGCAGCAGCTGGATATCCGCCACCACCGTCTCCCACGGGGTGCCGTCGCCAAAGTAGACGGGGGTTCCGCCCTCCGGCAGGGAGCCGCCGTGGCCCAGATGGTCGTGGCCCACCACCGCCAGCCCCTGCTCATTGAGGTAGCGGGCGAAGCCGTCGTAGCGGCCGATGTGCTCGGCTACGCCGTGGGAAATTTGCAGCACGGCACGGGGCGTTCCCTCCGGCAGCCACTGCATGGCGTGGAGCCGGGTCTTGCCGTCGCTGGAGAGAAAGGTGAACTCGGTGAGATTTGTCATGGAAATTTCATCCTTCCTATGGTAAAATAAGAATCATTCTGTTGGCAGTATATCACAAATCCACCAAAAAGAAAAGAGGAGACGGCTATGGCATCGTATATTCTGGCACTGGATCAGGGGACTACCAGCTCCCGTGCCATCGTATTTGACCGGGCGGGGCAGATCGCCGCCAAGGCCCAGCATCCCTTTCCCCAGATCTATCCGCAGGCAGGCTGGGTGGAGCACGACCCCATGACCATCTGGGACACGGAGCGTCTGGCGGCGGCGGAGGCCATCCGGGGGCTGCCGGAGGGCAGCATCGCCGGCATCGGCGTCACCAACCAGCGGGAGACCACCATCGTTTGGGATAAGGCCACCGGCCAGCCGGTGTATAACGCCATCGTCTGGCAGTGCCGTCGGACGGCGGAGCTGTGCGAGGAGCTGAAGCGGCAGGGACTGGAGGAGCGCATCGTCTCCACCACGGGACTGCTCATCGACGCCTATTTCTCCGGCACCAAGATCCGCTGGATCCTGGATAACGTCCCCGGCGCCCGGCAGCGGGCGGAACGGGGGGAGCTGCTGTTCGGCACGGTGGAGACGTGGCTCATCTGGAGGCTGACGGGGCAGCACGTCACCGACTACTCCAACGCCTCCCGCACCATGCTCTTTGATATCCACCGGCTGTGCTGGGATGAGGAGCTGTGCCGTCTGCTGCGGATCCCCGCCTGTATGCTGCCCCGGCCGGTGGAGAACAGCGCCGTCTACGGCACGGTGCAGCCGGGCATCCCCGGCCTGGAGACGCTGGCAGGAGTACCGGTGTGCGGTGCCGCCGGCGACCAGCAGGCGGCCCTCTTCGGGCAGGCCTGCTTCCGTCCCGGCGAGGCCAAGAACACCTACGGCACCGGCTGCTTTACCCTGATGAACGTGGGGACGGAGCCGGTCCGCAGCCGGGCGGGGCTGGTGAGCTCCGTGGCATGGAGCGTAGGTGGCAGGACCACCTATGCCTTGGAGGGCAGCGTCTTTAACGGAGGCAGCACCATCCAGTGGCTGCGGGACGAGCTGCGGCTGGTGGACTCCGCCCCGGAGTGTGACCGGCTGGCGGAATCCGTGGAAAGCTCCGGCGGCGTGGTGGTGGTTCCGGCCTTCACCGGGCTGGGTGCGCCCTATTGGGATATGTACGCCCGTGGGGCCATTCTGGGCATCACCCGTGGTACGGGCCGGGCCCATATCGCCCGTGCGGTGCTGGAGTGCATCGCCTATCAGGTGACGGATCTGATGCTGGCCATGCGGCAGGATGCCGGGTGCGACATCACGGCCCTGCGGGCCGACGGCGGCGCCAGCGTGTCGGACATCCTCATGCAGATGCAGGCGGATCTGCTGCGGATCCCGGTGGACCGCCCCACCATGGTGGAGACCACTGCCTTCGGCGCAGCATCGCTGGCGGGATTGGCCTGCGGCCTGTGGCGGGATACGGAGGAGCTGGCGGCTCTGCGGCGCAGCCAGCGGGTGTTCCTGCCCCAGCGGCCCCAGGCAGACTGCGACGATGAGTACCGCCTGTGGAAAAAGGCCGTCAGCCGGGCCTGCCATTGGGCGGAGTGACAGAGGAGGATACACAATTATAAAATGTGAGTGCGTAAAAAAGGAGGCCGGACTCTGTCCGGCCTCCTTTCATGGGGATCTGGTGTTCTGGGAGCCTGCAGGTTCACTGCCCCATCAACTGAGCTCGGACTGGCCGGTATACAGCTGATAGTACTTGCCCTTCTGGGCCAGCAGCGTCTCATGGTTGCCCCGCTCGATGATCTGCCCCTGCTCCAGTACCAGAATGGCCTGTGCGTTGCGGACGGTGGAGAGCCGGTGGGCGATGACGAACACCGTGCGGCCCTCCATCAGGGAGTCCATGCCCTGCTCGATGAGCTTCTCCGTGCGGGTATCGATGGAGGAGGTGGCCTCGTCCAGGATCAGCACCGGGGGATCGGACACGGCAGCCCGTGCAATGGCCAGCAACTGGCGCTCCCCCTGACTGAGACTGCCGCCGTCGCCGGTGATGACGGTGTCGTAGCCTTGGGGCAGATGGCGGATGAAGGTGTCGGCGTTGGCCAGCTTGGCGGCGGCCCGGACCTGTTCATCCGTGGCGTCCAGCTTGCCGTAGCGGATGTTGTCGGCAATGGTGCCGGTGAAGAGGTGGGTATCCTGCAGGACGATGCCCAGCGACTTCCGCAGAGAGTTCTTGCGGATCTCCCGGACGTCGATGCCGTCGTAGGTGATGGTTCCCTGCTGGATGTCGTAGAAGCGGTTGATGAGGTTGGTGATGGTGGTCTTGCCGGCGCCGGTGGAGCCGACGAAGGCGATCTTCTGGCCCGGACGGCCATAGAGGTTGATGTCGTGCAGGACGGTCTTGCCCGGCACATAGCCGAAATCGACGTCCGTAAAGGTGATGTCGCCTTCCAGCTTGTGGTAGGTGGTGGTGCCGTCGTGGTGGGGGTGCTTCCAGGCCCAGATGCCGGTGCGCTCGCTGGTCTCCACCAGATTGTCGTTCCGGTCATACTTGGCGTTCACCAGCGTGACATAGCCCTCGTCGGTCTCGCTCTCTTCGTCCATCATCTTGAAGATGCGCTCCGCACCGGCCAGTGCCATGATGATGCTGTTGGCCTGCATGGACACCTGGCTGATGGGCATATTGAAGCTCTTGTTCAGGGACAGGAACGCCATGACAGTACCCAGCGTGACGCCGCCCATGCCGGTGACGGCCATGGCTGCACCCACCAGAGCGCAGATGGCGTAGCTGATATTGCCCAGCTGAGCGTTGACGGGCATCATGATGTTGGCGAAGCTGTTGGCCTGCTTGGCGCTGTCCTTGAGCTTGTCGTTCAGCTCGCGGAAGCCCTCGAGGGCCTTCTGCTCGTGGGTGAAGACTTTAACGACCTTCTGGCCTTCCATCATCTCTTCGATGTAGCCGTTCACTTTGCCGAGGTCGCGCTGCTGTGCGATGAAGTACTTGCCGCTCTGCTGGGTGATCTTCTTGGAGCAGAAGAGCATCAGGGCTACCATCAGCATGGTGACGATGGTGAGCTGCCAGCTCAGCATGCACATGCTGGCAAAGACGGAAACGATGGTGATGGCGCTGGACACCAGCTGCGGGATGCTCTGGCTGAGCATCTGGCGGAGGGTATCCACGTCGTTGGTGTAGACGGACATGATGTCGCCGTGCGGATGGGTGTCAAAGTAGCTGATGGGCAGGCTCTCCATGTGGGTAAAGAGCTGGGTGCGCAGGTTGCGCAGGGTACCCTGGGTGACGTTGACCATGATGCGGGCGTTGAGCCATGCAGCGAGGATGCCCACTACATAGATGCAGCCGACGCGCACCAGCGCACCGGCCAGCGGTGCAAAGCTGGGGTCCTGCTGCTGGGTCATGGGGATGATATAGTCGTCAATGAGGGTCTGCAGGAACAGGCTTGCCTGCACATTGGCCAGCGCGCTGACCACGATGCAGATGAGCACGAGGATGCAGTGAGGCAGATAGTGCTGGAACACCTCTGCCATGATGCGCTTGAGCAGCTTGCCCGGGTTCTCGACCTTCGGACGCGGGCCTCCCATGCCACGGGGGCCGGGGCCATGGACGACTTTTGCTTTCTGTTCTGCCATTACTGCTCACCTCCCTGCTTGTCGAAGTCGCCGCCGCCCTGAGTCTGGCTGTTGTAGACTTCCTGATAGATCGCGTTGTTCTTCAGCAGTTCCTCGTGGGTGCCGAGGCCGTTGATCTGGCCGTTGTCCAGCACGAGGATGCGGTCGGCATCCTGCACCGAGGAAATGCGCTGTGCAATGATGATCTTGGTGGTGCCGGGGATCTCCTCACGGAACGCCTTCCGGATCTTTGCGTCGGTGGCGGTATCCACGGCACTGGTGGAGTCGTCGAGGATGAGGACTTTCGGCTTGCGCAGCAGGGCGCGGGCGATGGTCAGACGCTGTTTCTGGCCGCCGGACACGTTGGAGCCGCCCTGCTCGATCCATGTATTGTATTTGTTCGGGAAGCGCTCGATGAACTCATCGGCGCAGGCAAGCTTTGCCACACGGATGCACTCTTCCTCGCTGGCGTTCTCGCTGCCCCAGCGGAGGTTGTCGAGGATGGTGCCAGAGAACAGGACGTTCTTCTGGAGCACCATGGAGACCTCGTGGCGGAGGACGTCGAGGTTATAATCCCGGACATCCACGCCGCCCACGCTGACAGTGCCGGTCTCGGCGTCGTACAGGCGGGGGATGAGCTGCACCAGACTGGACTTTGCGCTGCCGGTGCCGCCGATGATGCCCAGTGTCTCGCCGGGCTTGATGTCAAAGGTGATGTCGTTCAGGACAGGCTGGCCGGAGCCGTGCTTGTACTTGAAGGTGACGTGGTCGAAGCGGATGCTGCCGTCCTTGACTTCCTGCACGGGAGCCTTGGCGGGGGGAAGGTCGGTCGTCTCGTCCAGGACTTCCACGATACGCTTTGCGGAAGCGGCGGACATGGAGATCATGACGAAAGCCATGCTCAGCATCATCAGAGCCATCAGGATGTTCATGATGTAGCCGAACAGAGCATTCAGCTGGCCGGTGGTCAGCGCGCCGTGCAGGATGTACTTTGCGCCGAACCAGCTCAGGGCAATGTTGCAGCCGTAAATAGCCGTCAGCATGGCGGGGTTGTTGAAGCTCAGACGGCTCTCTGCATTGACGAACTGCTGATACAGACCCTCGCAGGCTTTGGTGTACTTCTCGTTCTCGAAGCCCTCGCGGACAAAGCTCTTGACCACGCGGATAGCGGAGACGTTCTCCTGCACGGAGGAGTTCAGGTTGTCGTAATTCTTGAAAACACGGTCAAAAATTTTGAAGGTGGGGACCATGATGCTTGCCAGCACGGCCAGCAGGAAGGCGATGGCTACCACGAAGATGAGGGCCAGAGGGCCGCCGATGCTGAGCGCCATGATGAGTGCGAACACCAGATGGACCGGGGCGCGCACACACATGCGCTCCATCATCTGGAAAGCGTTCTGTAGGTTGGTCACGTCGGTAGTCATACGGGTGACGAGGCCGGCGGTGGAGAATTTGTCGATGTTGGAGAAGGAGTAATGCTGGATATTCTCATACATCGCATCGCGCAGGTTGCCGGCAAAGCCGGTGGACGCCTCGGCGGCGTACTTGCCGGCCAGAACGCCCAGCAGCAGGGCGATGGCCGCCACTGCGAAGGTGAGCAGGCCGTATTTGACGATGGCGTTCATATCGCCCTTTTCAATGCCAAGATCGATGATGAACGCCATGATGGTGGGCAGCAGGATGTCCATGACTGCTTCCAGTGCGGAAAACATCGGCGTCAGGATAGCGGCGCGTTTGTATTCGCCCAGATGGGAAGCGAGCTTCTTTATCATACTTTGAGCCTCCTTTGATGAATTGTTTGGTACGGAACAATTTTATACAAAACAATATTAAAGTCAATGCTTTTTCCAAAGTTTCGGAAAAAGTTCATATTTGTTTCACTTTAGAGAGAATCAACCTCTCCGTCACGGCTTCGCCGTGCCACCTCCCCTATCGAGGGGAGGCTTTGGCATATCGTAAAGCTTTATCTCTTCGCCAGAGGCTCCCCTACAAGGGGAGCTGGCGGGCGTGAGCCCGACTGAGAGGTTGGACAAAGGATAGCCTTCGTATTTATTTGAGGCCTAAATATAATTTATTCAGCAGCCGCAGCAGCTCGGTATTCTCTTCTTCGGTGAGCAGGCCGGCCACATATTCATCGGTCTGGTGGAAGGCCCGCATGGTGTCCTCGTGGAACTGGCGGCCTTTTTCGGTGAGGACCAGCTGCTTGAGGCGGGCGTCCTGCTCCACGCTCTGGCGGGTGATGTAGCCTTTGCGCTCCATGAGCTGCAGGATGTTGGTGACAGTGGAACGGGTGATGGAGAACTCCCGCTCGATGTCCCGCTGGAACACTGGGGTCTCGGAGTGCCGGTAAAGATACTCCATGATCCAGCCGTGCATGGGGGTCACGGCCTCCACGCCATTGGTGCGGGCGATCTGGCCTATCTTGCGGAAAATAAGGTTGTTCACCCGGCGCAGCTGGGCCGGGATGACCTGCGGAGCCTCCCACGGCGGCGCGATGGGGGTGCAGGCGGGTTCAAAGGCTTGGTTCATAGTATCATCCTTCTGGTTTGACTTTTGATGTGAATGTTCGAACGCCGAACTGTTTCACATAAAACTGTTCGATACAGGACTATTATGCTCCAAAAAAAGAGGGCTGTCAACCCTCTTTGGATGATTCGTCCCACTGGCCCAGCCCGGTGAGGATGGAAACAGCCACCTCGGGCTTATTCGTGACCACAAGCTCCGGGTCCAGCCGGAACAGCTGGCGCAGGTCGTCCCGGCTCTCCACGCCCACCGGCCAGGGCGCGACCTTGAAGCCGCGGGCGTGGGCATTGGGGATAAGGTCTTTGTCCCGGAAAAAGGCGTGGTACTCCGGCCCGACGTAATCCACCGGGAAGCCGAACTGGGCCACATAGTTCACAAAATCCGTCTGATAATAATACTGCTGCAAAATTTCGGCCAGGTTCATGCCGGGGAAGATGGAGTAGAGAAAATCGAGACGGTCTTTCAGGTAGTAGATGAGGACGCTGTTCTCTTCGTCCAGACTGCTGGGGTCTTCCAGCAGAGCGGCCGCTTCGCTGAGGGCCTGGGGGCTGGAAAGCTTCTCCACGAGAGGGTCGGTCTTCTTGAGGCCCAGTTTCTCCCAGAAGGTGGCCGGCTGGCTGAGCTGGGATTCGGGGCTGAGGGTCATGGCGCAGGTGGCCATCTGGGGCATCCGCTCTTTCACCCGGCGGAGGGCGCCGTACTCGAAGGAGGTGAGCACAGCCTTTTCTTCCAGCCCGGCGTCAAGGACGGCGTCGATGATCCGGTCCACGATCTCTTCGTCCCGGTCCAAGTAGGGCTTCAACTCAATATGTACCATCCTGAAGTCCTGCGCGACTTCCAGAACCTCTTCGAGGGTGGGAATCTTTTCGCCCGCGAACTCCGGGCTTTTCCATTTTCCGAAATCCAGCTGGCGCAGGTCGTCGAAGTCCATATCCGGGATGTTGCCGTGGACGCCGGTCTTGAGGTCGGTGAGGTAGTCGTGGGCCACCACGAGATGACGGTCCCTGGTGATTTGAACGTCACACTCGAAGCCGTCCGCACCCAGCGTCTTTGCCAGACGGAACGCGGTCAGCGTGTTTTCGGGGGCCAGATGGGACGCGCCGCGATGGGCGATGATGAGAGGGCGCATGGCATGGACCTCCTTAAAAGACAAAAGTTGAAAAATGCGATGCTGTTACCCATGATACACGTTTTCACAAATTTCGTCAATGACGGCGTTTCGGTCAGCAAGGCAGGCAAAAATGGGGCGAAAGTACGACTTTTGCCGTCAAAACGACGAAAAATTAAGTTGAATTTTAGCACTTTTCACGAGAAAAAACCAAAAATTGACCCATTTCTCTCCCATCTGTTTCTTCCCAACGGACAATTCCTGTGATAAGATTATAGTGTAAACGGTGAAACCTCTCCGTCACGCCTACGGCGTGCCACCTCCCCTATCGAGGGGAGGCTTTGGCATTCCGTAAAGCTTTATCTCTTCGCCAGAGGCTCCCCTCGCTAGGGGAGCTGTCGAGCGATAGCGAGACTGAGAGGTTGTTCCTACGCTGAAAGATACCTACGGAATAAGGGAAATGGAGAGTTTTGCTATGACTGAGTTCAAGCCCATCAAGGAAGGCAAGGTCCGCGAGATCTACGACAACGGCGACAGCCTCATCATGGTCGCCACCGACCGCATCTCTGCATTCGATGTTATCTTAAAGAATAAAGTCACCAACAAGGGCAAAGTGCTGACCCAGATGAGCAAGTTCTGGTTCGACTACACCCGCGACCTGCTGCCCAACCATATGCTGAGCGTGGACGTGAAGGAGATGCCCGAGTTCTTCCAGCAGCCCCAGTACGAGGGCCGCAGCATGATGTGCCGCAAGCTGACCATGCTGCCCGTCGAGTGCATCGTCCGCGGCTACATCACCGGAAGCGGCTGGGCCAGCTACCAGAAGACCGGCAAGGTCTGCGGCATCCAGCTGCCCGAGGGCCTGAAGGAGTCCGAGAAGCTGCCCGAGCCCATCTACACCCCCTCCACCAAGGCTGAGATCGGCGACCACGACGAGAACATCTCCTACGAGCAGAGCATCGACGTGCTGGAAAAGCTGTTCCCCGGCAAGGGTGAGGAGTACGCCACCAAGCTGCGCGACTACACCATCGCTCTGTATAAGAAGTGCGCTGAGTATGCCCTCTCCCGCGGCATCATCATCGCCGACACCAAGTTTGAGTTCGGTCTGGATGAGGAGGGCAACGTCATCCTCGGCGACGAGATGCTGACCCCCGATTCCTCCCGCTTCTGGCCGCTGGAGGGCTACGAGGCCGGCCACGGTCAGCCCTCTTTTGATAAGCAGTTCGTCCGCAACTGGCTGCTGGCCAACCCCGACAGTGATTATGACCTGCCGCAGGACGTCATCGACAAGACCATCGCCAAGTATGAGGAAGCCTACGAGATGCTGACCGGCAAGAAGCTGTAAGCACTTCCATAAATTCAACAGCTGCCGCCCGCTTTGTGGAAAACGAAGCGGGCGGTTTTTGTGCGGAAAAGTTTTTCCTCTTGAACGGCGCAGTGGGCAGTGTTACAATAACACAAGTAATGGGCAGAGAAACGGCCCTTTGTGTGAGAAGAGAGTGCCGCGCGGACGGCGAAAGGAAACAGTCAAATGGAGATCAGCACGCGGGAAAAGACCTTGCAGATCGTCAGCCGATACGTTATCATTACCCTGAGTATCAGCATCATGACCATCGGCGTATACTTCTTCAAATTCCCCAACAACTTCGTCTTCGGCGGCGTGACCGGCGGCGCGGCCCTTGTGGCAAAGCTCACGCCCCTGTCGGCCTCAGCTTTTTCGTCCTGCGCCAATATCCTCCTGCTCATTCTGGGCTGGATATTCCTCGGCAGGGATTTTGCCATCAGCACCGGCTGGGCTACCGTCGTCATGACGGCAGAGCTGGCCCTTTTTGAAAAATATGTCCCCCTCAGCGGCCCCCTGTCCGACCAGCCCATGCTGGACCTGGTCTTCGCCATCGCCCTGCCCGCCATTGCGTCGGCTCTGCTCTTCAACGTGGGCGCGTCTTCCGGCGGCACCGATGTCGTCGCCCTCATCCTGAAAAAATACGCCCATATGAAGAACACCGGCGAGGCGCTTTTTATCACCGACCTCGCCATGGTGCTGGCAGCCTGCTTCGTCTTCGACCTCTACACCGCTCTCTACTCTTTCGTGGGTCTGACGGTCAAGAGCCTCGTCGTCGATGCCGTCCTCGAGCAGATGAAGATGTGTAAGGCCATCCTCATTATCTGCGACGACAAAGACCCTATCTGTGACTTCGTCATGCGCAAGCTGGTGCGCGGCGCGACTTATACGCCCTGCTACGGTGCCTATACTGACCGGCCCCACTACATGATCTATACGACCCTCACCCACCGCGAGGCATTGCAGCTGCAGGCATTTATCCATAAGGAAAACCTCAACGCCTTTATCTCGATGCTCAGCACCACCGAGGTGTTCGGCAAGGGCTTCAACCACGCATAAACAGAATCGAACCTTACAGGGCACTTTCGTTGATCTGATTGGACGGCGAGGGTGTCTTTTTATCTGCGTTTTTGCCACTCAGCTCTTCGCGGAGCAGCTTGGTCAGGGCCAGCGTCGCCTTGGAGCGGTAGTCGGTGGTGGGGGAGAGCAGGGCCAGCCGGAGGTAAAGCCCCTGCGACCCCAGCGAGAGATAGACGACATCCGGCTCTTCGACGATGCAGGAGCGGTAGGTGAAAGCCAGAGCAAGGCCAACCCGTGCCATGGATGCGGCAAATGCGGCGGTGATGTTGTCGTGCTTCGATTTCAGTCGCAGGCCGTAGGCTTCGAACGCACTTCGGATCAGGTGACCCAGCATGGTATCCTTGCCGCTGAGGATGCACTCATGGCGGGTGACTTCCTCCATCGAGACGCGGAGCCGCCCGGTCTCGTCCATGTGGGCCTGCTGTAAGATCGGGTGGTCTTTGGTGGCGACCAGCAGCACCTCGTCCCGGTAGAGGTATTCCATCTGGATGCCCTCGGTGCTGACGATGGGGTAGGCGGAGAGCGCAAGGTCCAGCTCGCCCTCCCGGATCTTCTCCACCAGATTCATGCTGTTGCCCTCGTAGATGTTGATGGTAGCCCGAGGGTTCTGGTCGTAGAATTTTTTCAGGATGGGCGGGATGACATAGCTGCCGCGGAAGGAGCTGACCCCGAAGAACACGGTGCCGCCGACGGTGTTCTCGTTGTCCCAGAACTCCTGCTGGGCCTGCTGGTACTCTTTTAAGATGTGCTTAGCGTGACTCAGAAAAACCTTGCCGGAAGGGGTGGGGCGGATCCCCTTGTTGGTGCGCACGAAGATGGGGGAGCCAAGCTGCGCCTCGAACTGGCGCAGGAATTGGCTCAGGCTGGCCTGCGCGATGTACAGCCGCTCGGCGGCTTTCGAGATGCTTTGCTCTTCGGCAAGGGCGTTCAGATAGTATAGTTCGCGGAGATCCATGACAATTCCTCCAAAAACGACAGAAATTTCTTTTTTTCTATCGGTTTTGCCTATAGGGGCTATTATAAAAACAGGACTTTTCCAATCACAGAAATGATTATATACTAAAATCACCAGAACTTCAACTGCAGATGAGGATTCTTTTGTACAGGATCATGATGGAAAAGAGGTAAAACATGAGCGTATATCCAATGAAGGGCGTTATTGATATGCACGTCCACACCAATCCGGATCTTCGACTGAGAGCGTATGATGATCTGGAGCTGACGGATGCCGCGGTCAAGGTGGGCGCAAGAGCCATTGTCATCAAGACCCATCAGGGTACGACGATGGACCGGGCTTATCTGTGCAACCGTTATAACAAGATCGTCCATGGCGACAAGGACTTTACCATGTTCGGCAGCATCACCCTGAACCATCCGGTCGGCGGCCTGAATCCGGCGGCGGTCGAGGTCGCGCTGAAGCTGGGAGCCAAAGTGGTCTGGCTGCCGACACAGCACGCCCAGAACCATCTGGCAAAGTTCGGCAAGAACCCGGACGATGGCGTGAAGGTGACCGAGAATGGAAAAATTGTTCCCGAGATGAAGGACATCTTCCAGCTGGTCAAGGATTATGACGCAGTACTCGGCACGGCGCATATTTCCCCCGAAGAGAGCTTCATCGTCTGCGATGCAGCCCGCGCTGCCGGTGTCAAGAAGCTGGTCGTCACCCATCCGGAATGGTGGGTCGTCGACATGAGCATCGAAGACCAGAAACGGATCGTCAAGGATTACGATGTTCTGCTGGAACGCTGCTATGCACAGAACATGGGCGGCGGCAAGTACAAGAGCAATCTGCCCGAAAACCTCGAGGTCATCCGTGAGGTCGGCTATAAGAACGTGCTCATCAGCACAGACGGCGGTCAGACCGAGAATCCTCACTGGGAGATCGCGATGCAGCAGTATCTCCAATATCTGTCGGATCATGGTGTGCCGGACGACCAGATTTACTACATGTCGCACACCATTGCGGCAGGCTTGCTCGGCATCGAGTAACGCCGAAGAAGTGGAATAAGGAGGATGTTCCATGCAAAGTGCTGTTATTATCGCTGCCATCGCACTGGCAGTCTTTCTTGGCTATAAAACCAAGATCAATACGGGTTTCTTCTGCATTGTATTTGCATATTTTATCGGCTGTTTCTGGCTGGATCTCAAGCCGAAAGCTCTGATTGCATTCTGGCCGACGAACACGATGTTCGTCATCATCTCCGTTTCGTTGTTCTATAATGTTGCAGCAGCCAATGGCACGCTGGAAAAGATTTCCCGCTCGCTGCTGTATGCCTGCCGTAAATTCCCGGGAATGCTGCCATATGCACTGTTCGCCGTTGCTGTCATCCTGTCGGTCATGGGTGCAGCATACTTCACGGTTCTGGCATTCCTCGCTCCCATCACGCTGCTCATCTGCGAAGAGTCCAAGATGGACAAGCTGACCGGTGCAGTCGCCATCAACTGCGGCGCATTGGCGGGCGGTGATTTCCCGACGGCTGCGCTTGGCGTTATCTTCCGTGGTCTGATGGACAGCTCCTATGAGGCAGCTCCCGAACTGGAAGCCATTGATTCTTTCGTGACCTGCCTGAAAATGTTCGGTCTGGCAGTCCTGTTCTCTCTGATCCTCGTTACGATTTTCCGTTTTGCACTGCCTGCAAACCGCAACATCGGCAAAGATATCAAGTTTGAAAAACCGGAAGCATACACCACCGCACAGAAGCAGACGCTCTATCTCATGGTCGCGATGATGGCAGTCGTTCTGGTTTTCCCGCTGCTCAAGCTGCTGATCCCCGGCAATGCGGTCATCAAGCTGGTTGCAGGAAAGATCGACGTCGGCTTGGTCGCATTCGTCTTCGCTGTCATTGCGCTGCTGATGAAGCTTGCTCCGCAGAAGGAGATCATCGCTCGTGTTCCTTGGAATACTATCCTGATGATCGCCGGAGCTGGTATGCTGATCGCCGTTGCAGTTGAGGCTGGAACCATTGACCTGCTGTCCAACTGGATCGGCAGCAACGTTCCGACCTTCCTGGTTCCGATCGCATTCAGTCTGGTCGGCGCAGTCATGAGCTTCTTCAGCTCTACCACCGGTGTTGTCTGCCCGGCTCTGTTCCCGCTGATCCCCGGTCTGTCCGCAACGACGGGTCTGGGCGCGGCCAATCTGTTCACCTGCACGGTTCTCGGCGCGCAGAGCAGTGCAATCAGCCCCTTCTCTTCCGGCGGTTCCCTGATTCTGGGTTCCTGTGGCAATGAGGAAGAGCGCAGCAGCCTGTTCAACCGTCTGCTGTTCGTCGCAACGCCTATCAGCATCGGTGTTGCAGCTATATTCAACCTCATCGTTTCTATGGTTCTGTAAAAGTCTGATTCACTCCGGGGAGGGGAGGCTCCCCTTTTCCGGAGTGCCTTTTTGAGAGAGTATAAGAACGCAAATGTGTGAAAAATGGAGAGTACCATGCTGAAATTATACGATAACGGGATCTACCTTGTAAACGGCGAGACCATCTGCTCCTGCCCTGAGGAAGTGGCCCAGAAGACCGGCCGCACCGTGGACGCAAAGGAAGCGGAGAAAGGCACTATGGCCTACGGTATCCTGCAGGCCCACAACAAGAGCGGTGATCCCGACCAGCTGCAACTGAAGTTCGACTCGATGACCAGCCACGACATCACCTATGTCGGCATTATCCAGACGGCCCGCGCTTCCGGCATGAAGCAGTTCCCGCTGCCCTATGTCCTGACCAACTGCCACAACAGCCTCTGCGCTGTCGGCGGCACCATCAACGAGGACGACCACAAGTTCGCCCTGTCCGCCGCTCATAAATACGGCGGCATCTACGTCCCTACCAACATGGCCAACATCCACAGCTACAACCGTGAGACCATGGCCGGCGGCGGCAAGATGATCCTCGGCTCCGACTCCCACACCCGCTACGGTGCACTGGGCACCATGGCGGTCGGCGAGGGCGGCGGCGAGCTGGCCAAGCAGCTTCTGGGCCGCACCTATGACTTCGCTCGTCCGCAGGTCATTGCCATCTACCTGACCGGCAAGCCCCGCCCGGGCATCGGTCCCCACGACGTGGCTCTGAGCATCTGCGGTGCCGTCTATAAGAAGGGCTATGTCAAGAACAAGGTCATGGAGTTCGTCGGCCCCGGCATTGCCGGCCTGCCCATCGAGTATCGCAACGCCATCGACGTCATGACCACCGAGACCACCTGCTGGTCCTCCATCTGGGTCACCGATGAGGAGACCCAGCGTTACTACACTATCCACGGCCGTCCGCAGGACTTCAAGAAGCTGCAGCCTGCGGAGGTGGCCTACTACGATGGCTGCGTCTACATCGACCTGAGCACCATTGAATCCACCATCGCTATGCCGATGCACCCCTCCAACACCTACACCATCCACGAGCTGCAGGCCAACGCTGCCGATATCCTGCACGCTGTACAGGAAGAGGCCAACAAGCAGATCAAGGGTGCCAAGATGAATCTGGACAGCAAGTTCCACGATGGTGCCATCTGGGTCGATCAGGGCGAGATCGCTGGCTGCGCCGGCGGCACCTTCGACAACATCTGCGCCGCTGCCGACATCCTGCGGGGTCAGAGCTGCGGCAACGGTGCCTTCACCCTGAGCATCTATCCGGGTTCTATGCCCGCCCTGAGCGAACTGCTCAAGAATGGCCGTGCCAACGATCTGGTCAACGCCGGTGCCATCATGCGCGAGTGCTTCTGCGGCCCCTGCTTCGGTGCAGGCGACTGCCCGGCCAACGGCGAGTTCTCCATCCGCCACACCACCCGCAACTTCCCGAACCGCGAGGGCTCCAAGCCGGGCGAGGGTCAGATGGCTGCCGTTGCCCTGATGGACGCCCGGTCCATCGCGGCCACCGCAGCCAACGGCGGCAAGCTGACCGCTGCCACCGATCTGGACGTGGAGTATACGAACCCCGAGTACCACTACAACGCCTCCCTGTACGAAAAGCGCGTCTACAACGGCTGGGGCAAGGCTGAGCCGGACGCAGAGCTGCGCTTCGGCCCCAACATCAAGGACTGGCCCGAGATGCCTGCCCTGACCAACGACCTGCTGGTCAAGGTCTGCTCCTACATCACCGACCCCGTCACCACCACCGACGAGCTGATCCCCTCCGGTGAGACTTCTTCCTATCGCTCCAACCCCGAACGTCTGTCGGAGTTCGCTCTGAGCCGCCGCGATCCCCAGTACGTCTCCCGTAGCAAGGTCATGCGCCAGATCGAGCGCGACCGCGAGGCGGGCAAGGCCCTGCCCGAGGAAGTCCTGAACGTCTATGCTGCCCTGACTAAGGCTGGTGTGAAGAACGATCCCGCCCACACCGACATCGGCTCCACCATCTTCGCCAATATGCCCGGCGACGGTTCCGCCCGTGAGCAGGCCGCTTCCTGCCAGCGTGTCATGGGTGCATCCGCTAACTTTGCCAAGCAGTACGCCACCAAGCGTTACCGCTCCAACTGCATCAACTGGGGCATGACGCCCTTCCTCGTAGAGAACCCCGAGGTGTTTGAACTGGGCGATTACATCTTTGTGCCCGGCATCCGCGAGGCAGTTCTCGAGAACAAGGCCAGTTTTACTGCTTACGCCGTCAAACCGGACGGCACCGTGACCGCCTTCCCGGTCTCCACCGGTGCCCTCACCGAGCCGGAGCGTCAGATCATCGCCGACGGCTGCCTCATCAACTACTATCGGAACAACCAGTAAGCAACCATTCTCCCAGAGAATGGTTCAAGATTGGATCTGACGATTTTACAAACGGCCGGTCTTAAGGTATCATAGTTTCAGAGTCGGTCTGCTGCTCTCCGAAACCGGGGAACGGTGGATCGGCATTGTGATGGCTCGGAAACTATGCCAAAATGGAATATGTCTTGTGTACAAGAGAAATTTTTGGCGATTCTTAACGAATATTAAGACTGACGCTATGCCTTTTGTAAGATTGTCCGATTATGATAGAACCATCAGGAGCGGCGCAGTGAGGCGCTGCCCCGCAAGTACGGTATAACGATTGAAGAAACCACCTGCCAAGGAGGAAAAAAGCATGGAGATCAAGAAAGCAGCCACGGCTGGCACTCTGGAATCCAGCGACTGTATGGTGACCGTCGAGCCGGGTGAGGGTAAGATCGATTTCTCCCTCGAAAGCTCCGTCATCCACCAGTACGGCAACCAGCTGCGCAAGGTCGCACTGGAGACCCTGAAGAATCTGGACATCGACAACGTCCGCATCACCATCGTGGACAAGGGCGCACTGGACTGCACCCTGAAGGCCCGCATCGAGGGCGCGGTGTTCCGCTCTGTTGACCAGTATGAGAATCTGCCTTGGGGAGGTGCCATTCGATGAATAATCCGAACAAGAAGCGCCTGCGCCGCACGATGATGTTCCTGAATGCGCAGAAGCCCGGCCTCATCAAAGACCCTTACATTTATAAGGCCGACTCCCTGATGCTGGACCTCGAGGACGCTGTCGCCGAGAACCAGAAGGATGTCGCCCGTTTCAGCCTGTATCACGCCCTGAAGACCGTGGATTACCGCGGTGCAGAGCGCGTCGTCCGCATCAACGGTCTGGACACTCCCTACTGGCGTGAAGACATCCGTGCCTGTGTGGCCGGCGGCTGCGACTCCATCCGCATCCCCAAGACCGAGCACGCTGAGGATGTCCACCGCGTGGCTGCTGCCATCGCCGAGGACGAGAAGACCTACGGCCGCCCCGAGGGCGAAGTCCTCATCATCGCTGCTCTGGAGTCTGCCCGCGGCGTCATGAACGCTCTGGAGATCTGCGAGAGCGATGAGCGCCTGTTCGGCATCGCTCTGTCTGGCGGCGACTACACCAAGGACCTGCAGACCCACATCACCGGCACCGGCATTGAGCTGATGGGCGCCCGCCAGCAGATGATCATTGCAGCCCGCGCAGCAGGCGTGCAGTGCTTCGACACCGTCTTCACCGACCTGAAGGACATGGACGGCTTCCGCAAGGACGTCGAGAACATCCACCTGATGGGCTTCGACGGCAAGTCCATCATCAACCCCCGTCAGATCCCCATCGTCCATGAGATCTTTACTCCCACCCAGAAGGACATCATCTTCGCCGAGAAGGTCGTCAAGGAGATCGACTCCAAGAAGGCTCTGGGCATCGGCGTCTTCACCGTTGACGGCAAGATGATCGACATCGCCTTCTACGACGGTGCAAAGCGCACCATCGATCTGGCAAAGGCATCCGGCGTGTATAAGGGGGATTTGTAATTATGTTGAACGCAGTCGGCAGAGAAATTCCCGAAGAGATCCTCGAGCGCACCGGCAAAGAGGTCTTCCAGGGCAACAATTATAAAGACGGCAAGGCTTTCCAGAAGGCCAGCCCGAAGGTCACCCCCGTGATGCGCAATGACCACGACAAGATGGTCAAGGACATCCACGAGGCCCTCGTCAAGTGCGGCGCACACGACGGTATGACCGTCTCCTTCCACCACCACTTCCGCGAGGGCGACCTCGTGGTCTGCATGGTCATGGAAGAGATCCACAAGATGGGCTTCAAGAACATCACCCTGAGCGCAAGCTCTCTGGGCAAGGCTCATGACGCCCTCGTCCCCATGATCGAGGACGGCACCATCGTCAACATCGAGTCTTCCGGCGTGCGCGGCAAGATCGGCGATGCTATTTCTCATGGCAAGCTGAAGGGCCTGGCTACCATGCGCAGCCACGGCGGCCGTGTCCGCGCCATTGAGACCGGCGAGACCCATGTGGACATCGCCTTCATCGGCGCACCCTCCTGTGACGAGTACGGCAACTGCTCCGGTATGGGCGGCAAGACCAACTGCGGCGTCCTGAGCTATGCTTACGTGGACGCTGAGATGGCTGACTATGTCGTCGCTGTCACCGATTGCCTCGTGGACTACCCCAACTATCCCGCAGAGATCAACCAGACCAAGGTGGATTACGTCTGCGTCGTGGATCAGATCGGCATCCCCGAGAAGATCGCCACCGGCGCTGCAAAGCCCACCACCGACCAGCGCAAGATCCTGATGGCCGAGTACTGCACTCAGGTCGTTGCAAACACCCCCTACTTCAAAGATGGCTTCTCTTATCAGACCGGTGTCGGCGGCGCATCCATCGCCTCCACCATCTCTCTGTCCAAGATCATGGAAGAGAAGAACATCCACATGGGTCTGGGCGTCGGTGGTCTGACCAAGCCCATGTGCGAGCTGCTGGACCGCGGTCTGGCCCGCAAGCTGGTGGATACGCAGGACTTCGACCTGGACGCTGTCAACAACGTCACTTCCAATCCCAACCACTTCCCCATCTCTGCTGGCGAGTACGCAAGCCCGATGAACAAGGGTGCTTTCGTCAACAAGCTGGATTACGTCATTCTGGCCTCTCTGGAAGTTGATACCCACTTCAACTGCAACGTCGTCGTCGGCTCCGATGGCATCATCACCGGCGCACAGGGCGGCCATCCCGATACCGCACAGGGTGCAAAGTGCACCATCGTCATCGCTCCTCTGCTGCAGGGCCGCATCCCGGCCATCTGCACCGACGTGACCACCGTGACCACCCCGGGCGAGAGCGTGGACATCGTCGTTACCGATTACGGCGTGGCCGTCAACCCCCGCCGTCCCGATCTGCTGGAGGCTCTGAAGGCCGCCGACTGCGTCCCTCTGAAGACCATCGAGGAGCTGCGCGACATCGCCTACTCCATCGTCGGCGAGCCGGAGAAGGTCCAGTTCGGCGACCGCATCGTGGGCATCATCGAGGCCCGCGACGGCACTGTCATGGACGTCGTCCGCGAAGTCAAGCCTTTCTCTTTCCGCGAAGATTGAGTGATATAGCGTAAAAGCGGGAATGTGGCTTGCCAACCACGCTTCGGAATGGATTCACGGAGATTCCTTCGCTCTTCTCACCCCCGCTTTTGCGGCTAAATATGCACACAAGCTTCATGCGATTCTCCTTTTTCAAGGTTTTGTGTTTTATACCGGCATAAAACCAGAGAGCAGCCAACTGCACCGCGCGCAGTTGACTGCTCTTCTTTGTTTCTATGAAAAAATAAATGACGCGCTTACGGCACGAACCGATAGCCGACGCCGCGGATGGTGATGATGTGCTGGGGCGTGCGGGCGTTGTCCTCTATCTTGCTGCGCAGACGGTTGATGTAGACCATGATGGCGTTGTCGTCCACGGCGATGAGGTTGCCCCATATCTGCTCGTATATCATATCCTTGGTGAACACCTGCTGCGGGTGGCGCACGAAGAGCAGCAGCAGGCTGCGCTCTTTCTCGGAGAGGTTCAGCTCCACATTGTTTTTATAAAAGCGCATGGTGGTGGTGTCGCAGAGGAAAGGCCCGCAGCTGATCTGCTGGTTGTTCTCCTGCGAGAAGCTCTTGCTGCGGCGGATGAGGGCCTTGACCTTTGCGCCCAAAATCTGGGGACGGAAGGGCTTGGTGACATAGTCGTCGGCGCCCAGCGAGAGGCCGTACATGAAATCGTAGTCCTCGTTGCGGCCGCTGATGATGATGACCGGCGTGGTGACGCCGTTGCGCCGGATGGTCTGGATGACATCGAATCCCTCCATGTCGCCCAGCGTGATGTCCATCAGGATCATATCCAGCGTGCTGCTCTGCCGCGCGATGAGGTCCAGCGCCGCCGCGCCGCTGTTGACGACGAGAGGGTCCATCTCATTGCTTATCATAACTTTCGATAAAAGTTTGCAAATCGCTGGATCATCGTCTACAATAAGAACATGATACGACATGATAACTCCCTGCACTTTTCTGACCGGAAAAATTTGTTTCACTTGCGATAAATAAAATTATAACATTTTTAGACAGGAAGAGCAAGACCGCCCCAAAGGAGGACTCGATATGAAGGAGAACGCCCCGAAAAAGATACGCTTCCAGACGCTGCGCACCCTGTGGCTGCCGCTGGCCATCGGCGTCGTCACGGTAGCCGCACTGGCTGTCGTGGTGGGTATGGTGTGGAAGGACTACCGCACCGCCATGATGGACAGCCAGACGAGGCAGATGGAGCTGGTGGTGCAGAGCACCGCCGACAGCATCCGCGTCCTGCTGGAAGAATACGCCGACCGGCTGGACTCCATCGCCGGAAAAGCGGAGGCCAGCAAAGCGTTCCGCCCCACGGTGGCCCGGAGCGATACCATCCGGGACGTCTGGCTGGAAAACAGCAACGGCGAGGTCATCTACAGCTGCTACGGCATCAGCGCCGTCTGCGATGTCCTCATCACCCGGACGGAGGACATCTCCTACTGGCAGTACCACAGCGGTGACGAGCACTATCTTGTGATGAAGAAGAAGGCCGGGGATGAGACAGCCTGCCTCGTGGTAGACTCCACTGTCATGTATCAGCAGCTCATCTCGGAGATCCATGTCGGCAGGAACGGCTACATCATGATAAAGAATGACGATAACCTTGTGGTCATGCACCCCGAAGCCGTTCAGTGGGGCATCAAAGTCGTGGAGGGCCGCCAGCGCATCTATCAGGGAAAGGAACTGGACATGAGCAGTCTGAGTGAGCTGCTGCGCGCTCAGCAGGAAGAGGAATCCGGCACACTGGACTACTACTCCTACTGGTGGGCCGACCCGGATCTGCCCCGGGTGCATAAGATAAGCGCCTTTCGTCATCTGGACGTGGGGGGCAGCTTCTGGATCGTCAGCGCCGTGGTGGACTACGACGATTTCTACGAGCCGGTACAGCAGAGCTTCGTGAAGGTGGTCCTCATCTTCGGCGGCGTGGCGCTGGTGCTGGTGCTCTTCATGTTCCAGATGTTCCGGCTGCAGGAGCGTGACCGCCGCAGCGCGACCGAGATCAGCGATCTGAAGACTCTGAACCAGGCCCTCGAAGAGCTCCACCGCAGCGAAGAGTCGCTGGCCCACGGCCAGCGGCTGCAGATGATGGGGACCCTCACCGGCGGCATCGCCCATGAGTTCAATAACTTCCTGACCCCCATCACCGGCTATGCCGACCTCATCATGGCCGACGCCGACCCGGGCAGCGAAATTTATGACAACGCGATGGAGATCAGCGAGGCGGCGCAGAAAGCACAGGAGGTCGTGAAACAAATTTCCTCCATGAGCCGGAAAAACGTGGAGACGGTCTACGACGCCGTGTCGGTGGAGGGACTGCTCCATCGGACCCGGAAGCTGGTGGAGACGAACTGCCCGAAGAATGTGGAGCTGAAGGAAGAAAATGAGCTCAGCGGCGAATGCGTTCTGGGCAATGCGACCCAGCTGCAGCAGGTGCTGCTGAACATCAGCATCAACGCCATCCACGCCATCGGCGCCGAGGGCGGAAAGTTGACCATCCGGGGCAGTGTCGTGCCGCGCAGTGAGCTGGCGGCGCTCTTCCCGGAAGAGAAGATTTCCGAAGAATGGTCGAGCTACGTCTGCCTGAGCGTCACCGACACCGGCTGCGGCATGGACAAGGAGACGATGCAGCACATCTTCGAGCCCTTCTTCACCACAAAGAAGACCGGCGAAGGCACCGGCCTCGGCCTTGCCCTGGCGGACCAGATCATCCGCACCCACCGGGGCCGTATCCGGGCGGAGAGCACCATCGGCAGAGGCACGACCTTCTATGTCTATCTGCCGGTGCTGGAGCAGCAGCAGGAGCGCGAACAGCTGCAGTGGGGCGTGGACAGCAAGCTGCGCATTCTTGCGGCGGACGACAACAACAAGGTCCTCGACCTGCTGGACAAAGACCTCAGCGCGCTGGGCCTGAGTGTGTCCACCTGCTCCCGCCGGGACGAGCTGCGCCAGCTGCTGGAGCGGCAGCCCTTCGACGTCCTTGCCATCGACGAGAGCCTGATGAGCAGCAGCGGCGTGGATTTCTGCATGGCCATCCGGGGCCGCTACCCGGGCATGACCCGCATCGTGATGACCAATGCCCCTACAAGGGAGATCGTGGACGCCCGCAGCCACGGCGTCATCGACGGCTATGTGGTAAAACCTGTGTCGGCATCTACGCTTCTGGCCCAGATAAGGAGCAGCCGGAAAGAATAAACAACGCAAAAGGCGTCCGAAAGGACGCCTTTTGTGTTGCACTCTATTGTATCCAACCTTCCATACACAATCTTACAGGATATTAAGGAATTTCTTAACAAACCGTAACGAGAAGGGCTTTGGGCTGTAAGTTTGAGTCTGTATACTTGAACCATAACGAACGGGAATGATTCTGGATGACAAAACAGAATGCATCCCCAGTATACGAAAAAGGAAAGGAAGTACAAACCCATGAGTGATACGATCCTCGCTCTGCTCGGCTTTGCAACGGTGATTGCGGTCATCGTCCTGCTGCTGCGCAATGTCACGGTCCCTGCACTGGCATTCGTCAGCGTCTCGACCATCACCGCAGCCATTCTGGTGGCTACCGGTGCTTTCACCCTGGATGAAATGGCTGGCTTTATCAAGGAGGGCGTCAAGGGCGTCCACGGTACGGCTGTCCTGTTCATCTTCTCCGTCCTGTTCTTCGGCGTCATGACCGATGCAGGTATGTTCGACAAGATCATCGGTGCGCTGATGAAGAAGGTCGGCAACAACGTCGTCGGCGTTGCTCTGATGACCTGCCTCATCGCCATCATCGGCCATCTGGACGGCGGCGGCGCTTCCACCTTCCTCATCACCATCCCCGCCATGCTGCCCGTCTACAAGCGCCTGCACATGCGCCGTGAGACCCTGCTGCTCATCTGCGTCACCGCAATGGGCGTCATGAACCTAATGCCCTGGGGCGGCCCCACCATGCGCGCTGCAAGCGTCATCGAGATGGAGCCCAACGACCTGTGGTTCCAGCTCATGCCCATGCAGATCGTCGGCCTGGTGCTGGCTGTCGGCACCGCCATCTTCTGGGGCCTGCAGGAGAAGAAGCGCATCGCAAAGCTCGGCGATGCCATCGTTGCTGAGGACGCCGGCAAGTACGACGACTCCGACGACGGCAAGAAGGACGAGGCTCTGGCTCGTCCCCAGAACTTCATCTTCAACGTCATCCTGACTCTGGCCGTCATCATCGTGCTGGTTCTGGACATCTTCCCCTCTTACTACGTCTTCATGGTCGGCTGCGCTCTGGGCATTCTGGTCAACTACCGCGGCAAGAAGCTGCACAACTCCATCATCAAGAGCCACGCCTCCGCTGGCCTGAGCATGGCTTCCACCATCCTGTGTGCCGGTGTCTTCCTCGGTGTCCTGAGCAAGAGCGGCATCATGGAGAAGATGGCCATTATGATGGCCAACGTCATCCCCGCCTCTCTGGGCCGTTTCCTGCCCATCATCATCGGCATCCTGAGCGTGCCTCTGGCTCTGCTGTTCGATACCGACTCCTACTTCTACGGCCTGCTGCCCGTTCTGGTCAGCGTTGGCAACCAGTTCGGCGTCAACCCGGCTCACATCGCCATCGCAATGGTCGTCTGCCGCAACTGCGCTACCTTCATCAGCCCGGTGGCTCCCGCTACCTATCTGGGCATCGGTCTGGCCGGTGTCGAGATCAAGGACCACATCAAGTACTGCTTCGGCTGGCAGTGGGGTGTTTCCATCGTCTGCCTCGTCGCTGGTCTGATCCTCGGCGTCATCCACTTCTGATAAACTGAGCTCCCGCCCGGCTGCCCTTCGTTGGACGGCCGGGCATTTTTGTAGAATACTTTTTACCACTTTTTTCCAAGGAGGCTGCTGCAATGCGTGAGACCCCAGTCTGCACCGCGGCCGATGCCATCTACAAGCTGGCGGCGGGCAATCTGAAATATCTGAACGCGGAAAGCGGGAGCGGCGATATTTCCCGCCGTATCCGGATGTCCACATGGGCGAAGGGCCAGTCGCCCTACGCCATCATCGTCACCTGTTCGGATTCCCGGGTCATCCCGGAGAACATCTTCTCGGCGGGCATCGGTGAGCTGTTCGTCATCCGGCTGGCGGGCAACGTCATCGACGACCACCAGCTGGGCAGCATCGAGTACGCTGCCGGCCATCTGGGCTGTCGGCTGGTGGTGGTGCTGGGCCATACCCACTGCGGTGCGGTGGATGCCGCCATCAACCACGAGTCCTCCGGCTATATCCGTTACATCACGGACGAGATCAAGAAGGCCATCGGGGACGAAACAGACCCCTACAAGGCCAGCTGTCTCAATGTCCGGCACAGTGTGCAGGAGATCGAAAAGAGCCTGTGTATCCATAACATCGAGGAGGAAACGGGCCTGCGGGTCGTCGGTGCGATGTACCACATCGAGGACGGCAGCGTCGAATTCCTGTAAGGAACTCCCAGCATTGCGGCGGAACGGCCCTTTCCCAGACCGGGAAAGGGCCGTTTCTTGTGTTTGACAATCGACGGCTGTCAGTTTATACTAACGCTGAAAAAGCTGATACAACAGGAGGACAGGACAATGGTTCAGGTAGACCTTATCACAGGATTTCTCGGGGCAGGGAAGACCACCTTCCTGCGCAGATACGCGGCATGGTGGGCCGGGCAGGGCGTCAAAGTCTGTGTGCTGGAAAACGACTTCGGCGCGGTGAACGTGGACGCCATGCTCCTGCAGGACCTCGAGGCGCAGGGCGTGGAGCTGGAGACCATCAGCGGCGGCTGCGACTGCGACACCCACCAGCGCCGGATGCGGACAAAGCTCATCTCCATGGCCATGCGGGGCTTTGAGAGGGTCATCGTGGAGCCCAGCGGCATCTTTGACGTGGACGAGTTCTTCGACGTGCTGCGGGACGAGCCGCTGGACCGCTGGTATCAGCTGGGCAATGTCATCGCCATCGTGGATGCCCTTCTGCCGGAAGAACTTTCCCCGCAGGCAGAATATATCCTCGCTTCCGAGAGTGCATGGGCGGGCAGTGTCCTCCTGAGCCGCTGTCAGCTGGCCTCTGACGCGCAGAAGCAGGGGGCAGAAGCCCATCTGGCCCGTGCGCTGGAAGCCTGCAAGTGCTCCCGGAAGTTCGGCCCGGAGGAGATCATTGCGAAGGACTGGGCCGATTTGACCGGCGACGATATGGCCCGCATCGCAAAGTGCGGCTGTCGGCAGGCCAGCTGCGAAAAGCTCCACTTCGACGCGCATGATGCTTTTACCTCGGCCTACTTCCTCGAGCTGGGTCTGCCCCGTGCTCGGCTGGAAAAGAACATCCCGTCCCTCTTCACAGACCCCGCCTGCGGAAATGTCCTCCGGGTGAAAGGCTTCGTGGAGGATGATGGCCAGTGGTATGAGCTGAATGCTGCCGCCGCCGGTCTGACGGCGGCCCCCATCCCGCAGGGACAGCAGGTGCTCATCGTCATCGGCGAGGGGTTGGACAAGGCCCGGCTGGAAGAAGACTTGAGACAATGAGTTTTCCACAATGAAACAGATAATTGTGCAATATTGATTGCGCCGAACCTCCTGCAGCGTTATAATAGAGAAAAATAAATCAGGAGGCCGTTTCATGAGCATTTCGACCACCCAAAAGCCGACCACCCGCCGCATCGTGGGCATGGTGGTGGGCATTGTCATTATTGGTCTGGGCATCGCCCTCTTCAAGCAGTCCCATCTCGGCAACGACTCCATCAGCGCACTGAATATGCGCCTTGCCGAGCTGCTGGGCATCTCGCTGGGCGTGCAGAACGTCGCCACCAACATCCTCTTTTTTGCGCTGGAATTCTGGTTTGGGCGCAAGTACATCGGCCTTGGCACCTTCGTCAACGGCATCGGCATGGGGTTCATCATAACCTTCTTCTACGACCCCATTGCCGCGGCCTTCGGCCCGGCAGCGTCCCTGCCGGAACAGTTGGTGTGGGTGGTGCTGGCCGTCCTTGTGACGGCGCTGGGCGCGTCTCTCTACCAGACGGCTGACCTCGGCATTGCGCCCTACGATTACCTCTCGCTGGGTCTGCGGGACTACACGCACTTCCAGTACTTCGGCTGCCGCGTCTTCACCGACGCCTTCTGCGCCCTGCTCTGCTGGCTCCTGGGCGGTCTTGTGGGTCTGGGCACCCTCATCTGCGCGTTCTGCCTCGGACCCTTCATCCAGTTCTTCAACGGCCTCGTCTCCGAGCGGGTCCTGCAGTATAAGCCCGAAAAAGCATGAGCATAACGAAAAAGACATCTGCCGGCGGCAGATGTCTTTTTTGTATCTTACTCGAATTTGAACAGCGGCGTGCCGGTGGAGACGATGCCGCCCGCGATGATATGGAGCTTTGGCAGGTCATCGCCATTGGTCACGATGATGGCGCTCTCGGTGGAGAGCCCGGCAGCGCGGATGGCGTCGAGGTCCACGTTCAGCAGGGGCGTTCCGGCTTTGACGGCCTGTCCTTCCCTGACCAGCGGGGTGAAGCCGCTGCCCCGCAGGGCGATGGTGTCCATCCCGATGTGGATGAGCAGCTCGATGCCCTCGGTGCTTTCCAGCCCCACAGCGTGGAGGGTGGGGACGATGGAAGTGACCTTTCCGTCGAAGGGAGCGTAGACCGTGCCGCCGATGGGCTCGATGCCGCAGCCCGGGCCGAGGATGGCTGCGGCGAACGTCTCGTCCGGGAGCTGTTCCAGCGGGAGAACGATGCCGTCCATGGGGGCTTTGACGACCATCTTTTCACCGGAGAACCGCGTCTCTTCCGCAGTCTTTGCCCTGCCGCCGAAGAGCCTGTCCAAAAAGCCCATAGAGAAAACCTTCCTTCCACTCATGTTTCTTTCAAAGATAGCATACTGACGCCCCAAAAGCAACCAGCGTTTCGCATAAAATGGAGGGAAAAGTTTTGGCAGTTACATCAGAGCGATGAGCTGCTCGATCTCTTCCATCTTAGTGGCCCAGCTGGTGGCGATGCGGACGACGGTGTGGCTGTCGTCGAACTTCTCCCAGAAGCCGAACTTTGCCTTGCCTTCCAGCGCGGCCAGCTGGGCGTTTTCCAGCACGACGAAGAGCTGGTTGGTGGGGGAGTCCATAAAGAAGCGGTAGCCCTTTGCGGCGAGGCCCTTCTTGAGGGCGTTGGCCGTCTCGATGGCGTTGCGGCTGATGCGGGTGTAGAGGTCGTCGGTGAAGAGAACGTCGAACTGGATGCCCATGAGGCGGCCCTTGGCCAGCAGAGCGCCCTGCTGCTTGACCATCGTCATGAAGTGGGCCGGTGCGCCGTGGGGGAAGACCACGGCCTCGCCGCAGAGTGCGCCCACCTTGGTGCCGCCGATGTAAAAGACGTCGGTGAGCCTGGCGAGGTCGGCCAGGGTCACATCGGTGCCTTCGCTCACCAGCGCATAACCCAGACGTGCGCCGTCCACGAAGAGGGGCATATGGTAGGTGTGGCAGACGGCGGACAGGGCCTCGAGCTCAGCCTTGCTGTACAGGGTGCCGTACTCGGTGGGGTGGGAGATATACACCATGCCGGGGAAGACCATGTGGTCGTGGTTCGAGTCGGCGTAGAAGGTCTTGCAGAAATCCTCCACCGTGGCGGCGTCCAGCTTGCCGTTCTTCTGGGGCAGGCCGATGACCTTGTGGCCGGTGAACTCGATGGCACCCGCCTCATGACCGGCCACATGGCCGGTGGCGGCGGCGATGACGCCCTCCCAGCGGCGGAGCATGGAGGCGATGACGATGGAGTTGGCCTGGGTGCCGCCGGAGATGAAGAAGACGTCTGCCTCGGGGCAGGCGCAGGCGGCGCGTATCTTCTCTTTTGCGCTGGCGCAGTAGGGGTCGGTGCCGTAGCCGGACACCTTCTCGAAGTTCGTTTCCGTCAGCTTCTGAAGGATGGCGGGATGCGCACCCTCGCAGTAGTCGTTCTCAAAATACAGCATATTCTTTCCCTTTCCTTTATTACGATAAAGAAGATGATTCTATTGTGAGCCAGGAACGCACTTTTGTCAACCCTTTGGAACCACGGAAAAATGCCCACCCTTTGCTGTATCTTTAATTTATTTGTGGTATACTTTTACAGTATAACCGAATATATATCGGGAGGGACAGCAAATGAAGCAGATGCTCCGGAAAAAGGACGTCTGGGTACTTTTGGCGGCGCTCATCGGGGCGTTCGCCTGTGTGACGCTCATCCAGTTCATCAGCGGCCGCATCGACGGTGTGGCCTCGATGGTGTTCCTGCTGGCGGTGTTTTTTGTTTCCATGTACACCGACGGCTACTGGTGGGGCGTGGCCGGTTCTGTCATCAGCGTGCTGGCGGTCAATTTCGCGTTCCGCGCACCCTACTTTGCCTTCAACTTCACCATCCCGGAGAACATCTTCTCCGGCGTGGTGATGCTGGTGGTCTCCTTTATGACGAGCACCCTGACCACCCGCATCAAAAAGCAGGAGCAGCTGCGGATGGAGAGCGAGACAGAGAAGATGCGGGCCAACCTCCTGCGGGCTGTCTCCCACGACCTGCGCACTCCGCTGACGTCCATCTACGGGTCCTGCTCTACGGTCATCGACAACTACGACTCGCTGGGCCGGGAGCAGAAGATAAAGCTCCTTTCCGAGGCCTGTGCCGACGCCCAGTGGCTCAACCGGATGGTGGAAAATCTGCTCTCCGTCACCCGCATCGACGCCGACGGCGTCGCCATCCAGAAGACGCCCACCGTGCTGGAAGAGCTGGTGGATACGGTGCTGGTGCGGTTCCAGAAGCTCCACCCCGGCGTACCGGTGGAAGTAAAGCTTCCGGATGACTTCATCGTCATCCCGATGGACTCCATGCTCATCCAGCAGGTGCTGACGAACCTTTTGGAAAACGCGGTGCTCCACGCCAAGGGGATGACCTGCCTGACGCTGCGGGTGTTCACGCTGGGGCAGCGGGCAGTGTTTGAAGTCATTGACAACGGCTGCGGCATCCCGAAAGAGCGGCTCAAGACCCTCTTCACCGGCACGACCCTGACGCAGGATACCTCGTCGGGCGGCAAGCACGGCATGGGCATCGGGCTGTCGGTATGCGCGGCCATCATCAAAGCCCACGGCGGCGAGATAAAGGCCGAGAGCACGCCCGGCGAGGGTACGACCATCCGGTTCTGGCTGGAGACCGAAGAAGTGGATACGGAGGAAACAGAGGATGAGCAATAATAAATTCAAGGTACTTATCATCGAGGATGAGGCGAACATCTGCAGCTTCATCCAGACTCTGCTGGAGACCAACGGCTATCAGGCGCTGGTGGCCCAGACCTGCGTGATGGGCATGACCATGTTCATCTCCTATAACCCGGACCTCGTCATCCTGGACCTCGGCCTGCCCGACCGGGACGGTTTGGACGCCATCCGCTCCATCCGGCAGAAGTATCTGACCCCCATCATCGTCCTGTCGGCCCGCACCACCGAGCAGGATAAGATCGAGGCCCTCGACCTCGGTGCCAACGACTATATCACCAAGCCCTTCGGTACCGGTGAGCTGCTGGCCCGGGTGCGGGCTGCGCTGCGGGTGAACCGCTATGGCGGCGGGAGCTTGCCCGGCGGAGTGTTCAGCGCACAGGGCCTCACCATCAACTACGAGCGCCGCAAGGTGTTCGTGGACGGGCAGGAGGTGCGCCTGACCCAGACGGAATACAACATCGTGGCTTTTTTGTCCGAGCACGCCGGGCGCGTGATGACCTATGCGGCCATCGTCCGGGCCATCTGGGGCGACACGGACGCCAGCAGTACCAAGAAGCTGCAGGTGAATATGGCCAATATCCGCAAAAAGCTGGGCAGCCGCCCGGGCAGCAATACTTATATCCTCAACGAGCTTGGCGTCGGCTATCGGATGATAGAAGAAGACGCAAAGCCTCTGGAACCTGCGGAGGAAACGAAATGACACTGGCGCTGAGCCTGTTTGTCCTGTTTTATATTTTGATGCTGGCGGTGCAGCAGTACCGCCCCTGGGTCGCGCTGGGCGGGGCCGGGGCGTTCCTGCTGCTGGGAAAGCTGGGCGTGTATGATTTCACGCTGGCGGACGCCGCCCGGGCCGTAGACTTCAATGTCCTGCTGATGATGGCGGGAATGATGGGTACGGTCTTTCTTTTTATCCAGAGCAAGATGCCAGCCCGGCTGGCCGAAGAGCTCATTGCCCATGTGCCGGATGTCCGGTGGGCCGTGTCGGTGCTGGCTTTGCTGGCGGGGTTCATCAGTGCCTTTGTGGACAATGTGGCCACCGTGCTGATGGTGGCTCCGGTAGGGCTTGCCATCGCCCGGCGGCTGAAACTATCGCCGGTGCCGGTGCTCATCGCCATTGCGGTGTCGTCCAATTTACAGGGCGCGGCAACGCTGGTGGGGGACACCACGAGCATCCTGCTGGGCGGCTTTGCGGGGATGAATTTCTTCGATTTCTTCTGGATGGAGGGTCGGCCCGGCATCTTTTGGAGCGTGGAGCTGGGAGCGCTGGCCTCGCTGGGGGTGCTGTTCTGGCTGTTCCGGGACCAGCGCCAGCCCGTCCATGTCACGGTGGAAACGGAGGTGGAGGACGACGTCCCCACGGCGCTTCTCCTGCTGACGGTAGGTCTGCTCATCGCGGCGTCCTTCCTGCCTGAGCCTTCTGGCGGCGTGCTGCATCTGCTCTATACCTTGCGCAGCGGGCTCGTCTGCATGGGGCTGTGCCTCTTCGGTGCCGCCCGCGCCTGCTGGCGCAGCCGCTCCCTGAAGCCGCTGGCCGAGACGTTCCAGGCACTGGATTATGACACCCTGCTGCTGCTCTTCAGCCTCTTTATTCTGCTGGAAGGAGTGAGCAGGGCGGGAGTCATCGACGCGGCGGCGCAGCTGTTCCACTCCGCAGCCGGAGACGAGCCGCTTCATCTTTATCTGCTGCTGGTGGCTGCGTCGGTGGGGCTGTCGGCCTTCATCGACAACATCCCCTATGTGGCGGCTATGCTGCCGGTGGTGCAGGGCGTCGCCGCCCTCATGAACGGCGGCGCGGGCATTGAGCCGGAGCTGTTCTACTTCGGTCTGCTTACCGGCGCGACGCTGGGCGGCAACCTGACCCCCATCGGCGCGTCAGCCAACATCGCGGCCATCGGTATTCTCCGCAAGAACGGTGAGACTGTTCGTACCCGGGACTTCCTGCGCATCGGTGTGCCGTTCACGTTGGCAGCGGTCCTCGTGGGGGCGGGGAGCCTCTGGCTGTTCTGGGGCATCTGAGAAAATTCAGGAAAAACTGCAAAATAAGAAGCGTGGTCTGGCAGGCATCTGCCCCGGCAGTAGGCATCACCGGGGCAGATGCCTGTGTTTTTGCGCGCAGGGACGCAAGATAAAATATGCGGAAAAGAATGCAAAAACTTTTTTGAAAAAACGCTTGCATATTATACATGAAAGATGTATTATTATGCAAGTAAAGCAGGGAAAGTGTATTTTTATACATTCAATTTCAGGAAATACTTTACATCCCGATTAAAGTGGTATATTATAAGGAGAAATGATTGCGGTAACACGTTACCACAGTACAGTAAATATGCAATTCCCAGGGAACTTCTATTGGCTCCCATGGAAATGGTAAAAGAAAGGACTTGAGAACGATGATTAAGGTCGGAATTATTGGAGCAACCGGTTATGCAGGCGGCGAGCTCGTAAGAATATTGATGGGACATAAAGATGCAGAGGTTGTCTGGTACGGATCCAGAAGTTATGTAGATCAGAAATATGCAGATGTATATAGAAACATGTTTCAGATTGTAGATGCAAAATGCATGGATGATAACATGGATGAACTTGCAGAGCAGGTAGATGTGATCTTCACAGCAACCCCGCAGGGACTGTGTGCATCTCTGATCAATGAAGAAATCCTTTCAAAGACAAAGATCATTGATCTCAGTGCAGATTTCCGTCTGAAAGATGTGAAGGTTTACGAAGAGTGGTATAAAATCGAACACAAAGCACCGCAGTATATTGATGAAGCAGTCTATGGATTGTGCGAGATTAACCGAGACAAAGTAAAGGATGCACGTATCGTGGCCAATCCGGGATGTTATACAACATGTTCTATCCTGACAGCATATCCGCTTGCAAAGGAAGGACTGATCGATATGAGCACTCTGATCATCGATGCGAAGTCTGGAACTTCAGGAGCAGGAAGAGGAGCAAAGCTTCCGAATCTTTACTGTGAAGTGAATGAAAATATCAAAGCATATGGAGTAGCTACACATCGCCATACACCGGAGATTGAAGAACAGCTCGGATATGCAGCAGGAGAGAAAGTTGTATTGAACTTTACACCGCATTTAGTTCCAATGAATCGTGGAATTCTTGCGACAGAGTATGCAAAGCTTACGAAAAAAGTTACATACGAAGAAGTAAAAGCAATTTATGATAAATATTATGCAGATGAGAAATTTGTTCGTGTTCTGGAGAAAGATCAGTGTCCGGAGACCAAATGGGTAGAAGGAAGCAACTATGTAGACATTGGATTTAAGATCGATGAAAGAACAGGACGGATCATTATGATGGGAGCTATTGATAACCTTGTAAAAGGTGCCGCAGGACAGGCGGTTCAGAATATGAATCTGCTGTTTGGTCTTCCGGAGAGTGAAGGACTTGAACTTGTTCCGATGTTCCCATAAGATATATAAATATAGAAGCAACAAAGTTGCTAAATCACATAATAGTGAGGACAACAGTGAGATAAAGGGTTGCTGGTCGCACATCGTGTGAACAGTAACGATAAAGGTGGTATGTATGATACGTGTAATGACAATAGAGGATTATGATGAAGTATATAAATTGTGGAAGAAGATCCGGGGATTCGGAATTCGCAGTATCGATGATTCGAAAGAAGGTGTCGAACGTTTTCTGCGACGGAATCCGACAACGAGTTTTGTCGCAGTGAAAGAAGGAAAAATCGTCGGAAGTATTCTCTGTGGTCATGATGGAAGACAAGGAAGTCTCTATCATGTATGTGTGAATGAGGCATACCGAAGACATGGAATCGGAAAAGACATGGTCGTGCATAGCATGAAAGCTCTTCAGGAAGAGAAAATTAATAAAGTCTGCCTGATCGCATTTGCACAGAATAATGTAGGAAATGCATTTTGGAATACAATCGGATGGACGGAACGACTTGATGTGAATTATTATGATTTTATTTTAAATGAAGAAAATATTACAGCATTTAATGAACAGTAGGAAGGAAGCAGATCATATGAAGATTATCGAAGGCGGAGTTACCGCAGCAAAAGGATTTGAAGCAGCAGCAACAGCAGCAGGAATCAAATACCAGGGACGTACAGATATGGCGATCATTTACAGTGAGAAACCGTGTAAAGTCGCCGGAACATTTACAACGAATGTAGTAAAGGCAGCTCCGGTGAAGTGGGACAGACAGATTGTAGAGAGCAAACAGAAATCACAGGCAGTTATTGTAAACTCCGGAATTGCAAATGCGTGTACCGGAGAGGAAGGTATGAAATACTGTGAAGAGACAGCAAAAGAGGCAGGAAAAGTTCTTGGAATCGATGAGAAAGGTGTTCTTGTAGGTTCTACAGGAGTTATCGGAATGCAGATCCCAATCGATAAGATCAAAGCCGGAATTACAGAACTTGCCAAGGGAAAGAAAGCTGATCTGGCAAGTGGAACAGAAGCTGCAAAAGCGATCATGACAACTGATACGAAGAAAAAAGAAGTTGCGGTTACATTTATGGCAGGAGATACAGAAGTAACGATCGGAGGAATGGCGAAAGGTTCCGGAATGATTCATCCGAATATGTGTACAATGCTTGGGTTTGTTACTACTGATGCGAAGATTTCCAAGAAGATGCTGCAGGAAG
>ERZ827488.612-NODE-612-length-52422-cov-7.685336_pt1 | contig 52422 bp, 52 predicted proteins | sample MGYA00519771_ERZ827488 | MGnify/ENA primary metagenome ERZ827488 (study PRJEB31778, sample SAMEA3449323) | human gut metagenome | biome: human gut; feature: human-associated habitat; material: faeces | place: United Kingdom | collected 2010/2012 ... | reverse complement strand
TGTTATTAATTTTCATTGCAAGTTAATTATAACAGAAAGAAAGACCTTGAGTTCAATATAAACTCTTGGTCTTTCTTTTTTTCGGGACTATTCTTTTTTCACAGCCCCTTGGACCTGGTTCTGGGTAAATTCAGATATATGTTCCGTTTCTTATACGTGGGTAATGATTGCTGTCAGTAATTCCTGGAATTGCTCAGCCACCCGGTCGGCGGTTTGTTGGACTTCCTGGTGGTTCAGATGTTGTGATGTCATGCCGGCGGCGAGGTTGGTGATACAGGAGATGCCACAGACTTCGATTCCCATGTGGCGGGCAGCGATCGTCTCGCAGGCGGTGCTCATGCCTACGGCATCAGCCCCACAGGTGCGGTACATACGGATTTCTGCCGGAGTTTCATAAGATGGACCGGTAAGCTGAAGGTATACACCTTCTTTCAGAGGAATGCCGAGTTTTTGGGCTTCTTTCTTTATGATCTGCTGCATCCGTTCACTATAGGCTTCACTCATATCCGGAAAACGGGTTCCAAGTTCTTCGACATTGGCACCGATCAGTGGATTAGGGATTCCACTCATAATCTGGTCTGTGATGAGCATGAGATCGCCCGGATGGAATCCGGTATTGATTCCGCCTGATGCATTGGTAAGAATCAGCTTCTTTGCGCCTAACATTCCCATCAGCCGCACCGGAAGCACCACATCTGTTACCGGATACCCTTCATAATAATGCACACGTCCCTGCATGATCACAACCGGAACTTCTTTTACATAACCAAATACAAATTGTCCTTTATGTCCCACCACTGTCGACACCGGAAAACCTTCAATTTCTATATATGGAATGATCTGTTCTATCTTGATTTTTGATGCGTATTCGCCAAGACCGGAGCCCAGAATCACTGCCACTTCCGGTTTAAAATTCGTTTTTTGGAGAATGCTTTTCCGGCATATTTCCAGCTTTTTATAAATTTCATTGCTCATACAGAATTCCTCTTTTCTATTATTCTTCAGAGTCAATCCTCTCTGTTTGTAGTTTCTTTATTTCAGCATTTTGCAAATTTTATCTTTTATAGAATCATCGGCAAATGCAGTATCAATTGCATTTTTCATCATCAGAAGGATTTCTTCGTCCCGGATTCCATAATTTTTCTGAATAAATTCCAGTTCTTTCGTAAGGCTGGTGTTACTTACCGTTCGGTTATCTGTGTTGACCGATACTTTTAACCCTGCATCCAGAAATTCCCGCATCGGATATTCCGCCATGCTGTTTACAGATTTGGTCTGTAAATTGCTGATCGGACACATCTCGATACCAATACCTGCTTTTTTGACCATTTTTCGGATCTCCTGGTTGCCACGCATCGCGATCCCATGCCCGATCCTTCCAGCTCCCACGTTTATCGAATCTATGACATTCTGTGGATTTCCACATTCTCCGGCATGGAGTGTAAATGGCATTCCCATCTTCTTTGTCTCTGTAAAAATATCCATAAATTCAGACATCGGATACAATGCTTCTGCTCCTGCAAGATCTGCTGCACAAACTCCGGATCCCAGATATTCTCTTGCCGTCTTGATCATCCGCATATTATCCTCAGTGCTGTGATGCCGCATTGCACAGACGATCACACCATACTCGATTCCAAAATCTTTTTTCCCCTGCTCCATTCCGCTGATTACTGCTTCGATCCCCTTCCGGCTGTCCATCTTTTTTGTCTCTGACAGAAGTGGAGCAAAACGGATCTCCGCATAACAGACATTTTCTTCGTTCATCTGGGAGAGCAGATCATACGCAGCTCCTGAAAGTCCCTCTTCATCCATAATACATCTGCCGGGAAGGTCAAATTTTTCCAGATATTCATTCAGACTTGTACAGTTTTCTGAAACACTGAGTTCTTCAGGTCTTACAGTTCTTCCAAGCCTTTTTTCAATAAATGGTCTGCTAAGAGAACCGTCCAGATGACAGTGAAGCTCAATCTTTGGTAATTCTTTCAAGGTTTCCTGTGTCATTTTTCATTCCTTCTCTTTTTCCTTTTCTTCAAAAATCTTCTTTTAGAGTCTAAGTCCTTTTTCATTCTGTAAGATTGGATGGTCCGAAACCTTTTGGCAACATTTCTTTCAAGGTATAGATATCATATTGCTTTGCATCTATTGCAAGAATGATCTGAAATGTCTCCGGATCGCAGAATTCCATCATGACCTGCCTGCATACTCCGCACGGCGGTGCATACTCTGTCACAACACCGCCCTTTCCCCCTACAATACAGATTGCATCAAATTCTTTTACTCCTTCGCTGACTGCCTTGAAAAATGCGGTACGCTCCGCACAGTTTGTCGGTGTATAAGCCGCATTTTCAATATTGCATCCCGTATATATCCGTCCATTCTTTCCAAGCAGCGCAGCTCCCACTTTAAAGTCAGAATAAGGGGTATAAGAATATGCAAGCTGAGAAAGCGCGATTTCTATCATTTTTTTAATTTGTTCTTTTTTCATTCTCTTTTTTCCTGCTTTTTCTTGCTAAATAAGTTCATTCAGAATCGAATGCCCGATCGTTCCTTCCGGCATTTTTACACCAAAATTATCTGTGACCGTTGCCCCGATCACTGCAAAGGTATTTTTCTCCATAATCACGCCACCCTCATCCATCTTTTTGGAATACGCCAAAAACGGTACATATTCCCGTGTATGATCGGTTCCTGTGTAGGTCGGATCGTTTCCATGATCGGCGGTAATAATAAGAAGATCATCCTCCCGCAGATCATCCAGCAAAATTCCAAGATTTTTATCAAATCTCTCAATCTCATGTCCGTAGCCAACCGGATCGCGCCGGTGTCCCCACTGTGCATCAAAATCAACCAGATTTACAAAGCACAGTCCGTCAAAATCTTTTTTGCAAATCTCAATGGTCTGCTCCATTCCATGCACGGAGCTGTTGGAATGATACGATTCTGTGATTCCTTCCCCGCAAAAGATATCATGGATCTTTCCGACTGCGATCACATCCTTTCCCGCATCTTTCAGTGCGTCAAGTGCAGTCTTTCCGGTCGGCTCAAGTGCATAATCCCTGCGGTTGCTGGTTCTTTTAAATTCACCTTTTTTCTTTCCTACATACGGTCTTGCAATGACTCGTCCCACGCGCCATTCATCCTTCATCGTGATCTCTCTTGCGATCTCACAACACCGGTACAGATTTGCCAGATCAAATGTCTCTTCATTTCCACAAATCTGCAATACAGAATCCGCAGAGGTATAGACAATCATTGCACCTGTTTCAATTTCTTCTTCCCCAAGTTCTTCAATGATCTTTGTTCCGCTCTCACTACGGTTTCCAATCACTTTTTTCCCGCAACGTTTTTCCAGTTCTGCGATCAGTTCCGGTGGAAATCCATGTTCGGTAAAGGTTTTAAATGGTTTTTCTGTATAAATTCCCATCATTTCCCAGTGTCCGGTCATCGTATCTTTTCCGTTACTCGCCTCTTTCAGTCTGGTAATTTTTCCAATCGGATTCTCGATTCCATACATCTTTCCCCCGGTATGCAGATTCAGCATACCAAGCTTCTGAAGATTTGGAATCTCCAGTGTTCCCATTCTGTCTAAAATATGACCAAATGTATCTACATCCCTGTCACCGAATTTCTCAGAATCAGGCATTGCACCAATTCCGAGCGAATCCAGAACGATCACAAAGATTCGTTTATATATTGTTTCTTTCATTTACCGATCCTCTTTGATCAACTTTCTGATGGCTTCCACTGCCACCTGTACTGCCATATCTGTATCATGTACTACCGGATTTTCAAGTCCCAGTTTTTCTCTTTCCTGATTTGCCATTACAAGGAAACAAGCACCTACGCGTACATGAAGCTTTGCTGCCACAATGTAAAGTGCTGCCGTCTCCATCTCTGATGCCAGACATCCCAGTTTCTTCCAGGCTTCCCATTTATTGATCAGTTCATAACCTGCCGGCATCATCTCCGGTTCATGCTGTCCGTAAAATGCATCTTTTGACTGTACCACTCCGGTATAAAATTCACAGTCCTTTTCCTTCGCAGCACTGACCAGTGCGTTCACCACCATAAGGTCTGCCACTGCCGGATATTCGATCGGCGCATATTCTTTGCTAGTCCCTTCCATTCTGACGGCACCCGTAGCAACTACAATAGCCCCACTTTTTACTTCCGGCTGTATCCCACCGCAGGTTCCAATCCGTACAAACGTATCAGCTCCACATCTGACTAATTCTTCCATCGCAATTGCTGCTGATGGTCCCCCAATTCCGGTAGATGTGACACTTACCTTTACGCCATCTAAAGTTCCTGTATAAGTGATAAATTCCCGGTTATCCGCAATCATCACCGGATCTTCAAAATACTGTGCTATTTTTTTGCAGCGCTTTGGATCTCCCGGGAGAATGACATAACGGCCGACTTCCCCGTTGGCCACCTGAATATGATATTGTCTGCTTATATCCTTTGAATAATTCTTCATCGTATCCACCGCCTCTCTTTTGTTATATTATACTATAAAATCTCCTTTTCTTACAGTATTGAAAACAACGTATTTTCGCCATTTGTTCAGATTCTACTACTTCCCAAATATGCTCAAATCTTCCTCATTTAGTAACAAATTAGTAACACCAATTATTTCACCCGTAGCCTCTGTCCCGTATAAATCAGATTTGGATTGGATAAGCCATTAAGTTGTGCGATTGTCTGGTAAGATGTGCCGTATTTACTGGCGATACTTGAAAGCGTATCCCCGCTCTGCACGGTATAGTATTGTGCGCTTCCGTCATTAACCTGATCCTGCACATCGTTATATCGGCTGCCAAGGACCGTCTTGCGCACATCTCCATTTCCATATCTGCCGGATAATACTTCCTGCGCCAGATTGTCCGTACTTGTAATCCAGATATGATTTATGAAGTTCTGTACCTCTTCGTATCTGGTTCCAAGGTTCCGGATTCTGTCTTCTCCATTGCCAAACTCTCCGAGCATTGTCTTGTATGCCAGATCTAAGGTTGAGCCTTCCGGTGTTACTGTTGCCGGCTTCGGAGCTTCTGGTTGTTCCGGAACAACTACGTTCGTCTTGTCGCTGACGGTATATTTGCCCCAGTCCTCTTTGCTTCCGTAGAATTTATCCAGATCGAGATTTCCGTCATATCCAGCAAGCCTTCCGCAAGACGTATACTGCCGGATTGCACAGGTATACTCTCCCTCATTCCACGGTGCGTCCTGATATCCAGTTGGATCGTTATCCGCATACTGTGCGATCCATAAGCCATAGTTGCCTATGTTATCGAATTTGTATGCAATCGACTGGGAGCAATATAAAATTGGATGCACTCCAGTCTTTTCATATACATAGTCCAACCATCCTTTGCACCAGGCATAATCGCAGTTCCCGAAAGAAACATTGTTTCCTACTTCCCAGTCCAGGATTAAAATAGCTTCTCCGAGTCGATCACCTACATTACTCAGGAAGTAATCCGCTTCTGCCTGGATGTTTCCGCCATTGGCATAGTGGTAGACTCCCAGACATTTGCCGGAAGCCTTCGCCTGTCGGTAGGCTCTCTCATAATCCGGATTTACATAATTTATCCCCTCTGTCGCCTTGATCACCACAAAATCACATGGTACAACCGCAAGATTGATCCCGTTTTGCCAGCTACTGATGTCAATTCCATTTAATGCCATAACATTTCCTTTCTACCGCTAACTTTTGGCGATCAAACAAATAGCTTCGTCTGTATGTGCCTATTCGTCCTTATTCATCTGCTTAATCAACTGGTTCACATAATTACTAAGTCCAGCCACTAAAATTCCTTGTACAATTGCCGTAAAAATAGCCATTGCAATATTTTGTGTACCTTTAAGGTCGCAAGTCGCTACCACGTAGATACCGCAAATCACAATACCGAGCATTCCGAGGATTGCCGGGATATACTTGTCTGCCACTGTTTCCGTGTTTTTCAGACCTACCCCGACAAAATACAGTACAATCGCAACAACGACCAGTTCTGGTTTTACATAGTTTAAAATCTGTTCCATAGTTTCACTCTCCTTTTATTTAAGTCCAATTTGCATTGCCACAACTCCGATGACGAGTCCAAGGATTGTTGTCAGCACATATTTGACAACCGTTCTCCACATATCTCCGTCTCTTCCCTCTAAGGCTTCAAGGCGTTTCCCTTGTCTCATCTGCTCATTCGCCATGTTTTTCATATTATTAGCGAGTTTTTCCACTGACAATGTAAGCGCCGTATTTTGCTTTACGGATTCTTCCAGCAGCTCAATCCGTCTGTTTTGCCGATGTTCCTCTTCCTGTATCCGTCTGGCAAATTCGGTATGTTCTTCTCTTCCCACATATTCCATGTTCTTCTCTCCAAGCTTTCATATTTTCTCTTAAAAAATACTTTCACGGCTTTGCTCTAATTTCCATGTTATTATCCTCTGCTTTCTTACATTGTACGGAATCACGCTTTTTACGGCGTACTCACATTAAAAATGGCAACAAAAAAGACAGCTCCGAAGAGTCTGCCTTTTGTCTGTTATTCTGTTATAATTTCTTGCCACATCTCGGACAGTAGTTAATCGGTATATTCATTTCCATCATGTTTTCTTCACCGCCGTAATCAGATACCCCAATATGCAGTACACTTTGTTCGTCCACTTCGCCGCCAAACAACCATAACTCTAACCGTTTTACCGGATCTCCTTTAGCAAGTACCACCGGACGTGCGCCCAACAGATTGCTCATATCCTTTTTGCCAAAGAGTACCTTTCTGCTACAAAATTCACATTTCTCCATTTCATTACCTCTCTGATATTTTTATTTTGATTGTATCAGATGATGTAATGGTGTAGAGATTTTCGATGTTTTTCGAGATTGAATTTAGAATAATTTATAATGCGGAATTTTTTCTTTCCACAATATATGTCTTATCCAATCGTCTAATATCACGGCTACAGCAGATAGAAAGAACCATAGCGCTGTAAACGGCAAACATATCTGGCCAAATAGATTTAGTGGCATATTGCTGTAGTCCCATACATTCCAACCTAGCCATATGTTCACAATGCATCCGCATATAAATTCCAATCCAGTAATTACAATCGCTCCTATAGCCATCTGTTTAACCAGTGGCATCTTTCGGTATTTCTCGTTTATGCATCCAATCAGGGAAAACGCTAATCCACCGACAACAAACATTGTCCAGTGGCTACGTCCTCTTGCGGTAAGCTCTATAAACACATAAATCAGACCGCCAATCACAAACAGAATCAGCGGTCTTAATTTCTTCATGATTTCTGAGCCATCATTGCTTTCAATGGCTCTGACTGGTATGCTTCTGGAATATCCATTCCGTAAGTGACTTTTTCTACATCTTCCTTGCTTTCCAGCGAACGGATGTAAATGCGCAGGTCACGGAAATATGTTACGTGCCATGTCACGTAAGCCATTGCGGTTGCTGTAATTTTTTTCATATCTTTATTGCTGTAGAATTTGCAGTGTTCCGCTTCATTCGATGTGTGCCACGGAATATTTTCTTCTCCAGCTGCAACCTGGCTCTGTAATCCAACAAGACTTGTCTGGTCATGATCTTCCAAAGTGAAATGTTCTGTAGTTCCATCCGTAAGAACGACATCCACACCTGTAGCAATAATCCCCTGTTGTGCCATGTTCATTTCAGCTACTTTAGCCTCTTGCGAGTCCTCTAAAGTTGGCTCATATGGTTCTGGTTCCGGTTCTGGTGTCGGCTCCGGTTCTGGTTCCGGTTCTGGCATTGGTTCCGGTTCTACATATACACTTCCGTCACTAGACAGAATAAATCCACTTTCTTCTTCTTTATAAAGTGTAGTAAACTCTTCATACTTACCAAAAACATATCCTTTCTCTGTAAGTAGTCGAAACCCAGAAGTGTTTTTCTCTACCCCCTCAATTAGAATATGTGAATCATCCTGTTTGACTACTTTTCCTTCAACTGGTTCTTTCTGGTCTAAAAAAAGTATATTCATCGTTATTCCTTTCTTCTTTTTAGAGGGATTCTGAACTAAATAGCAATCTGATTTCAATCGTAGAACGTGGAACCAAAAATAACTACAATTACACAAAATATTCCAACGGCGACATGGTTATGTGGAGTAAATATACTTGGAATACCAATCTTGCAACCATTTGGTATAACTGGTATTTTGCTTCTAGTGTTGCGGCTGGTTTTCCAGTAGCATTCAAGGAAGCGCCTTTAATTATAGTATCTCCGGCAAGGACTAACGAACTGTATGGTCTTGGAGTTACCGAAGTGACTACAACCGGGTACAAGCTTACAGCATACAGTCCAAAGCAAGGAATGTGTAATGTCTGTGCTGATATGCTTATAATCGGAAAATGGAAATAATTCTAATATGTTCCGATTGCAATATAGTCCATATAAAAAGCTTTATTTGTGTATGCTGCAAAATATCCTAATCGAAGCTGGGAAATTCCATTCAAGGTTGTGGTTTTTCCAAGAATCATAACCCAATCATCACTATTTTGAGTTATTGTACAACCTCTTAAAAATTTAAACGGTTTTGGAAATGTTGATTGTTCTATTTTGGTACTTACACCCGTATATCCAGTGTCATTTTGTTGCAATGAGGCATATACGCGAATTGTTCCGGCACATATTTGAATCCTATTTTTAGGGAATCGTATACAAATGCTTTTTGTGGATGAATCTATATAAGTTTCATATAAATTGCTATTTAACTCTTTAACTGCCAGTGCATCTACGAAGAATCCTTCCTCTGTAACAAGCGCAACATCATCAAGCGCAACAAGTTTATTTTCGTAAATATTATTGATTGCTTCACGCTCTTCATTTACCTCTTTTGCCCCGTAATCACTACCAACTTGTTGATAGGTGGTTTCATCCTGAAAGGAAAATGTACCATCATTGTTTGCAACTTGCTTGTATTTTCTCTTGTAATTCGATGAATCCAAAATATCATCTTTGAAATCCGTTCTTAATGGTGTATATGCCATTTTCTTCACCTCTTACCTTTATATTTTCAAATCTGTTGTTGCCATGCCTAACGTTATGCTTAATCTGCGCGGTCTATATCTCTGCAATCCATTATAATAATCTAAGCAGATACGCTCAATCCGATTGAAGTCTTCAAAATCAGGCGTTTTCTCATTTGCATACCAAGTCTTTTTTTCTTCATTATTAAATATAAATGTGCTATTTCTTAATAACTCTAAATTGTCTTCTAGCCGATTAAATTCTTCTGCATACGGGAATTCATTATATCCAATTTTATCAGAACCCATATCTTCAAATGGTACTGTAGAATAAAACGACAATGCCCTTTCGCGAAGATAAGCAATGTTGTTTTTAATTCGGTTGTAATCCTCAAAATTGAAGCTATCTGTGATAGCCCAATCAGTTTTTGGTTCGATCCACACTGCCTTTCCTCCTAGTCACAAGTCCACCGCCAAGCAATCCAGAATCAAATGTAATTTGAGCTTCTTCCACGACTGCTTTCAAGTTTGAATCATATTTGTTTTCCTGTCCAATCGTATCACCACAATCAATTGCCGGTTCTCCACGGTAGTCCAGTTCATATTCAATTCCAGACGAAAAGTAATCAGCAAGCCATGTAGCAACTTGCTTACTATGTTCTACATCAGAAATAATAGGATTCTGCCATTCTTTATCCGTACCACGATTGTTTACCGTCTGAACAGTATATGCCGTAGATACATTATACTTATATCCTTTTACAGTTATATTTACCGTCTCACCAATTGCAACACCAGACACAGCAATTTCAACATAATATGCTCCGGAAGATACAACATTTGCCGATTGCCCGCTCTTTCCATCTTCGATACTCACTGTATATCCGTAGCAAGCATCAGACATATAATAAATAGCATTTTCACCGTCATACGTGAGCGTTTCCGTTGCAAGTTCATCTTCAATACTTGATTTTGAATAAAGATATCTAGCAACTTTCACGTTCTTGATTCTATCAAGCTGTGTCCCAACAGGTGTAGAATATAAATCGTCGTACTCAATCCGATAAGACGTTTCTGAACCGATTGAAATATAATCCACATGGATTCTGCTGTTCGGCTCAGTCTCTACAAATTCGATTTCCATCTTGTCGTATTCTGGAAAATCGTATTGGATTTCAAAATCATTTGCGATTCCAGATTGAATTGTCAGTGTATCGCTCAATACATTATCTGCATATGTCCGTATAATAAATTTCTTTGGAAGTTTGTTGCCAAATGCAATGTAAATACCATATGCCTTGTATTTTGCTTCAAGCGTTCTTGTAATGACTGGATTTTTTGTAAACAGACCGTTTTCATCACTGATAGCAGAACTTACATATCCGGTATTCTGGACATCTTCCTTTGGCAGAAATAGCATCTTTCCATCCGCCAACCATCTATTTTTTTCATAGGTTGCAAAATCTGATTTTTGAGTCTGGATATCAACATTTTTTATATCGGAATAATACGTAGTTCCATTTGATGTTGTTTCCATACTCGGTTGAAATAATGAATGAATACGGATTCTTCCGTAACGGTCATAGTCAAGTACACATCTTCCGGCATTTGCTATGATCTGTAGTGCTTCTTTATGCTTTACTTTTGGAAGCGGATTATGGATAATAACTTTTTTCAAGTAAGTATCCAAATAATAATCATCATTTCCAACACCAGCATCCGTAAGTACAAGAACGGCTAAATCATAAAGTGTAATGCCATTTTCATAATACTGTCCTTTGTAATAGTCATCGTCAATGAATTTCAAGACATCTACCGCCCTAATAGTGGCTTTTTCATCAGATGCACTCCATTCATATACATATAAGGAACCCATCTGAAGCCATTCAATACTACCATTATCAAGTTGGTATCCAATTGTTACATTTAATCGCTGTCCACTTTCCAAGAAGTTGATTTCTGATGCCGGATTATCTACATTGAATATCTGATTATCATTATGAAGCGTTACACTAAACTCTGATTCCGGTAAATCATCATTGATAGATGAAATGGTTGTCTTATTGCTTGCGTTAAGAATCCATTCATTGTCATATTCCAAACCAAGACCAAATTGAATATAATCAATTCTAACTCTATTGTTCGGGACACTCATTTCAGTAATAATAAGCTCAATGTATGCCGTATTATCAAACACGGTATCTGTCTTGAAAATCTGCTCATTATTTTTAAAATTAACAGATGCACCATTATCAGTTACTACAGAAAATTTTGTAGGATAGCATTCTCCAAATTTGATTGTCAGACCTTTAATATCTGATTTTCCGCAACCAAAATCAAATTTTATATGCATTTCACCAGAAAACAAATCATTGCACGTATATCCGTCAATCCAATATTCATCTGCATTCTCTGGCAAAAAGTACATTGATCCATCAGCCTTAAACATATCCTGTTCGTAGGTTGCATATCTCTTAACTGTATGTTGCTGAAAAAGCGATTTCGGATCAGAAAAAGTAGTGTAATCCGTATTTTCAAGTTCGGCTGATTGTTGCGCTTCTTGATTTATGAGTCCAAGCTGTATCTTCATATACGATTCGTTACGGATTGGACGCTTCATCGATTCTTTATATTCTTTAGAAGTCTGAAACATTTCTACCACCCCGAATCAATAATGTTGACTTTACAGTTTATGTATGCCACTGGTCTACCGGCTTTATCATATTTAAACACATCTGCCGTTCTGTCACCCGGATACATCGTTAATGTAATCCAGTTGTTTTCAACCATATCCCAAAATTTTACTGTTACAAAGAATTTTTTGAACTCTTTAAGCATATCTGACCATGTTTCTGCATCTAAGTACGCCCATTCTAGGTTGTCAATCTTATAATTGTCTCTTCCAGTCTTCTGACCGACAACCTTGTTATTTGCATTTCTGGCTGAATTTACTGCCGTAGTCACTACCATATTGGGATAACGCTTCGGTGCAGGAAACGGCTTGCCATTTACGATTATAAAATTTGATATATGTCTTGCTGCCATTTCCTACCTCCTACGTTGGCGAAAAAGAAAAGCCCGTATTTCTACGCGCCTTTGATATCTGCTTATCCATTCTTTTTGTCGTACTCCGGATCATATTCCGTTAATCCCTTTGATGCTAATTCAGCCAATTGTTTGTCAAGTTCTTTGATGCGTGCATCAAAAGTATTAACTTTTCCGACGTCAAAGCTTTCGTTCAAGCTATTGGCTAAATCTTTTGCAGAATCATCCAATCCATTAAAAGTTCTCCAAGCAGAATTCCCGAATTTGTCTACAGCATCATTCCAATTTTTAACCCCGTCTGCAACATTTCCGAAAACCGCTTTCATCGCAGACTCATCGTAATTCATTGAGTCCGCAGATGTACTGTCACTTTTAGGCAAACTGCTATCACCAGAATTTTTTATAACATTTCTGTCGACAACAGCTTGAGCCTCTTCATTAACTTCAATGTACCTGCCAAGAGCCTCTGTGGCAGAATCAAGAGCGTTTTCGTATTGATTCATTTGCATTATTTGCTTGTACCAATTTTTGCCACCTAAAGAGTCTGTCCCTTCGAGTTTTATTCTGTCAGAAATTCCTTGTTTTGTATTTTTGTATAATTTTTCAAAGTTTTTAACTTGCTTTCTGAGTTCGTTAGCGCCCATACCAGAAAAATCCAAGTCGAGTGTAGAATCTTTAAATCTATTCTGTAGTGTCTTAAATTCCTGAGCTGGATATTTCAAATCACTTCTATTCGCCCTACCAGAACCATTCTGGCTACGAACGCTACCAGTAAGCTCAACAATTCTTTCCAGACCAGAAGTATCCATACCGGCACCGAAGATATCAGAAAAAGATTTTCCAGTATCAGCAACCCCTTTCAGCGATCCGGTTAAATCACTGGATTCAGATTTTGCTTTTTTAATACCGGCAACAATCTCGTTAACACCAGATATAATGCTTTCATACGCAGCATCTTCCATCCATTCTGGTTTGTAGAAAGAATTGCTTGTCTCGTAGAACTTTTCCAATGCGCTGTTAAGCTGATAAAATTCATCTTCAACATTGTTTGCATCTTTAAGAAGTCCCGGAAACATATCTTTCGCTTCATTATAAAAAGAGTCCAACTCTATTCCACTTTTGGTAGAAAATTTCTGTTTCATTACCGGAACTCTATTTTTGTAAGTATCACCAAGAGATTTAGCTGTTTCCGGCGTAATCTTGATTTTACTTGTAGTTTTAATCCAGTTGTATAATTTCTGGTATTCTTCAGAAGTTGATTTTGCTACAGAACCATTTTTAGCAGTAATCTTTCCAAGTGCTTCAAGATCAGTGCTTAATCCACTATAGGATTTTCCACCATTTGCAGACAAGCCACCAGCAATCTTCTGTGAAAGTTCCCGAACCTGTCTCTGTACTTCCGGAGTGGCTTTATTGAGGTTGAAACCACTGATAAGTTCATCTGCCAGTTTCTTACCCTGACTTCTGGCAGCTTTATCCATAGCATTTCCAGAGAACAATTTGTCTACGTCAACGTTCTTGAAAGAAATACCGCCCTGCGCCATTACCATGAACTTTTCCAGTGCCGTAGCAGCTTTATTGATTCTTTTTTCCAGACCAGACAAAGCTCTGTTCGCCCGATTCGCTTCTGCTTCAACTACTATCTCTAAGCTATCAATTTCGTTTTCAGACATTTTGTTCTCACCTACCTCTTGATTCGTTAAATGCTTTTGCGTATGCTGCGAAATTTACGGATGCAATCTGCGTATTTTCCTCAATCGCTTTCTCAATCTCTTCCTCTGTCATTTCCAACTCTTCCGTGAAGATAAAGTTCTTTGACGGATATTGAGCTTTGGAATCCAGAGCACAACCAATCGCCTTTCCAACATAGATTCCAACCATCCATGCGGAAATATCTGCCATTCTTGCTTTTTCACGTTCTTCCCTATCTTTTTCTTCCTTATAAATAAGAAGAGCTTTGGGAGTCATGTCCCAAAACTCTGCATAGGAAATACCGCAACGTGCAGCCATCGGCAACCAGTATTGGTAAATATAATCCGTGTAACTGGAAAAATGAATTATTCTTCCGCTGTTACTTCCTGATTCTCGTCTGTTTTCTTCTTCTGGTTCTTCTTCGGTTCTTCCGTTTCCAGACCCAGCATCTTTTTGAAAAAATCAGACTGTTTAACTGCCTCCGCAAATGCATCGGTAATATCGAACATAGAACCACCACCGAGAATATGCTGTGTAACAACACGCTCTGCCTCGGCACGATCACATTTCAGTACTACACAAGTAAACGCCATGTCTTCCTTCAAGCGTCATATAGCAGTTCGTTCCAATACCGCATAATTTTCCATCCAGATTGATAATCAAGTATTTTTTACCAAGTCTTGTTTCAACAACCATTCCTGTTTGTAAATCTTTTAATTCCATGTCTTTACTCCTTTGCAAACTCTGGTGTTTCCACTTCAACAGCTTCGGATTCAGCCACTACAGTTTCATCTTCAATTACAAATTCCTGTGAGTTTTCGTTCTGCGCAATTCCAGAAAAAGGAATTGAAGAATTACTGTGAACACGTGCTACACATCGATAAGAAACGAATTGAAATATTTGAGGATGCAGGCAAATCCGGCAAGAATACAAAACGTCCGGCATTTGAACGAATGATGGACAAGGTAAAAGCCGGTCAAGTATCTCATGTGATCGTGTATAAGATTGACCGTATCACCAGAAACCTTGTGGACTTCTCTCTCATGTACGATAATTTTAAGTACAACAACGTTACATTCATATCGCTGAACGAGCAATTTGACACGTCTTCCGCGATCGGCGAAGCCATTCTTAAAATTATACTAGTGTTTGCTGAATTGGAGCGTAAGCTTACATCAGAGCGTGTAACGGATGTTATGATTGGTCGGGCACAGAACGGACAATGGAACGGCGCACGTGTACCGTATGGCTGGGATTGGGACGAAGAAAAGCAGATGCCGGTGCATTCAAAGAAAGAAGCTCAATACGGGATAGATATGTACAACAGATACTTAAACGGATATAGTACTCTCCGGATTGCTAGATATAATAACGAACACAGCATTCCAACCAAGAGGGGTGGCGAATGGTCTTCTAAAACAGTAGGAGATTTTTTACGGAATCCGATGAATAAAGGGGACTATAGATACAATTATCGGAATAGCGCAAGAGGGAAGAAAAAAGCAAAGGAAGAAGTTGTCTATATAAAAAATGTGTTTCCACCACTGATTGATCCCACGATATTCGATGAAGTAAACAGGCGACTGGATGAAAACTATAAAAAACAGAACACAAACTATATGTTTCCAATCAGAAAACAGTGCAATATTTTTTCTGGACTTATTATTTGTGGAAAGTGCGGAGCGCATTATCAAGTATGCAGAAAAGATGAACGTAGGCTGGATGGTTTTCGCCCATCTAATTATGTTTGCACAAGAAAGCGTCAAAAGGCAATATGTGACAGTTTAAATGTGAGCGAAGTTAAAATAGGTCCATTTATGATAAATTATATAGCAGCTATGGTAGACATATCCCAAAAGCGGAAAAAGCTAAAAGACAAAAAAGAATTAGAGCAGCTTATCCTCTCTCATATGCAGTTTACGGATTTAGCTGGAATAGCAGATGATAGTTTGCAAGAAACAATGGATTTATTATATGGACGGTCAACCAACATATGGTCATCATCTCCTATTGAAAAAGAAAGTCAAGATAACGAGAACAAAAAGAATAAATTGAAAGAAAGTCTCCAAAAAACAGATCGTGCTTTGGAGCGATTGAAAAAAGCATACCTTTTCGATGATGATGCAATGGACGAAAAAGAATTTCTTGAAATGAAATCCAAACTAGAAATAGATAGGGTGAAAATTGAAAATGAAATTAAAGATATCGACAATGATGCAATAGCGAATAATGTAAACCAGATTGACTTCATTAAAACTGCTGCGCAGTTTTTGATTATCCACAAAATCAATAGTGGTGAGTTTATAGACTATAGAAGTCTTGCAATATTGGATGAAGAATCCATGAAAACATTTATGAATTCCGTGATCGATCATATTGTGGTGCTAAACAGGCAGATTACCGAAATAGTGTTTAAAAATGGCTTATCGCACAAATTATTATACAGATAAAAAGTCCCCGGAACGGTTGATTTTCCGGGGTTTCTTTATGAAATAATATCAATTTTATCAAACCTCTACTACCGCGTTCATCTGACAACCGAAAGTCGTCACGCAAAAAGTCAGATTTCTTCCGATCTCCTGTGCTTTTTCGCTTACATACTTCCGCGCTTTGGCAATGTAATAGTACTGTCTCTCCGGCTCAGTGACCGGAGCTTCTTTGGTAAGATCTATTGCATCAAAATCAATATTATTCATATGTTATTAACCTCTCTATACAAACTGGTTCAGCTCTGCATCATATTCATAATCAATGGATGCCAGTTTCTCTGTCAGTTCTTTTTTCTCAATCTGCATCTCCTGGCAAAGAGTATCCAGATCTGCATAAAAATCCCGTAATTTTGTATTGACCACACTCAGAAGGATCATTGGATCCTTTGGTAAATCTGCCATGTTTTTATCCTCTTTTTCTAATAATCTCTCGTTTTCAACACGGTATTCCGGATATAATCAAAAGTTTTCTCTTCCCCGTCTGCCGCGAGCATATAGAGAAGTTCTTCCAGAAGTGCCCTGGTATCCTTATGCATCCAGTCCCCTGCAATACCGTGAAGATAATATTCAAGCGGTGACGTATCCGTGTATTTATCTTTCATATAAATCTTGGATGCTGCGATCCGGTCCATTAACATCTCGACCACATACTTTTTGGGCATCTTCATCCCGGTAAGCATTGGTTCCCCTTCCAGTCCGTAGTCAATCCAGTATTCATAATGATGTTTATTGCGCCCTTTATGGTGCAGCCATGCCGAAGAATAGCCCTTTTCTTCTCTTTCTGCGTTATTCGGACTCCGGTTTCCCTGGAAATACCTGCACCCAACCCAGAACTCCGCCGGAGAGTACTTCGACATATCATGCAAAAGTCCCTGTCTGTAAAGTCCTACCTTAAAGCAGTTCTTCATAACCAGATATTTGTGATGTGTTATGGTGCAAAAATGTTTCCAGATTTTCATTCTTTAGCCTGCCTTCCAACAAAAACTTTGATCGTTCGCTCCTCCAGCTGAACCTTCTTATCTTTTACCGGAACTGCTTCTTTTTCATCCAGGACTCCTTCTTTTGTCCCTGCTATGCACACCCATTCCATTCCTTTTGGAAGAGAAGGAAGTGCAAATGAATGAGAAAGCCAGTGCATATTATATGCAATATAAAAGTCCTTCTCTGTACATTCTTCATGATAGAACACACCAAGCTGTCTGCTTGCACGCCCTGCCGGCATCTGCCACGCATCCTCCCCATGATAGGAAATCTGAGGGATTCCGCTTCTGCCCATCGTGTCTTCTGATTTTTTCGCTGTCTGCTTCATACAGGCTTTGCGAAGTGCAATCAATCGACATACAAATGTATATAATTCTTCCTGTCTGGAAAGCTGGTTCCAGTCAAGCCATGATATCAGATTATCCTGACAGTATGCATTATTATTTCCTTTCTGGGTATTCATAAATTCATCCCCAGAAAGGATACACGGCATTCCCTGTGCAAATAAAAGTAAAAAGAACGCATTAAATATCTGATTCTTCCGCAACTCGTTAACCGCCTTTTTCCGGCTGTTCCCTTCTGCCCCACAGTTCCAGCTGTAATTGTAATCCGGACCATCCAGATTATTCTCACCATTTGCTTCGTTGTGCTTTCCATCATAGGAAACTACATCACAGAGCGTAAATCCGTTGTGGCTTGCAATATAATTATACAGCTGTGTATCCTGATTCTTCAGCTGGCAGATCACATCCCAGATCATGCCCTCATCTCCCTTTAAGAAACGGCGCATCACATTCTGGAATCCGTCTTCTTTTTTGAGGATCTTACTTTTCGCAAGCACAGGATCCTTTGCAAGTTCATCCGGATTGCAGATATATGGATTCACAATAAATCCATCCACATGATACTGCATCACCCAGTAACGCAGACAATCTAAAATCAGAGAAAACGTAGTTCCTTCTGTGAAAGGCATCTCAAGAATAACTTCAATCCCCGCAAGATGCATCTGACGAACAAGTGACTTCATCTCATTCACCGGATCTCCTGCCGCATATGATGCTTTTGGTGCAAAGAAATATGCTTTTCCATATCCCCAGTAATTCACATGCCTCTGATTCTCATCAAATTCATAAACCGGCATCAGATGGATCTGGTTAATCCCCAATTTTTGAAGATAGGGCAGTTTCTCCGTAACTCCGTCAAACGTTCCTTTGTGTGCGACTCCGGACGAACTGTGTTTTGTAAATCCACGGACATGAAGACTGTAGGCGATCACATCTTCCTTTTTCAGATGTGGAAATTGCGACTTTCCCCAGTCAAATGTATCTGTTACGATCCGGGTACGCAGTTTTCTCTTTTCCTTTCCCTTTGACACAGACCAGTGTTCTCTGCCTGAAAATGCTTTTCCATATGGATCCGGAACTATCTTTCCACCGATTTTATAACAATATTCATAATCTTCCGGTTGTTCCAGCACCACGGAGAGAAAGTGCAGATTTCCTGCCACATCAGAGTATGGCATCTTCTGTGAAAATGCTGAAGTCCTGGCACCTTTTTTATAAATGATCAGTTTACATGTCTGTCCTTCCGGAACTGCTACCGAAAAATTCGCTGTCTGTCCTTCCACAGTACATCCCTGTGGAAACGGAAATCCCACTGCTGTCTTCATATCCACTGTTCCCCCTGTTACTGCCATCCGTCAACTCCATACATATCTACATTCGAGGCATCAATAAAACATACATCCAGATACGTTGTCTTTTCATACTCATCCCCGTTTAAAATAGCAAAACCGATTTTGGCCGATTCTTTTCCGAGTTTGATCGGTGATTGCGCACTTGTTCCGCGAATCAGGGAATCCGTCTTCTGAAGTTCTTTTTTCAAATCTGGAGAACCATCTACCCCGTAAATCTTTACATCAGTAAGACCGGCTGTTCTTGCTGCAACCAGTGCCCCAAGCGCAATCTGGTCATTCCCGCACATTACTGCCGTAACATCCTTATTCTCTGCAAAAATCTTGTTAGCTGCTTCTCTTGCCTCGTTCAAATCTCCACTGACATCTGCTCTTCCTACAATCTCAAATCCCTTTCCGGCAATTGCTTCCTCAAAGCCTGTAATTCTCTCTACAATAGAATTCTGTGTAAGACCTTCAAGAATTACAATCTTTCCACCATCCGGACTCTGCTGTATCAGATCTTCTCCACAAAGCTGTCCGGCAGCTTTATTATCCGAACCAATAAAGGCATCAATATAATCCGTATCCTTAACTTCCGTATCAATATTGATGATCTTAACATCGGCTTCCTTAAGCTCTTCCAGTGCAGGTGTGATCGCATCTCTTGATACCGGACACAGAAAAATGGCATCCAGTCCGTCTTTGATCATCTGATGGATCTGCTCGATCTGGGTGTCTACATTCAGTGCCGGATCTTTTGTCACCAGCGTACTTCCCTGTGCTTCGACTGCTTCTCTCAGTGCCTGCTCAAGTGTAATATAGTATGGATTTTCCATGGTAATACAACTAAATCCAAAACGATAGCTTTTTGCCTCTTCCTTGCTGTCATCGTCCTCTTCTGCTATTGCATTGTCCTGGCTTGTCCCAACATTCTTCTTACAGCCTGCAGTCATGCCAATACAGAGAACCATCACAAGAAAGATAGAAAAAATCTTTTTCTTCATATAGATAAACCTCCCTGAAACCTTTCTTTTATTGTATCTTTTTTACCGCTAATGTCAATACTTTTCCCCTTGCAAATATCCCCATACTCTGTTAGAGTGATAGTATCAGATTGAAAGGAGAACTGAACAATGGAAAAGGAACATAATCTGCTTGAATCCGATGTTGTCACACTGACACTTGATGACGATGTGGAAATCGAATGCGCCATTATCACAACTTTTAATATGGATTCTACCGAATACATTGCACTTCTTCCGCTTGATGAAGACGGTGGAAATGAGGACGGAGACGTATGGATCTATCGCTTTATCCGTGATACCACAGGCGGCTCCGATCATGATCTTCAGAATATCGAAGATGATGATGAGTATGACCGCGCTGCGGATAAGTTTGATGAATGGCTTGATACACAGGAATTTGAAGGCTTTGATATTGAAGAATAATTATTTTATTCTCTGACCTAAAAGCTCTTCCACAAAACGGGACGGTTTGATACTGTTCCCGTTTTTTTGTGTAATATAGGAAATACAGAGATTATTCTTCGCACGGGTTAGTGCTACATAAAAAAGTCTTCTCTCTTCTTCAATCTCGTCTTTCTTTTCTGCCTTCTGATGCGGAATCTCACCCTCATTGGCATGGATCACAAATACATCCTCAAATTCCAGTCCTTTCGCTGAATGGATCGTCATCAGCTGTACCTTATTCTCCCGCTCTCCTTTGATCTTCCTTGCCTTTGCCTGCTGTTCTTCCAGCTCCTGCGTATATTTTGCAATATGGATTTCCCATTCATCATAGGATTTGAAGTTTTTACTCCTCTCCTCAAGCTCTGCCATCACATCCATCAGCTGCTTCCACGAAATCTGATGTTTTTCGGCATATTCTTTCAGGAAATCATCATATCCGATCTTTTTTCGGATATACTGGATTGCCGCATAAGGTGCCATATTCTTCATCATACGGACATCCACATCAAACTGGTCAATAATATCCAGCATCCAGTCCTTATCGCAATAAAATTTACGCAGATCCTCAAAATTTACCTGCCGGTTCTCCATACTGTTCCGTGCCAGATACCTGAGTGGTCGGTTACAGATTGTCAGGAAAAGCGACCTGTCCCGCTTTCCTGCTGCCAACTGCAGATATGCCATTATATCTTTTACAATAAAATGCCTGTAAAAATTGGTCACATAATCTCGCATTTCAAACGGGATACGGTGTTCGCTTAATATTTCCGAAATCATTCGCGCCTGGACTGCTGCCCGGAAAAGTACAGCAATTTCTCCCGGCTTTATTCCCTGGTCCAGTTTTTTCTGGATCTCTTCCGTTACATACTGCGCCTCTTCCTGTTCATCCAGGACTTCCTGCACATGAACATTCTGTCCTCTTCCCCGAAATGACTGTACACGTTTGTAAAAACGGGTATCATTATGCAAAATCACTCTTGCCGCTGCTCCGGTAATAAATTCGGTAGAACGATAATTCACCGTCAGCGAAATGGTCCGAAGTGACGGGAATTCCTGCTTCATATAAAGCATCAGCTCCGGCTTTGCTCCACGAAATCCATAAATGGACTGATCATCATCCCCGACTACAAACAAATTGTACCTCGGTGCTGCAAGCATCCGGATCACTTCATACTGCACACGGTTGATATCCTGGAATTCATCGATCAGGATATACTGGAAACGCTTCTGCCATCCTTGCAGAATCTCCGGCTTTTTCCGGAAAAGTGCATAACACTGTACCAGCATATCATCAAAATCAAATTTTTTCAGTTCTTTTTTCTGATGCTCATAGCTGCGGAACACTTCTGCAAACTCATCTTGTGTAAGATACTTACTGTGAAAATCTTTCAGATGACAAAGTCCGTTCTTTACCATGCCGACTTCCCGCAGAAGTTCTCTCACCAGTTCCTCTTCATCTTCTACTTCAGGTGTTGATTCAATATCGGTCTGGTCTAAGACCTCCTGTAAAAGTACAGAGGACTCTTTTTCAGACATCAGATTATTCGCACCAATCCCATAGGCACATTTTAGAATCCCATAAAAAATACTGTGAAAGGTCCCAAACGTTACCGGATAATTTTTTCCGGCAGTCAGCCTTTCAAAACGTTCTTTCATTTCACGTGCTGCATATCTTGTAAAAGTAATTACAAGAATCTGATCCGGGCGTACTCCACTCTCCTCGATCAGATAACGGGTACGTTCTGTGACAATAAGCGTCTTTCCCGAACCCGGAGGTGCCAGCACCATACACGGTCCATTCCCGTGCTTTATCGCTTCATCCTGTCCTCTGTTTAGTTTCATGAACTCCCCTTCTCATATGTAATACAACAGAACGGATTCCTCTTCCGCATTACGCGAAAAAAGAAATCCGTCCCCCATGCATACTTTTATATCTGTATATTACCTGCTTAATAATTCTATTGCATTCTTGATTCTTTCTACAGATTCTGCCTTACCAAGAACTTCCATGATTTCAGTCGCTCCACCCGGAGTATTCTGCTTTCCTGAAACTGCAGTTCTTACCGGCCACATCACATATCCGTTCTTATAACCTTTTTCTTCTGCAAATCCCTTCAGCAGCCCGAATAATGCGTCATTACTGTAATCATCCCATGCTTCCAGTCTTGGAAGAATTTCTTTTAATACTTCCAGAGAAGTCTCTTCGTTAGTCTTCATCTTCTTATGGCAATACATTGCAGTATCATATTCCGGAACAGCTTCAAAGAAATCAATCTGGTCTTTGATATCCGGAAGGATTTCGATACGGCTCTTGATCAGAGACGCAATCTTTTTCAGATCATAATCCTTTGTGATCACTTTCTTGATATACGGCTCTGCAAGTTCATAGAATTTATCAAAATCCATAGCCTTCAGATATTCCCCGTTCATCCACTTCAGCTTATTGATATCAAATACAGCCGGTGATTTGCTCATATGATGATAGTCAAATGCTTCAACAAGTTCCGGCAGTGAGAAGATCTCTCTGTTATCCTGCGGACACCATCCAAGAAGTGCCACATAATTTACAATTGCTTCACTTACAAATCCCTGATCCAGAAGATCTTCGTAAGAAGAATGTCCACATCTCTTGCTGAGCTTTTTGTGGTTCTCATCTGTAATCAGCGGGCAATGTACATAGACCGGTACTTCCCATCCAAATGCTTCGTAAAGACGGTTGTACTTCGGTGCTGAAGAAAGATATTCATTTCCTCGGACAACGTGTGTAATATTCATCAAATGATCATCAATAACGTTCGCAAAATTATAGGTCGGATATCCGTCTGATTTGATCAGGATCATATCATCCAGTTCCGCATTCGGAACGGTAATATCTCCATAAATTTCATCATGGAAAGTTGTGGTTCCCTCTGTCGGCATATTGATACGGACAACATATGGCTTTCCGGCTGCAAGGTTTGCTTCTATCTCTTCTTTACTCAGATGCAGACAATGCTTGTCATAATTCACAATCTGTGTTCCATCCTCTGATACAGAAGTCTTCAAAGATTCCAGACGTTCTTTATCACAGAAACAGTAGTATGCATCTCCCTGTTCAATTAACTGCTTAGCATACTTCATGTAAATTCCTGAAGCCTGTCTTTCACTCTGAACGTATGGTCCGACACCGCCATCTTTATCTGGGCCTTCATCATGAACAAGGCCTGTCTTCTCCAGTGTTCTGTAAATAATATCCAATGCACCTTCTACATATCTTTCCTGATCTGTATCTTCAATACGGAGCATAAAATCTCCGCCTTCATGTTTTGCGATCAGGTATGCATATAATGCAGTACGCAAATTACCGACATGCATTCTACCTGTCGGACTAGGTGCAAATCTTGTTCTGACTTTTTTCATTTTAGTGTTCCTCTCTTTAACTTCTGTTTTATTTTCACTGTGAAAATAGACTATTCACAGTTCTCTATGACATTCTAATATATGTTCATCTTTATAATACTAACACATTCCCTTTTTTACTTCAAGCATTCCGAAGCCACTATTTTTCCCGTTTTTCTGTATTTTGCGGTTCCTCAGCTCCAGGAACGATCTTTCGGACGTACTTCATGGAATTCTGCTTCCACTCACTCTTCTGAAAAGCCTGGAAAAAGGTATCCACGACAAAAATTGCAAGAGAGATCACGCCTGCGATCTCCAATGTCTGGATCAGATAAAATTCGGACATCGCCTCGTTCCCGTCGATCAGATAATGAACCGTCTGGTACATCCCGTTTCCGGGAACAGTCGGAAGAACCCCGGCAATCAGAAACAACGTAACCGGTGTCTTATAAACTCTCGCAAAAATATGCGAAACAACTGCAGCTGCAACTGCTGAATATAAAGATGCCATCATATCTCCTCTGCCAAAATGTATTGCAAGCAAATAAACAAATCCACCAATTGCTCCTACAATACCAGCCTGAAGAACAAAGCGGCGCGGAACCTGAAGGAGAACCGCAAAACTGTAAATAGACAAAAACGCTCCAAATACCCGGATGATCATTTCAAAAACAGTACTGTTCATTTTTTGCTCTCCTTCCTGCTAAAAAATCTTTGTGCAAAGCGCCAGCCCAATACCAATTCCAATTGCAATCCCAAGTGCTTTTAAGAAAGCTTCCATCACTCTTGCACCACCGGAAAGATAATCCCCCCGCAAGGTATCCCTGACAGCATTGGTGATTGCCATTCCCGGTACAAGAGGCATGAAACTTCCTATCATAACAGTATCCATATTCATCTGATCACCCAGACCTTCTTTTAGAAGGCAGCAGGCAAATGCAACACCAAATCCTGCGAAAATATCTTGAATAAATGGGTGAAATTTCAGATCCTGTCCCGCTGATACAAAGGCAACAAGAAAAAGTCCTACAATGATGGCTGCCCCGGTATCTGCAATGGATCCACCAAAAAAAATTGTAAATCCCACACCAACCCCCATCATTGCCAGGTTAGTTGTCTTGCGGCTGAACTCGAACTGTTTTAACGTCGAAAGCTTCTCATATGCCTGCTCTAGTGTCAGATCATCTCCACAATACTGCCTGGAAATCTCATTAACATCTACGACGAGCTTTAGATTGGTATCCCGTTCTTCTACTCTCTTTGTAACAGTAACTGCCTTTTCGTTCTCCAGTTTGATCGTCGCGGAAATTCCGGTCATGATCACCAGAACTTCTGCCATCTCGATGTGATCCGCCGTCTTCAGTATATGATGCATGGTATCTTCCACACGATACGTTTCCGCTCCGCTTCGCAGCATTATTTCACCGGCAAGCATCGCCGTTTTCAGTAATAATTGCGTATCCATGACTTTCTCCCTCTCACTTTTTCGGATTTATAACTGTCATGATACTATTTCCTATTCTAAAAATCAACCAAAAATTTTTCGTACACAAAACAGTACAATCATTACCGTTCACAGTATCTGTGACAAATAATGTATAATCTTTCTGCAAAAACAGTTTTTCGCAAGGAAAAAGGCTTCCCGGTCTTATGACCGGAAAGCCCATCTTCCTGAATTAGAGTGAGAGTGTTTATAAAAAGGCAGATTTTATTAGTTAATATATCCGCTCTTTTTCAGTTCTTCCTCAGCTTTTGCGAGGTTTGCGTCTGATACACGGATGATTGGTCCGGTGCATCCCATTCCGCTTTCTGCGTAAATACCGAGTTTCCACAGTACTTTAACTGCGTCTTCCAGATCCATAACTTCAATACCTGGAATCTGTGCTGTAACGACTTCCTTCGGTGGCTCTTTTACTTCTTCTTCAGCCGCTGCCGGTTTCTGAGAAGCTTTGTGCTCATCAAGGATTTCTTTTAATCCAGCTTTCTTAACAGCTGCAAATTCTTCTTTCGCTACTTCAAATACTTTTCCTCTTACCAGCTGTGCTGCGTAACGGATTGCATTTGCGATAACCGGTGCTCCGGATGCTCTGGATACGATCATGACAAGCTGTTCATATCCTTCTCCGATTCCTGGTCCATATCCAAATCCTGTAGCTTCAAAGCTTCCGCCTGTTGTGAAAGAAGAAAGCATTTTCACCATGATATTTCCTGTGAGGGAATCTGTTACCATGATGTCCGGGGATGCCTGAAGGACGTCATTTCCTCTCATAACGCATCCGCCATCTGCTCTTCCTGATTCTGCAAATTCGATCGGATACCCGTTCTCCTGCAGTTTCTTCAGAGCTTTCTCTGTCTGACGTGCACCGTCTACATTCAGGATACCAACGGTCGGATTCTTCTTGCCACAAGCTTTTGCAGCGATGATTCCGTAGATCGCATTTTTGATCATTCCTTCAATACGGTCTGTGCTGGATGTTCCTGTTGTATTAGCGATGAACATTTCTTTTGCAGTTGCCGGTGTTACACAGCGTCCTACTGTAGATACACCGATCGGGAATGGGAAGTGCATGGTTACTGCTGCATCTACTTCTCCATTCTTCAGCATTTCTTCCATCTTATCATGACCTTCTTCATCGTTAGCCACTTTAACAGTTGTAACGCCTTCTGCTTCTAATGTTCCGATATAATATACATCAATTCCGTCTTTTGCCGCTTCAATTGCCGCTGCCATAGAGTTTTCTTCTCCATGTTCGCTTCCCATTCCGGTCAGTGCAACTTTCGGGCGCTTTCCGAAGCTTCCTGTCTCCAGTCCCTGCGCCATCTCCATAAAGGTGTCGGCAATCATTCTTTCAATACTATTTGCCATTTTGTTTGTCCACCTTTCTTATTCTTCTGTTGCCATGAGTGATACTGCAAAATCTTTCATTGCTTTTGCAATCAGTCCTTTTACTTCTTCTTCTGATACACCACTGTTATCTTCTGCACCGGTATTTGCCTGGATTACGAAAGATACACCATCGAAGAGGTTGGTCATACGTCCAAGGAACAGACTTCCTTTTCCGATGATCATGACTTTATTGATCTTTCCAGCAAGGATATCTTCTCTTGCAAATCCGATGTACGGTACACCTGAAGGAATATGTCCCTGAGTCGGAGCCCATCCTGTCAGTCCGTGTTCTCCTGCGAAGCTTGCAAGTTCTTTTCTGTCAAGTTCGCCTCTCTTAACTGCGAGAGCTGCGATCATCTTGTAGTTAGCAAGCGGTACATCTCCGGCTCCTGCCGGTTTTGTGATATCCGGGTTCTGCATTTCCGGAGAGAATTTATCGATATCTGTGATCTTAAGTCCTGCTCTTTCCAGTGGATCAGCTACAAGGCTTCCGATTACGTTCTGCGGAGCACTTCCTGTTCCTACTGTATGGCGTCCAAGGATATCCAGGTTGATTTCCGGGTTTACACCATCGTTTTCTGCGATGATTACACAGAATCCGCCAAGGCAGTCTTCCAGGATCGGAAGACCTTTCTTTACATGGTCTTTACCGTTCATACCAAGTTTTGCTGTACAACCACCAGCTGTTACAGCTACACATTTGTATGCGCCTGATTTTACGAGAGCTGCTGCTTCGATCAGTGCGTGAGATGGTCCGGCACAGAATCCACGTGAGTCAGAACCTGTTGCGTTCAAAAGTCCTGCAACTTCAGCTGCTGCTTTTGCGAAGTTACCACCGCCACGCTGGTTCATATCACCACAAGCTTCTTCTGCACAGTCGATGACATACTCAACGTCTGTCTTTTCGATTCCTGCGTTTCTTACACCATAGAGGAGGGCGAGCACACTGGATGCCTTACTCATAATGTTTTCATGCATAACATGTGCTGAAAGGTTTGCATCAATGTCATGCGCTCTCTTTACACAGCCTACCAGTTTGTTTTCATGATACAGACCTTCAGCATGCTCTTCATTTACAAAGTGTTCGATTTCTGAGATTTCAAATCCCTCGATTACTTTTTCTACGATATCATCTGTGATGATCGGATCTGCTGCAAATTTTTCTTTTGTAGCTGCTACAAATCCTTTTTCAAGCATAACAACTTCGAACATGTCGCATGCCTGAGCTAAAAGAAGGAATTCGTCTTCCGGCATGATCTCACCGTATTTTCCGTAACGCTCTGCACCTTCTTTTACTTTATCGTAGTAAGGAAATTCAACCTGGGCAAGGTCGTCCGGTGTTGCATTTCCGATATATACCTGATTCGGCCAATAATTTACACATGTATCATATGACCGAAGATGATCTCTAAGTTCTTTTAAATATTCTGATTCCGGATTAACAACTCTTTCTGTTGTCTGTGTTGTTCCGTTGTAAACTACCATTTCCGGGGTATGTACGAGTACATATCCTGCTCCTTTAATTACACTGTTCATCGCTGGTTTCCACCTTTCCTGACATTCTCTTTTTACGAGTGTCACCATCATTCATTTCTCCGTGATATGCGCGTATAATCTACCTGTCCTGATTTAAAAGATTTTGGGCAGAATGCGCTAAACAAGCTTTTATCAGAAGCGCATCACTGGCACGCTTCCGAGATGCTAGGCAATTCACTAATGCAATACCAGCATGTTCCCGATATGCCTGGCAATAAAACAGGCGACAGGAAGAATCCTGCCGCCTGTACCTCTATCTCAGATATTCCGCTTCGAAGGATAAATCCCTCTTTATCTTAGAGGTATTTGCAATATTCGTTGCGGATTGCTGACATTTCGTCTACGATATCATCAACATCAAGGACCATTTCCATCATGCCTACCTGTTCATCGTAAACAGCCGGGTCAAATTCTTTTTTTAACTCTGGTTCACATACGTGATAAGTTGTGAGTCCAAGCTGGACCCCTGTCAACGGACCTGCGAATGTCGGGTCTCCTGCTGTAACGGTTTCTGCAGCAAGTCCTGCTGCTTCTCCTTCAGCTGCGCCTACGATTACGACTACGTTTTCCGGGCCGTACTCCTCAGCAAATTCTTTTACCCTTTTCTGATTCTCCAGATCCATTGCGCCTGCGCTAGTTCAGACGAAACATTCTGTTGAAGAAAAAACTACATCTCCGCCAGCTGTCTTAACGCATTCTGCGATTGCTGGTCCCGGTACACCGTCACGGTCACCGATAATAACAACTTTTTTATCTTTTAAAATTGCCATGATGTCTTTTCCTCCTTCCTTTCTTTTAAAATTTTGTTTTGATAATAGTTTTACACGCTTTACGCGATTATATATTGTGAGCACACAGCCGGATCTCTGCCGGCTGTGCGCGGCTCACCTAATTAAATAATGATTAGATATATTTCTTAATCATTGCTTCGATGCTTTCCTGTGTAGCATCGTCTTTTACTACTTCTTCAACTTTTTCGCCATCTTTGTAAATAGCCATAACCGGAAGTCCAAGGATCTTCTGTCCGATAGCAAGACGACGAGCTTTTGTTGTATTCAGAGATGTGAATTTGATCTTATCTCCGTATTTATCTGCCATTTCGTGTACGAACGGCATCAGAGCCTGGCACGGAACACATCCATCACCAAAGAAATCTACGAATACATAACCTTCTGCTTTTAAGACTTCGTCTTCGAATGTTTTCTTATCTACTTCTAACATGTCAAATGTCCTCCTCACTCTATTAAAAAGTGTTTATTATTTTAATTCGTTAATATACTTTTCTGCCTGTGTAGCTGCGATTGCTCCATCAGCTGCAGCTGTAACAACCTGTCTTAAGCTCTTAACGCGGATATCGCCTGCTGCGAATACGCCTGGGATATTAGTGTGCATATCTGCATCTGTCGGAATATATCCTCTTTCATCCATCTCAAGGCCTGTTCCTTCATAGATCTTTGAGTTTGGAAGTGTTCCGATAAATCCGAATACACCAAACATTCCGTCATCTTCATCAGCTACGATCTTAGTGAGTTCACCTGTTTTCACATTTTTAACAGTCATCTCAGAAAGGATTCCGTCACCGCCAACTTCTTCTACAACCGTATCCCACATAAAGTGAAGTTTTTCGTTCTTGAAAGCTTTTTCCTGGATGGATTTTGCTGCACGAAGCTCATCACGTCTGTGAATAATGGTAACTTTTCTTGCAAATTTTGTAAGGTACATAGCTTCTTCTACAGCAGAGTCTCCTCCACCTACTACGTATACTTCAAAATCTTCAAAGAAGTTTGCATCACAGGTAGCGCAGTAAGAAACGCCCTTGCCCATGAACTCTTTTTCGCCTTTGCATCCGATCGGTCTTGCAAAAGCTCCGGTTGCGATGATAACCGTCTTTGACTGATATTCAGCCTTCGCACTCTTCAGTACTTTGATATCGCCGTCCAGGTGTACTTCGTTAATTACATCTGAGGCTCTCTCAACGCCGAATTTTTCACACTGCTGTGTCATTCTTGCGATAAGAGAAGGACCGCTTTCCCCTTCTACGATCTGTCCAGGATAATTTTCGATGTCATCTGTGATTGCGATCTGTCCGCCATCTTTACCTTTCTCAATAACCAGTGTTGAAAGACGGCTTCTTCCTGCGTACAGACCTGCAGCTAAGCCTGCAGGTCCCGCACCCAGGACGATCACGTCATAAACTTTGCTCATAACGTTCTCTCCTTTTTTAATAAAATTACATGACCTTCTAACTATGATTTAGTTGTCAAAGATTGTCTGTCCGTCTACTTCTGTTGTAAGAGCTTTCAGAGCTTTTTCAACAAGACCCTTACGAAGAGCATACTCTTCATCTTTTTCAAGAGCCGGATTTCCAAGTGGATGAGGAATAGCAATCGTAGGAACGATTCTGTTCGCACCAACTGTCATGGAAATCGGAGTTACTGTACACATATGAACTACCGGGAGTCCAGCTGCTTCAATTGCTTTTACCATTGTTGCACCGCAACGTGTACAGGTACCTCAAGTAGAGGTCATGATAACTGCGTCAACACCGTCTGCTATAAGTTTCTGAGCATATTCCTCAGCGAAAGCTTTTGCAGAAGCTACGGCTGTACCGTTACCAACCGTTGTATAGAATTTGTTGTGAAGTTTTCCGATAACGCCTTCTTTTTCGAATTCACGCATAACGTCTACAGGAAGTACACGGTCTGGATCTTCGTTTGCATATACCGGGTCATATCCACCATGAGCTGTTTCGTATGTCTCTTCTGTAAGATCCATAACACCTGTGATGTCATATTCTCCGTAATGTGAGGCATTTGAACTTTCGATGTGGTCCGGATTTCCTTTCGGAACGATTCCACCTGAAGTACAAAGTGCGATTGTAGCCTTGCTAAGATCTTTGATAGCTGGCTGTGGATCAACACGGTCGAATGTTGGCATTGGATACTCTGTCTCAAACGGCTTGTCTGCCAGTTTCTTAAGGAGCATCTTAACAGCTCTCTTAGATCCACGTTCTTTTTCGAAGAAGTTTACACGAACTCCGTTCGGCATGTAACCTTCCTGGCAAGAAGCACCGATTTTTTCGCCTTTAGCGATCTTAAGAGCAAGAGGAGCAAGTTTCTTAACTGCGTCTCTCATACCAGCTGCACTGTTCTTTGTAGATACTGTGTAAACTTTGTTCTTGAACATATCAGCACCTGGGTTTTCAACGTACATACCAGTTACTGCCGGGATTCCGAGTTCTTCCTGTACTGCATCACAGATAGTTCCGCATGCAACACCGTAACGTCCAGCATTGAAAGCAGGTCCAGCGATGAAGATATCAGGATTCTGGCTCTTAACCATTTCAAGAATATCAGCTTTTGCTTTGTCAAGGTTTTCATTGAAGTAAGAGTCACCGCAAACGATTGTAGCTATGATCTCTGCTTCTTCTCCAAACTGCTGTGTCAGAGCCTGTCCAGGTCCAACGATTTCGCCTACGCGAAGTTCAGCAGGATAATCAGCTTTTTCTTCTCCACCAATCTGAGCGAAGAACTGATTGATATAATGTACAACTTTAATTTTACTCATTATCTTTACGTCCTCCATTCCTAGCGTGCACTCAGATATCCAAATCCGGTTTCATTTGTAGCACCGGTAATGGCCTGAATTTCAACTTCGATTGTTCCATCTTCACGACGAGAATGTTCATTACCACCAGCAATGGTTGTAACAAAATCTTCTGTTCCGATTACTTTATCCATCTTAGGAAGTACGATTACCTGGTTAGCATTTCCACCGGTTACAACTGCGTCTGCAGCCGGATCAGCATCTGCCAGTGACTGAGATTTTCCGTCACGTCCGGCATATTCGTCTGTAATGATTACAGTCTTAACGCCTTCAGCTTCGATCTTTTTGCAGTTCATGATAAGGTCAGTATCCGGGTTACCGAATCCTTCCTGAGATACGATAACTGCATCAAGGTCTAACAGACGGCACATCTTAGCTGTCCAGTCAGATGAACGCATCTTATCAGCAAGGTATACGTTTTCGTTTGTAAGAATCTGGCAAACGAAGTTGATTGTTTTTCCGTGTTCTTCGAACAGGTCATGTACAACCGGGTTGTTTTCATGAACATATGTTGGGTTCTTATCGCAAGCGGATACACAGTTACCAGATACGATAGCTCCGTCCATAACTTCTGTCGGGTTCATGATTGTAGAGAGTGTTCTCTTAGCATCAACACCGTATACATATGTGTCATGGAGAAGTCCCTGGCTCTGAAGCATCTGTACATAAGCAACTCTCGGAAGGTTCGGGAATTTTTCTTTTCCTTCCATGATTCCGTATGTCTCATATGTCTTTGTCTCGTCTGGTGTGAGTTCACGAGCAAGTTCTCCAAGGTAAACTGCTACTCTGAATCCAGCAAGACGAACAGCTTTTTCATATTCATGCTGTTTGATTCCTTCAACTGGTTCGCAAACAACTACTAAGTTGTTAAGTTTAGAGAATGGTGTATATTCTGCACCCGGGCCAGACATATCAATGATACCTTCCTGGAATCCCACGATCTTACCAGCTGTTACAACAGCCATTCCTTTTAATGCATATGTCTTACCACTACCTACAGTGTCAACTTTTGCGATAACGCCTGGGAAGACTCCCCCTCTTCCTTCAACTTTAACACGTGGTTCAATAACATCTTTAACCGGAGTGATACGAACGCTTTCACCTGGTTTTGCGATATCAAATTTAACATCTTTGATTTTTTCGTCCTCAAGAACGATTGCCTTTACAGCTTCTTCGTCAACATACAGAACACCATTTTCGATCTTTGATTCAGATGCGAACTGAATGTCGTTAATAAAAATGTGACCTACTTCTAATTTCACTGTAAATTCCCTCCTTTTTTGAATGTGTTTGTTGTATGCTCAAAAGTACACTAAACCGCATGTACTTCTACAGCCTTTTTTTAGCGCCAGCTTTCCGCTGACGGCAGAGCGCTTGAGATCAATGTGTAATCTACAAGCTGAAAGTCTGCATAAACCTGAGGTTTATAAAGATCAGACTTAAACTGAAATTTACCGCACGCCTGAATGGCGCTTGCAATGATCTGCATCGCCTGTGCATCCAGACCTTCCGGCGTTTCTGAGAGCATAACCGACTTATATGGAGTCTCATTCGGTTTTACGCTTCCGGACAGCGGATGTGTCAAAAGCCGGTATCCCTGGAAGATCATCTTCTGAACTTTTTTAAGTGTGTCCTCATAAGAAAGTTCTTCGTATTCCACATGATAATCTTCCCCCAGTTTTTCTTTTACCAGTGGATTATTTGTGATAATCATAAATCCAGTATTCATAGCCGCTTCTTCCTTTCGTCCCCTGTCCGTTTATGCGGTCTTTTTTGGCTCCCTGTGTCTGAAATACTCCAGATATTTTTTTAACATATATCTGGTATCAAAAAAGGACGCCAAAACAACTTCTCTGTTTTAAACGTCCTTTCTGTCTCCTTGTAAATTCGGCAATTCCGGATTCAGAGTGTAGTACCTTTCCCGATCCTTTTGCCTGAAAGTTTCACCATTCAACGAGCTTTACTGCTCTACGGTTTGCATCTTCGGCGACCATTTATCAAATATCTTTATAAATGATTCTCTCGCAGGAAATATCAACCTACTATCTAATTGACTGCATTTTTTATACATTTTACAGCATCTTTCTTGCTGACATGATTACTATAGCACACATTTATGCAAAATGCTAGTCTTTTTATAGATTTTTTTGTATATTTCTTATTGTTTTTTTCTATAACTATTTTTCAGTTATTATACAAATTATCTATTTGCCTTTTTTCTGATTTGGCAGGAAATTATTATAGTAATCGTCATGCGTCTTCTTAACAAGACCACTGAGTGCTACCAGTGCAATCGCATTCGGGATAACCATCATACTGTTAAAGCAGTCTGCCATATTCCATACAAGTTCTACTTCCTGAAGTGATCCAAGTGCTACGCAGATACATACAATGATTGAGTAAATTTTAACAGCTTTTGCTCCAAACAGGTAACGGATGTTTGCTTCACCGAAGAAATACCATCCGATGATCGTTGAGAATGCGAAGAATAACATACAGATCGCGATAAAGATCTCACCGAACTTACCATATAATGTAGAGAAAGCATACTGGCTCAGCTGTGCGCCTGTAAGACCAGTCGTTCTTGAACCGGTTGTGATAATAACAAGTGCTGTCAGGTTAAGAATTACGAATGTATCAATGAACACACCGATCATAGCTACAAAGCCCTGTTCAACCGGATGTTTTACTTTTGCTACTGCATGTGCGTGTGGTGTAGAACCCATACCAGCTTCATTGGAGAAGAGACCTCTTGCCACACCTTTCTGTACTGCAAGCTTCAAGGTTGCGCCCATTGCACCACCTGCTACTGCTGCCGGTTTAAACGCACCGACAATAATGTCATGGAATGCTGCCGGGATTGCTGTAACGTTTGCAAAAATTACGATCAAAGAACCTACTATATAAAATGCTGCCATGATCGGCACGATCAGTTCAGTAACTTTTGCGATTCGCTTCATACCACCTGTGAATACAAACAGAGAAACAACTGCTACAAAAATACCCATTGCAATCTTCGGAATTCCGAATGCAGTGTTCCATGATGCTGCGATTGAGTTAGACTGAACTGCATTGCCCATGAATCCAAGTGCAAAGATAATCAGGACTGCAAAAATAGCTGCCAGAACTTTTCCGAACGTTCCTTTAAATGCTCCTCGTATGTAATATACCGGACCACCAGTTACGGTTCCGTCATCACTGACCTGCTTGAACTTCTGAGCCATAACCGCTTCTGCGAAGATCGTTGACATTCCGAGGAATGCGCTGATCCACATCCAGAAGATTGCTCCCGGACCACCGACTGCAATTGCAGTTGCAGCTCCGGCGATATTACCGGTACCAACCTGAGCAGCAATCGCTGTTGCAAGTGCTTGGAAAGAAGACATTCCGTCTTTTCCGGCATCCCCTTTCTTGCTAAAAAGTCCGCCAAAAGTTCTGTTCCATCCATCTTTAAAACCACGGATCTGGATAAATCCAAGCTTAAATGTGAACAGCAAGCCAATACCTACAAGTGCTATGATCAGCACCGATCCTGTTAGGACATCATTTACCTTTAATACTAAATCGTTAATACTCATACGGTAACCCTCCTTTTTAATAGACATCCCTTATAGTTTTTATCTGTTGAATCTATAATAACCTATTTATAGTTTTTATGCAATATTTTCAGTTAACTTATTTATTTTTTGTGTATTATCACCATGTTATTACGATAACATAATAAATTTGTTCTAAATAAGTGCGTTTTTTCGCGCTTTTCTGTGTTTGTCAAAAACTCAGTTTTCATATTTTTCGTCAAATTGTCTAATTAATGACGATTTAATATCTATGCATTTCCATGGGATTTATAGATTCTTTCAGATGAACGCATTAATTCTTTACTATATTGATATTTCAAAGAAGTTATTTTCAGACCATGAAACATAAATAAAAAGCAGGGAGCAATCTTCCGTCTTACCCGGAAATCTGCTTCCTGCTCTTCCATTCTGTTTATTCAGTTATTCTATACATTGATCTCTGCTTTTACACCAAGCAGCTCTTTATTTTCATCCAGGATCGGCCGGATCACATTCTTAAGGAATGCTTCGACCTGTTCTTTGGAACGTCCTACATATTTGGATGGATCCATTGTTTTCTGAAGATCTTCCAGACTCAGATTAAATGCATCATCTGACGCGATCAGTTCAAGAAGGTTGTTGTCCAAACCTTTTTCTTTAACATTCTTTCCTGCTTCCATCGAAAGTTCACGGATTCTTTCATGCAGTTCCTGACGGTCTCCACCAGCTTTTACTGCATCCATCATAATATTCTCTGTTGCCATGAACGGAAGTTCAGACATCAGACGTTTTTCAATTACTTTCGGATATACAACCAGTCCGTCAACGACATTCAGGCACAGATCCAGAATACCGTCAATCGCAAGAAAACCTTCCGGTACACTCAGACGCTTGTTCGCAGAGTCATCCAGAGTACGTTCAAACCACTGTGTAGCAGAAGTAATCGCCGGGTTCAGTGCATCAATCATCACGTAACGGGACAGAGATGCGATTCGTTCGCTTCTCATTGGATTTCTCTTATATGCCATTGCAGAAGATCCGATCTGTGTCTTTTCAAACGGCTCTTCCACTTCTTTCAGATGCTGGAGAAGACGGATGTCATTGGAGAATTTGTGTGCACTTGCTGCAATTCCGGCAAGAACATTCACAACTCTTGTATCCACTTTACGGGAATAGGTCTGTCCGGATACCGGATAGCATGCTTCAAATCCCATCTTCTTAGCAATCATTGGATCGATCTTATCAATGGTCTCCTGATCTCCCTCAAAAAGTTCCAGGAAGCTTGCCTGTGTACCGGTTGTTCCTTTTGATCCAAGAAGTTTCAGGCTTCCAAGCACATAATCAAGATCCGCAAGATCCATAGAAAATTCCTGCATCCACAAAGTTGCTCTCTTTCCAACCGTTGTCGGTTGTGCTGGCTGGAAATGAGTAAATGCAAGTGTCGGAAGATCTTTATACTGATCTGCGAACTTTGAAAGTTCATCCAGAACATTAACCAGTTTTTTCTTAACAAGTTTCAGAGCCTCTGCCATGATAATGATATCAGTATTATCACCTACATAACAGGAAGTTGCTCCCAGATGAATGATCCCTTTTGCTTTCGGGCACTGCTGTCCATATGCATATACATGAGACATCACATCATGGCGCACTACTTTTTCACGTGCTTTTGCGACATCGTAATTGATATCCTCTGCATGCTCTTTCAGTTCTGCGATCTGTTCATCTGTAATATTGAGCCCCAGCTCTTTTTCTGTCTCTGCAAGTGCGATCCAGAGTTTTCTCCATGTCTTAAATTTCATGTCCGGAGAAAAAATATACTGCATCTCCTTGCTGGCATACCGCTCTGAAAGCGGACTTACATACTTGTCGTATCCCATAGTCTTATCCTCCCTATTCTTCTGACTCAAACGCGTGGGAAATATCTTTTCCCGGAACGCGCATCGGGTAATTTCCTGTAAAACATGCATCGCAGTATCCAAGATCTCCAACCATGTCTTTCAGCTTATCTATTTCCATATATCCAAGAGAATCTGCTCCGATCATTTCACGGATCTGCTCCGTTGTATGTGAATGAGCAATGAGCTGATCATTCGACGGTACATCTGTACCAAAATAACAAGGATGTAAAAACGGTGGCGAACTGATTCTTACATGAACTTCTTTTGCTCCTGCTTTTTTGAGCATCTTGATGATATTTGCACAGGTCGTTCCACGGACGATGGAATCATCTACCATAACAATACGCTTGCCCCGTACAACCTCTTCAATAACATTCAGTTTGATCTTCACACTGGACTCTCTCTGACTCTGTTTCGGCTTGATAAAGGTTCTTCCTACATAACTGTTCTTGTGGAATGCCATACCGTAAGGGATTCCGGAATATTCCGAATATCCTTTTGCCGCAACCAGTCCGGAATCCGGCACACCGACAACCAGATCAGCCTCTACCGGATAAGACTGTGCAAGAGCCTTTCCTGCAACAATCCTTGCATGATATACATTGATGTTGTCGATCACGCTGTCCATACGTGCAAAATAAATGTACTCAAAAATACAACGTGCCTGCTTTTCAGGTGGAATCTGCATACTTTTGTCCGAAGATACTCCATGCTTTGTAAAGCTGACAATCTCTCCCGGTTCCACGTCACGGATAAAGTCTGCACCAACTGCTGCAAGGGCACAGCTTTCCGATGCCAGGAACCAGGTATTATCTCGCTTGCCGATACAGAGTGGTTTGAGACCAAATGGGTCTCTCGCTCCGATCATCTTACGCGGGCTTGATACAACCAGTGCATATGCGCCTTCAATTTTCTTCATTGCATTCCTGACCGCATCCTCTGCCTTTGAAACCTTCAGACGCTCTCTTGCAATATGATAGGCAATCACTTCCGAATCAATCGTTGTCTGGAAGATTGCTCCGGTATATTCCAGTTCATGACGAAGCTCGATCGCATTCGTCAGATTACCATTATGGGCAATCACCAATGTACCTTTCACATAATTCAGAACCAGTGGCTGTGCATTTTCCGCACGAGTTCCCCCTGCTGTCGAATACCGCACATGTCCGACGCCAAGGTTTCCCTTTAATTTGCCAAGTTCTTCCTCATCGAATACTTCATTGACTAGTCCTAGTCCCTTTCTGAAATGAACTTTCCGCTTGCCATAGGTATCTGTCACTGCAATTCCGCAGCTTTCCTGCCCTCTGTGCTGAAGGGCAAACAAACCATAGTACACTGACGGCGCAACATCGCCACCATCCATATCATAGGCACCGAATACACCACATTCTTCACCTAAACCAGTCTCTACTCTTTCAAGTTCGCTCATCGTTTTGTCTTCTCCTATTTGTTGTATCCGCTTAATTTTTACATAGAGAGTATAATACATGATTTTCCGAAAATCAATACACAGCCTTGAACTTTCTCCCGTACACTATGCTCTTCTGTACTCTTTTTTCCATTCTTCAAACAGTTCCTTTGACGGTTCGATGTTGATATTTTCTCTCACTTTTTCTATCTTTTCTGTAAGTTTGTTGTCAATTTCCAAAAGGATTTCATTGCCCATGACCATCTTCTGATATTCATCCTGCGGCATGTATCTGGAACTTGCATACAGGTAACCTTCGAGCATTTTATTATCTTCACAGATCTTATACGCCTTCTCATACATTCTCGCCGACTCTTCATACAGAAATGCTCTCCCATATGCTCCGGCAAGACACGCAGACACGCGACCATAAAAACGCTTATCTACCGAATCATCCTTTTCTCCGTTGACGATCGACATGTAAACCAGGATTGCCGATTCCAGTTCTCCACTTTCCATCAGCTTATCTGCTTTGTATTTCTGACGTTCTACTTCTTTCTGGTTCTTGAGTTTCTCCAGAACATTCTGGATGTGTGCCATTTCACCCGGTGTGTAGATTCTGGATTCATGTAGCACAAGAACCACAAATTTCTCCACGGAACCATGATTCCGGATCAGTTCCACCAGCTTTACTGCAAGATCCTGCATTTCCAGTTCATCTGCGATCCATCTGCAGAGCTGCTCATTCATGATCGTATAATCGATCAGATACAGATTGTTGCACAGATAATAACACAGCTCTTCCAGTGTACTGATCCTTGTATGGATCCTCGAAATTTCATAGGGATGTTTTGCCTTTTTCTTATGACAAAGAATTAAACTGCCCATTGCTGCCTCCTAATTCAATGATCTTCTCCAACCGGAATCCTGATGGCGCAAAAAATTCGCCAAATCCCATATCTTCAAAAATAATATGACAGGTCTTTTCATCCGAGAAGAATGTACTAATTTTCAGACGAAGCGCATAGTTTTTCCGGTCCGGCATACCTTTCAGAGAAACCGACTCCACAAGATGCCTGCCGGTCACCAGAGAATCTACATGGATCTCAATATCCTCTGTATCACCAAGAAGCACCTCGAACTGTCTGTCTGATTCGTACCAGTGATTGCCCCAGGATACCAGTGGGTACCAGCCTTCTTCTCCATTCACGCGCATCCGCACGGAAATCTGCTCGGTCAGTTTTGTCTCATCCAGGTAGACTGGTGCATCTGACTGTTCCTCTTTTCTGCGCTGCGCTGTATAACACGCTCCTTTACTGTACAGATTATTTCCCATAAACGCACGGCGTCCGTTACAGAGAACGCGCAGAGAATTCGGATACCAGTTATTTTCAAATCCATCTCCTGTCAAAAAGACAGAAGAGATCATCTTCTTGTTGAATACACTCTGGATAAAACGTTTAAAATGCTCATCTGCCGCTTTTGCCTTCTCAACATGCAGCACCGGATAAACTGCTTCCAGTTCTTCCATACGTGCATCTGCCACCTTGTCCACCGTCACAAAGCTTTCTCTGCTTTTCTGCGAACTGTTCTTCAGTTCCCGCAACATATATGCCCGGATCACATCCTCGTCACAGTAAAAAAGTGCCGCTTCATACTGCCATAATTCTTTCGGCTGGTTAAACATATAATGACAGAAGCTTTCCTTGTAGTCCTGAACATAAATATTTTCCTTTGCCACTCCGAGTTTCTGTCCGATTCCCTTCAGCAAGACGCGGATGTCTTCGTTTTTCTCCGGGACTGTAAACGTGATGCTTTCAATTTCTTCAAATCCGTTCAACGTGTACTTTACAAAATCCGCCAGCAGCTGGACGCCTTCATATTCCTGTCCGTCTACCTCAATTTTCCTATTGCCAAGCGCACACTCCCAGATCCCTTCCACGCAGATACTGTCCCTTACCGTAGACATCCTTCTTGCCTGTCTTCCGTAAGTCCAGGTCTCTTTATAATAGTTCATCACCAGAGGAATCTGATTGTTCTCTTTTTCAATTCCGGTATCCACCGTCTCCGGTTCCTGTGTTTTTTCATTATAATAACTGATCTGACACATCTTTGCATTGATGTCATATCCTATAATACTTCCATGTGTCATGAAGTATTTCCTCCTTTAGTAAGCAACAAAAATATCCTCAGCAAGCTGTTTTTCTGTTGCAAATTCCTTCATCGCGATTGCCAGTGCTTCATTCTTCAGTGATGTCATATCATTCAGTCTTCCAAATTTTCCGATTGGTCTCACCTCACGCGGCTTATAGTCACTTTTTTCCGTAACCGTCACCTTATCCTTATTCGTCTCTGTAAAATAATAACGCAGAGATTCATCACCAAACAAAATAAAGCTCTTGATATAAGTGTCTTCATATGCCGGAAGCAGTATTTCTTCCTGATAATTCATATTATCACTTTCGCCTTTCCGTATCTGGTAGGAAATTGCCACTTTGCTTCCAGGTTTTGCGTGATATTCGATCATCGTCTTATCATAAAGCTGCACTTCTCTGAGCCAGTTCTCCGGATACTTCAAATAGAAAGAAAAATACAGCTGTTTTTCACACATTTCGCGCAGGAATTCCCGTAGCATCGGTTCCAGTTCCTGATGCACTTCCCTGCTGGAATAATATTTTAGCAGGGCGATCTTACAGATATCCGGAAGATCTTCCTCTTTGCGGTATTCATTTGCGATGATTACAAAAATACATCCTTTTACCTGGCGTCCGTTCACCACATATTCTCTTGAAACATAAGCAAGATATGCTCTCTTTAAACGGAAATACGTTCTTCCTTCATAATAATCCGCAAAAATTTCTTCCTCACCAAACATAGTTTCCGAGAAAAGCATCTGCGTAATGATTCTTTCTGAAAGCTTGTAGGTTGTAATATCATAATCTCTTGCCACATGCCAGAGTTTCTTCATATTACGGGTCGATCCACAATAATACTCAGCAAGATAAGACAGCGTCTGCTTATCATACTGATCTTTCAGAAACAGTTCAAAGCATAATGCCAGAAGAAAATCATCCTCCTCCGTACCTTCTTCACGCAGGCGCATACTGCACATTTTAAACACTTCTTTTTCATCTGCCATCTCCAGCCCGTGCTCTCTAAGCATATCCCAGGTCAGTTCTTTTTTCTCTTTCTTCCGTTCCTCTTCCTCATGCTCTTCCTGATATTTTTTGCAGATTTCCATATACCGGTTCTCATAGAACATCCTCATAGTCTCATATGGAATGGAATCAATGTAATGGCGGCCGTCTTTTGATTCCCAGACAATCCGTGCGTCTTTATTGTATAAATATACAATCACTCCATCCGCACTGTACTGTACTTTCTGACTGATCGTTCCGTCAGGCTCGATCACCATGACAAACGCCATGTTCTTTACCGTTGTCTTAATCTCATAAGCATGGCAGATATCATAAACTGCCCGGATTCTTTCCGGTGTCATATCCCGCTCAGTACAGCAGCGTTTGTAAATAATATGCAGAATATCATTGATCCTTCGATTCTCAAGCTGCATCCAGGCAAACCGCTCCATCTGCTCTCTGTAAGCACTGTAAAGCTCACTGCTTTCTTCCTCACAGTTAATCAGATTTGCATACAACACCGCTGCTTTTTTATATTCCAGTGTATTTCCATGCCGGAAGTAAAGTAATACGGATTTTGGAAACTGTCTGTCCAGATATTTGTCATCCACAGTCATCATATAATATTCAAAAAGCTGCGCAATCTTCAGATCTTCTTTTACTGCCAAGGCATACCACTTGAAGCATTCCGGTGTTGTCCGATTGCCACGGATCAGATGGGTACAAATTGCTGTCAGAATCTGTGGATCCGGGAAAATCCGATAAACCTTCTGCATCACAACATCCAGATTCTTATCATAAGTCCGCTGTTGGGATGCAAGGTTCGCCATATAAAGCGCAATTTCCTTTGTCAGAACTCCGTGCTTCTGCGCAAAATTGAGAATCTGTACTTCAAATGCCGAGAGCTTTTTCAGACAGGTTGGCTTCTCCAGAAAACACCGGTATGCCTGCCAGTACAGAATTACCTGGTTCGCACCGTTGCTGCAGTGGCGTTCCAGAACCTGTAATTTTTTGCTGTAGTTTTTATATTCCGGATCAATGTCAATCAGCATACACACAAGCTCCCATGAAGTTGGTTCTTTCATATATGCCTTATTCAGTTCTTCAATTGCTTTGTTAACCTGGCTGCCTGATTTTCTCAAAAGCGCAGTCAGATACAGATAATACGATGAAATGACCGAATCCTTATTCACTGAGAAACGGCTGTAATTGTAATCATCCAGAATACCACTGGCCTTGTCCGGCTCCTTACAGAGCAGGTTAAGATGTGCATCAAACAGTGGATAAACATCTCCGTCTTCTGAATATATATCCAGTCCCTTCAGTTTTTCTCTTGTTGCGTCCGCCCAGGCTGTCAGATCCTTTCCTTCCGCATTACACGCAAGGAAATCCTTTATGATTGATGCAATCGTCTTATCTGCCACACGTCTGTTCTCTGCATGATCCTTGTGATTGGCCAACATTACCTCATAGGTCAGCGATTCATACGGACTTTCAAAAACAATCTGTCCATAATTATTTCCCGCATGAGCCTTTTCCGGATGAATGATATAACTGAAATCAAACAGATTTCCCACAAAATCGTCCGTTGTAAAGTTATCCCTTCCAATCTGGATAAAATCACCGCTCACATGCACCTTCACCGGCATAAATCCCCAAGTATTCTTTGTAAAATGAATAATCTCACGGGTTGCTTCTTTTAAATTGCGGAAAGTTCTCTGATTCCGTCCCATTGTCAGGAAAATACATTCTTTCTGTTTGATTCCGACCAGAAATTCTTCCATCGCCTGCTCACCGAGAGACCATTTCCTAATATTATCATAAAGTGCCTTTATCCTTGGCTCTTCATACTTTATCACGTCATAAAAATCGCGTGATCTAAAAAGACGGTGTGCCTCGATAAAGTTCTCCATCGCCAGCCTTTTAAAATCACGGATATTCTGTACTCTTCCACAGGAAGTCTCGACTGATGGTTTTTCAATGATCGCAGTAAAGTTTACCTCAAATTCTCCACCATTACATACAATCGTAAACTTTCCCTGTTCAACATGCCCGGGAGCAAGTCCGCTTCCATCATAAGTAAAACGGAGCTCCACCGGGTTGCCCTCAAATCCCTGTTCTTCTAAATGTATACGAAAAGAAGAAGAATATACAAGTCCTCTGATATCTCCTTCTTTCCTGTTCTTCAAAATGAAACTTCCCTGGCAGGACTCTCCTTCCCCGATCGTCATCTCAAGATTCGTTACCGGCAGTACAATCTCCGGATGAACAGTTCGAAAATCTCCTTTGGAAAATTTTTTTATTTTATTCTTCAAGCTTGCCACCTACTTCTGCATTGCATTTTTTCAAAAAGACATTATAATAAATTATAACATTATTCTGCATATCAGGCAATGCGGAATACCCGATTTTTTTAATTCACAGATTTTTGTTATACACAAAGGAGAATACTATTTATGGAAGCAAAACCGCAGTTTCATGGAAGTGACACCGCTGCTGTCGCCGCATTTTATCATGTACCGGTGGACGAGATCGTCTGCTTTGGAGCCAATGTCAACCCACTTGGATTATCCAAAAACCTGAAAAAAGATCTTGCTGCACATCTGGATCTTCTCAGTAGTTATCCGGACCGAAATTACACTACTTTGAAGAAAGTGATTGCCGATTACTGCCAGATTTTACCGGAACATGTAATCGTCGGAAATGGTTCTACCGAGCTGATCTCTCTCCTGATCCAGACACGGAAACCACAAAAAACGCTGGTTCTTGGACCAACTTATTCCGAGTATGGACGTGAACTGGATCTGGTGGGAAGTTCCATCCATACTTACCTGTTAAAAGAGTCAGATCAGTTCCATCTTGATATCCATGCCTTCTGCGAAGAAATCAGGAAGGGCTATGATCTGGTGATATTATGTAACCCGAACAATCCGACTTCGTCCGCTCTCAAAATGCCTGAGATCCAGATCATTCTGGACTGCTGCCGGGAGGCTGGCTCTTTCTTGATGATCGATGAGACTTACGTTGAATTTGCACCGGATATTAATGAAATTTCTTCCATGTCTCTGATCAGCAGTTTTGATAATCTGATGATTCTCCGTGGCGTATCCAAATTTTATGCCGCACCTGGTCTCCGCCTCGGCTACGGTGCAACCAGTAACAGCCAGTTTCTTCAGGATCTTCTGCTGATGCAGAACCCATGGAGTCTGAACAGCCTCGGCGCTTACGCTGGTGAGAAAATGCTCCAGGATCAGGAGTATATCCGGAAAACACGGGATCTGATCCTCTCCGAGCGAGACAAAATGTGCACTGAAATCTCCAAAATCAATGTGCTGACTGTGTATCCTGCTTATGCGAATTTTGTACTGGTAAAGATTGAAAAAGAGGGAGTTACTTCTGCGGATGTGTTTGAATTTCTGATCAAGCAGGGCCTGATGGTGAGAGACTGCTCCAGCTTCAAAGAACTGGGCGGGGAATACTTCCGGTTCTGCATTATGGCTCCGGAAGATAATAAGAGACTGCTTCAAGGAATACAGGATTTCTTTGCATAATGTTTCCTATCCCCACAAGAAGACCATTCACTAAATCGCCAACTCTTATTTCTAAAAATTTTGAGCAGCACAGGATCCCGGCGCAAATGATATTGAATCGTTGCGGCTAAGAGCGCACAAAAATAGGGGTGGTGTCCGTGTTCACACGAACATCATCCCCTTTTTTGTACAAGCTTCGGAGTTGCCATGCATCCGTATGAAACTGCCAGTGACAGTTTCATAGGTGACGATCAATATCATTTGCGCCGGGATCCGTCCCTCTTCACACTATTCTTTCAAAATAAGCGCCACAAACACAAGATCTTCTTCCCCCGCATTCTTGATGCCATGTCCATTTCCGTCTGCACAGAAAGTCACATCACCAACTTCTACCGGATATTCTTTGCCATTATCATTGTAAATGCCTGCCCCTTTTGTCAGATAGTAAGTCTCAGTCTCTCCATGATGCTCATGATATCCGATCTCACATCCAGGTTTTAACGTTACTTCATTGAACATCTTGCAGTACGCACCGAGCTGTTCACCTTTGATCAGTTCTTCCTTCAGGATATAGCCTGCGCCACCCGCTACATTTTCTGCTTTGATTGGTTGTCTTTCTGATTTCTTTGTCATGACTCTTTTCCTCCTGTCTGATCAGATTTCTTTATCTGTCATTGTGACACGATTATTGAATTGCGTCAAGTGCCGCAGAAATATCTGCGATCAGATCCTCTTTATCTTCAAGTCCCAGACTGATGCGAATCAGTTCTGCCGGAACTCCTGCTTCTTTTAACTGCTCATCATTCATCTGGCGATGTGTGGATGTTGCCGGGTTCAGGCAACAGGTTCTGGCATCTGCCACATGGGTTTCAATCGCTCCAAGCTTCAGATTCTGCATGAATACGGAAGCAGCTTCTCTTCCACCTTTCAATCCGAAAGATACCACTCCACAGCCCCCGTCTGGCATGTATTTCTTTGCTCTTTCATAGTATTTGTTAGATGGAAGTCCCGGATAATTGACATAAGCAACCTTTGGGTGCTGCTCCAGAAATTCTGCGACAGCCTGTCCGTTCTCCACGTGTCTTGGCATACGCACATGAAGAGATTCCAGTCCGAGATTCAGGATAAATGCATTCTGTGGTGCCTGGATCGATCCGAGATCACGCATCAACTGAGAAGTACATTTTGTGATAAATGCGCCTTCTTTTCCGAATTTCTCAGCATAGGTAATTCCATGATAGCTTTCATCCGGTGTGCAAAGTCCGGGATATTTATCTGCATGAGCCATCCAGTCAAATTTACCACTGTCTACGATTGCTCCACCGACTGCTGCTCCATGTCCATCCATATATTTTGTAGTCGAATGTGTCACAATATCTGCTCCCCATTCGATCGGACGACAGTTGACCGGTGTCGGGAAGGTATTATCCACGATCAGCGGTACACTATGCGCATGCGCAACCTTTGCAAAAAGCTCAATATCCAGAACAGTAAGTGCCGGATTGGCAATCGTCTCACCAAACATCAGCTTTGTATTTGGCTGGAATGCCGCATTTAATTCTTCTTCTGTTGCATCCGGAGAAACAAATGTTGCGTCAATTCCCATTTTCTTCATTGTCACACTGATCAGATTGAAGGTTCCACCATAAATCGAAGAGGAAGCCACAATATGATCTCCTGCTTCACAGATATTGAACATAGCAAAGAAATTCGCTGCCTGTCCGGAAGAAGTCAACATTGCAGCTGTTCCGCCTTCCATCGCCGCGATCTTTGCCGCTACGTGGTCGTTAGTCGGATTCTGCAGACGGGTGTAGAAATATCCGGATGCCTCCAGATCAAATAATTTTCCCATATCTTCACTTGTATTGTATTTGAATGTCGTAGACTGAATGATCGGAACCTGTCTCGGCTCTCCATTTCCAGGTGTATATCCTCCCTGCACGCATTTTGTTCCCATATGATAAGTATTCATGAGAAAGTTCCTCCTTTTTCTTTTACACATTTCCTCTAATGTATATTCATTAAGTATGTTTTCTATTATAGCAGAAAACGGGAGATTTTGTTTAAAAATCTCCCATTTGTTTTATATTTTTCGCAGAATATGCAGTTTTTCTTTTATTTTCCTCTTACGGTTTACATCTCCCACACGGGATATACCCCTCTTTAATCAGTTCTTCTCTTGAACCTGTAAATGTTTTTTTATTTCCTTCTTTGATATCTTTTACTCCTGAGCACTCCGGCGTATGGAACTTCTTTGTATTTTCATTCAACACATACATCTTTTTCTCTGTATTTCCACTGGTTTTTCCCGTACCCACTGACGCATCCGTATCGGAAAGCACTGCCTTTCCCGTTGCATAATCAATCGTAATTCCCGGCTGTACATTGTAGACATACACATTAAATTTCACACCTTCTCCATGATCCTCCACTGATTCTGCTTCCATTAAAACTCCGGATGCAACCAGATTCTCCCCTTCAAATACCGGTGTGACACGATACATTACATGATTATCTGTCTCTTTGATGTAGTCGGCAACCATATTTTCAAATGGCAGCATCCCATCCACATTCATATAGCGGGTTCCTGTAATCAGATTCTTTTCGTTTGCATTTTCTGCCGTCAGCTGATAGCCTATCAGATGACAACGGTTGTAAAGATATTTTCCATCCACATTGTCAAATTTTATTGTCTGCCACCCGGACGGTTTCACCTGTCCAATCTTTCCTCTTTTCCCGGTCGGCATCAGATCTGTCCCAATGTTGGACGCGGCAACGCCGCATCGTCCCAGCTCATCCAGATCACTGTAACTTTCATAAGACTGATCTGTCAGCTCATCTTCGGTAAAATCCGGTTCATTATCGTCAATCACTACATACGGTGTTCCGCTGTATGCCGGAATATTATCCAATGTAGCGCTCACCGGATCCTGGCTGCCACCTGCTGTCGATTCATTTTCTCCGCTAACCGACTGCCTTTCAACTACTGCTGCCTGACTGTTTCCATATGATGCACTTTGCGCATCTGCTCCACCTGTGCCACACGCTGTCAGAAACAATGCAAACGTCAGAAGCAGCACACCTCTCATTTTCCCAATTTTCTTCTTCATAGCAATCCCTGCCTGTTGTAAATTTCTTTTGTAATCTTCTCATGGGAGTAACCGGAAAAATCTTTTCTCTCTTCCAGTCTCCACTTGCTTAAATCTACCTCAAAAAATACATCTGCCGGATAATCCCGGTTCCATTTATACAGAACAATCTCTGTAATCTTCCCCTCATATCCAGCCAGATTCTCCCCCTCAACAAAACAGAAATCCTCTTCTTCTGCCTTTTCCAGAAAATTCCGGTCAACCTTCCACATTTTTTCATCCTCCAGTCGCCCTGCGTCCTGTATTTTCTTCCCAGTCCCAATTTCCCGGCATACCTCTTCTTTTGCTTTAAAGACTTCTTTAAAAAGCTTATCTGCCTCCGGCGCCATCCAGAGCACATTCCCTCTCGTCATCTCAAGAATATCCTCTGACACCATCCGGTCCCGGCTCACTCTCCTGCCATTAAAACATATCCCCATCCGGTTATCCACACATACAATAGTTTTCACACTATAAAACTCCTTCCCCGCAATTCCAGCCAATATCCGAAATTCTCTACACAGATTCACATTCTTTTGCCACTGTAGCGTCCGTCTCGTCCCTGTATTTTCCATAACACAAACAGGCAGAGAATCCAATCCCTGCCTGTCCGTATTCATAACATCTTATTCAACTTTCGCAATATCAATCAGTGTAAGCTGACGGATATCTGTATTTTCCAGACTTGTCACAAGTGCTCTTGCAGTATCCATAGCTGTCAGTACATTGACACCTGTCTCGATTGCATTACGACGGATTACAAATCCATCTCGTGCATGATCTGCTCCCTGCGGAGGAGTATCAATTACAAGGTCGATCTCGTGTCCAAGGATCAGATCCATCAGGTTCGGTGATTCCTGCTCAATCTTATTGACCGGAATTGCTTTTACGCCACCTTCTTTTAATGCATCAGCTGTACCGCGTGTTGCAAAGATGCGGTAGCCAAGTGCCTCAAATCTGCGTCCGATCTCGACAGCTTCTCCCTTATCCTCATCACGAACAGTCATGATCATGTTCTTATATTTTGGAAGGTTGATTCCAGCTCCAAGGAACGCTTTGTAAAGTGCCTCGTTAAATGTAGTTGCAATTCCCAGACACTCACCTGTAGACTTCATTTCCGGTCCAAGGCTGATATCTGCACCACGGATCTTCTCAAATGAGAATACCGGCATCTTGATTGCAATATAATCAGCTTCTTTCTGAAGTCCCGGTGTGTAACCCATTTCTCTGATCTTATGTCCGATGATCGCTCTTGTAGCAAGCGGAACGATCGGGATACCTGTTACCTTACTGATATAAGGAACGGTACGACTTGAACGTGGGTTTACTTCGATGACATAAACATCTTCGCCACATACGATGAACTGGATGTTGATCATACCAATTACGTGAAGGGCTTTTGCAAGACGCTTTGTATATTCTTCAATTTTACGCTTTGTCACTTCAGAAATGCTCTGCGCAGGATATACAGAAATACTGTCACCAGAATGGATTCCGGCACGCTCAATATGTTCCATAATACCAGGGATCAGAATGTCTGTTCCATCACATACTGCATCGACCTCAATTTCTTTACCGACCAGATATTTATCAACCAGAATCGGGTGATCCTGTGCAATACGGTTGATGATTCCGATAAATTCATCAATATCATGATCGTTGATTGCAATCTGCATTCCCTGTCCACCAAGTACATAAGAAGGACGAACCAGTACCGGATATCCGAGACGGTTGGCAACCTCTTTTGCTTCTTCAGCGGTAAATACTGTATCTCCCTTCGGACGTGGAATATTGCACTGTGCAAGGATCTCGTCAAAGAGCTCTCTGTCCTCTGCGGCATCTACATCTTCTGCGGAAGTTCCAAGAATCGGCACTCCCATCTTCATCAGGGATTCTGTTAATTTGATCGCAGTCTGTCCACCAAACTGAACAACTGCTCCGTCCGGTTTTTCCAGGTCTACAATGCTCTCTACATCTTCCGGAGTAAGTGGTTCGAAATACAGCTTATCTGCGATATCGAAATCGGTACTTACAGTTTCCGGGTTGTTATTTACGATAATAGTCTCGTATCCTTCTTTTGCAAATGCCCATGTACAATGTACAGAACAGAAGTCGAACTCGATACCCTGTCCGATACGGATCGGTCCTGATCCAAGTACTAGAACTTTCTTTTTGCCGGAAGTCTCTTCTACTTCGTTCTGGCTTCCGAATACAGAATAATAATATGGGGTCTCTGCCGCGAACTCAGCCGCACAGGTATCAACCATCTTGTATGCTGCAACGATTCCGTTCGCATGACGCATATTGTGGATTTCTCTCTCATCTTTTCCAGTCAGGCGTGCAATAACATTATCCGGAAATTCAATACGTTTTGCTTCTTTCAGAAGTTCCGGCGTGAGTTCCTGTGTTTTCAGAGCCTGTTCCATCTCAACAAGGATCGCAATCTTGTCGATGAACCATTTGTCGATCTTTGTGATTGCATGGATCTCATCATATGAAATTCCTTTACGGACTGCTTCTGCGATCATCCAGATTCTGCGGTCATCTACGATTTCCAGTTTTTCCAGAATTTCTTCTTTGGAAAGCGCTGAAAAATCATAAGAAAGCAGGCAGTCTACATGCTGCTCCAGAGAACGGATCGCTTTCATAAGAGCTCCTTCAAAGTTATCGCAAATACTCATAACTTCTCCGGTAGCCTTCATCTGTGTCGTCAATGTTCTCTTTGCACTGATAAATTTATCGAATGGAAGTCTCGGCATCTTAACAACACAGTAGTCAAGCATTGGCTCGAAACTTGCATAAGTTTTCTTTGTAACTGCATTCTTGATCTCGTCCAGTGTATATCCAAGGGCAATCTTTGCAGCAACTTTTGCGATCGGGTATCCTGTCGCTTTGGAAGCCAGTGCAGAAGAACGGCTTACACGCGGGTTTACCTCAATTACACAATATTCAAAAGAGTCTGGATTTAATGCGTATTGTACGTTACATCCACCAGTAATATTCAGTTCTGTAATGATATTCAGTGCCGAAGTACGCAGCATCTGATATTCTTTATCTCCAAGAGTCTGGGAAGGTGCAACAACGATACTGTCACCGGTATGAACTCCGACCGGATCAATATTTTCCATATTACATACAGTAATACAGTTTCCAGCACTATCTCGCATTACTTCGTACTCGATTTCTTTCCATCCTGCAATGCAGCGTTCTACAAGAACCTGTCCTACACGTGACAGACGGAGTCCGTTCTCAAGGATTTCTTCCAATTGTTCCTGATCATGTGCGATACCACCACCGCTTCCGCCGAGGGTATATGCCGGACGAAGAACAACAGGATATCCGATCTTATCTGCAAACGCGACACCATCTTCTATATTTTCAACGACCAGTGAAGCTGCAACCGGCTCACCGATCTTTTCCATGGTATCTTTAAATTCCAGACGGTCTTCTGCTTTCTTGATGGTTTCCGCCGTTGTACCGATCAGTCTCACATTATGTTCCTTAAGGAATCCTGCTTCTTCCAGCTCCATTGCAAGGTTCAGTCCGGCCTGGCCTCCAAGGGTAGGAAGTACGCTGTCCGGTTTTTCTTTAAGGATCAGCTGTTCTACAACTTCTACCGTAAGTGGTTCGATATAAACGCGGTCTGCAATATCTTTGTCTGTCATGATCGTTGCCGGGTTTGAATTCAGAAGTACAACTTCAAGTCCTTCTTCCTTCAGTGAACGGCATGCCTGTGTTCCGGCATAGTCAAATTCTGCTGCCTGTCCGATTACGATTGGACCGGAACCAATAACTAATACTTTCTTTATGTCTTTATTTCTTGGCATTATTTTGTTCCTCCCATCATATCCATAAATCTGTCAAACAAGTAACCAGAATCCTGTGGCCCCGGGCAAGCTTCCGGATGGAACTGTACTGTAAAAATATTCTTTCCAACGTATGACATTCCTTCGTTTGTCTTGTCATTGACGTTCACAAATGCAGGTACTGCAACGCTTTCC
>ERZ827488.602-NODE-602-length-52843-cov-7.990850_pt1 | contig 52843 bp, 59 predicted proteins | sample MGYA00519771_ERZ827488 | MGnify/ENA primary metagenome ERZ827488 (study PRJEB31778, sample SAMEA3449323) | human gut metagenome | biome: human gut; feature: human-associated habitat; material: faeces | place: United Kingdom | collected 2010/2012 ... | reverse complement strand
TAAATGTGCTTAATAATGCTTATAATGCAAAATAGTTGGATTTGTTAAAATATATATTTTCAATTAAAATCTATTTAGCTACATTTTCAAATCATTATTTTAGATAACTATAATAAAAAATAACCATGCCTTAGTAATTTCAATAAATACTAAGGCATAGTTGTTTAATTTATTGTAAGTAGTTCGCATTATATAAAAATTGCGAACTTAATTATATTATACAAAGTATTCGATTATTCTTTATTTCAACTTTAAAATATCAAACTTATAATTATAACTTATTCCAATTTTTATTATAATCTTCTATAGTTTCTTTAACATCAGAGCTTTTAAATAATGTACTCATTACTGCATAATCATCACAATAATCTACAATTTCGTCCACATTTTGAGGCAATATACCACCGAGTGCGACGATTTTTACCTCGGTTAAACCTCTAGAATTTTTTAAAAGTTCAACACCTCTAGGCTTTAATCCTTCTTTGCATTTTGTTTCAAAAATATGTGAAAGGGTTATATAGTCTATATTTACATTTTTACTTTCTATAATTTTATTTAACTCAATTACTTCAGCCGTGCTATGTAAAGAAAGTCCTATTTTTTTAGTCCTATCGAATTCATACCCCTTACTTAGCAAATCCTTAAATAAATTATACGGAAGATGTATACCATACACTGGATAGTTTTCATATAATTTAACTGAGCTATTTACAATTATATTTATGTCTGTGTTATTTTCTTTTAAAGCCAACATTATCTCATTATATAGTTTTTCCAAATCTTCATATTCTAAATCTTTTTCCCTTAGAATCAAGTATTCTACATTATTTTTAGCAGCTTCTACTATAGTTTTTATGTATTTTTCTTTTGAACATAGATTTCTGTTGCTAATTAAATACATCTAAAATCTCTCCCAATCTTTAAATACGTATTGGTATCCGATTGAGTTTAACATTTTGCCTACTTCTTCTAAACTGGCATCTGTATTATTTTCAAATTGGTTAGTTCCAGCTTCTCCTAAAGTATGTCCGCCTACGTCTGTTGTTACTTCGGCACTTAGTTTTGTAACTCCTAGTGGCATTACATGTTTTCTAAAGTCTAGGTTTTCTCTTGTTGAAACATTTAATGCAGCATGAGGATCGAAAAGTCTCATAACTGTCATTATTTGAAATTCTGTTGGGTCGTCCACTGGATTTATATCTTCAAAACTTCCCTTAAATGGCTTCATTCTAGGAGCTGAATAAGAAAGCTCTATATGTGGGTATTTTGTTTTTAGATATTCTCCATGTAAAATAGTGAAAAATGCATCTTTTCTATAGTCTGCAAGCCCTAATAGTGCGCCTATTGATAAACTTCTCATTCCCGCCATTGCCCCTCTTTCTGGAGCGTCTAATCTAAATTTAAAGTTCGCTTTTGGCCCTTTTATATGCACTTTTTTATAGACTACTTCATCATAAGTTTCTTGATAAACAGTAAGCGAATCTGCACCATTTTCTACAAGATGTCTATATCCTTCAACTTCCATTGGGTAGACTTCTATACCTATAGACGCAAATCTGTCTGATATAATTTTTACTGCTTCACCGATATATTCAACTGGAGAATGTCTCTCACTTTCGCCTGTTAATACTAAAATATGTTTAAATCCCATATCAGCTATATAATCTGCTTCGTTTTTAATTTGTTCCATATTTAATTTTCTTCTGTTTATTCCACTTTTACAGTTATACCCACAGTAAACACAGTGGTTTACACAGTAGTTTGCTATATACATAGGAGTGTATAAAGTTACAGTTTTTCCTAGATGTTGAAGGCTTAATCTATGTGCCTTTTGTGCCATTTGCTCTAAGTATTTCATAGCTGTTGGTGACAATAAGTTTAAAACATCCATATGATTTAGTTTGTTTTTATTTAAACTTCTCAATACATCATTGTCTGTGACATTTTCAAAATATCCATCAAAATTAAAATCTCTGTATTTTTCTACTACTTCATAAAAACTCATCTCAAATCCCCCTTAAAAGTTTCCTAAAAACCCTGTTAAAGGTGATGATGCATTTGCAAAAGTGCTAACTGGCCCTGTTTTACCTAAAAATGCATCTCTTCCGCCTTCTACTGCTAATCTAAATGCATTTGCCATTTTAACTGGATCTTGAGCTGATGAAATAGCTGAGTTTACTAAAACTGCATCTGCTCCCATTTCCATCGCTTCCATAGCTTGTGATGGTTTGCCGATTCCTGCATCTACTATTATATTAGTGTCTAATTCATCTATCATTATTTGAATCATTTCTTTCATTTTTAACCCTCTGTTTGAACCGATTGGCGCACCTAGTGGCATTACAGCAGCTGCACCTGCTTCTATTAAGCGTCTTCCTGCATATAAATCTGGTGACATATATGGAAGTACTATAAATCCTTCATCTGCTAGTATTTGAGTTGCTTTTATTGTTTCTTCATTGTCTGGAAGTAAATATCTTGTATCTGATATAACTTCTATTTTTATAAAATCTCCACATCCCATTTTTCTAGAAATTCTAGCTATTCTAACAGCCTCTTCTGCATTAGTTGCTCCTGATGTATTTGGAAGTATAGTCATATTTTTTGGAATATAAGTTAAAATATTTTCATTTGGATTGTCTAAATCAACCCTTCTTATTGCCATTGTTATTATTTCGCTATTGCTTGCTTTTATAACTTCTGGAAGTATGTCATTGCTTCCAAATTTTCCTGTTCCTATTAAAAGTCTGCTATCAAATTCGTGTCCACCTAATATTAATTTATCCATTTTATTTCCCCTTTTCGTAATCTAATATTTAAATTGCTATTTTAAGTAAATTATTGTCTTATAGCTTAATCTTTTTTAATATCTTCAATTAAAATTTTCATTGCTAAATTCGCCATATGATTTGCGCATATTGCAACTCTAGGAGCCATTAGCCCCTCTCCTTCTTTTGCTTCGTGTTCAAAATCACCGCAAATATAGAATTTATCTCTTATTTTTTTCGTTTGTATTATATTTGAATCGTAATATCCAGCCATTCCAGATGATGCAATAAGGTATTTATCTTTAAAATTTCTTAAAACCATATTGCAAAGTGTCGCCTTATTTTTTGGATCGTCAAACGCCTCGATTACGATATCACATTCTTTTAAAAAATCTATATTTTCTTTTGTAACAAATATATCTTTTGTTTTTATTTTTACAAAAGGATTTATCTCATCAATTATAGATTTAAGTGCATCAGTTTTTTTCATACCGATGTGTTTTACAAAGTACTGCTGTCTGTTTAAATTTGATGGTTCGACAACATCATAGTCTACTAAGATAATTTCTCCTACGCCAACTCTTGAAAGTGAAATTGCTATATTAGAGCCAAGCCCTCCAAGACCTAAAACTGCGACCTTTCCAGCTTTAAGCTTATTATGTACATTTGGAGTATGTCTAGCAATCATAACTCTTTCTAACTCATCTTTTGTTGGGATTTTCCCCCTTTCAATAAGTGTAAGTCTGTCATATTCTTTTAAAACTTTATCTTCTTTTAATGGAAATCCATTTAATATAACTACATCACAGTTTTTATCTACTTTGTTTCGTAATTTATAAGCTGTGCAGTTTTCCTCAATTTCTGTTTGAATTTCATTTAAGAATATCTTCAAATCAACCACCCCCAACAAAGCTTATAACTTCTACTGTATCTTCGTTTTTTAATAAATATGTGCTATAAACTTCATCGTCTAGTATTTCCATATTCACTTCTACAACGACTTTTTGTGGATTCAAATCGTAATCTTTTAGAAGTTGTTCTACAGAAATATCTTCTTTTAAGTCGATAGTTTTTCCGTTTAATATCATATTATCCCCCTTGAATTGTATTAGTTTTTATATTTGTTAGAAATCTTCCTAAAAAACAAAAAAAGCAGAAAATAAACCATACCCGCGGTGGTATGCCCCATTTCCTGCTTTCTAAGCTACTTTTATATTACCATTTTATGTAACTTGCGTCAATTGTTTTTATAAAATTATTTTAAATTTTTCATTTATATATTTAAATTCATATTTTTATATCTAAACTTCTATATAATTAAACTATTTAACTAAACAACTTCTTTTTGCTCTTCTTTAAACTCTTCTAAATTCACAACTCTATCACATATCTTCTCTACTAAAGCTTTTTCATGACTTATAACGACAACGCCTATATCATTTTTCCTTGCATAATCTAAAACTACATTCCAGATTTGTGCCTGTGTTATTGCATCTAACATAGTTGTCATTTCATCAGCTATTAAAAATTTAGTCTTTGGTGATAATGCCCTTATAACACAGAAACGTTGAAGTTCACCACCTGAAAGTTCGCTAGGCCATCTATTCATCCAACCTTCTTTAATTCCCATAGCTTCTATTAATTCTTTTGATGGGGTAAATGATTCGTTTATTATTTTTTTCATCTTCCACTTTGGATTAACAGATTTTTCAGGATGCTGAAATATTAGTTGAACTGGATTGTATCCGTTTTTTTCTCTTCTGCATCCTTCAATCACAACTTCCCCACTTTCAGGAGTTATGTATCCTGCTAAAATCTTTGCAAGGGTAGTCTTTCCAAACCCACTCGGAGCTACAAGTCCGACTACTTCGCCGCTATTTACATAAAAATCAATATCTTTTAAAACATATCTATCTTCATTATATTTAAAGTTTATCTTGTTAGCTTTAAGTTGCATGAATACATCTCACCTTTCCATTTCTAATTTCTCTAATTTTTGGAACTTGATTCTCACAGTTTTTGTCTTTTAACGGACATCTATCACTGAATACACACCCTTTAGGTAGTTCATTTGGTAGCGGCTGTGTCTTATCATCAATCGGAACAAAGTCATGATTTGGTAAAGCTTTATAAAGAGCTTTTGTATATGGATGTCTCAGCTCTACTTCTTTTTGTTTAAAATCTGATGTGTTTGCAATTTCTAAGGTTGAACCAGCATAAAAAATTGCTACTTTATCAGCTATTTTTAATGCTGCCATAATATCATGTGTTATCATAAGTATTGCACGTCCACTATCAGCTATATCCCTAAAATCTTTTAATACTTCATTTAAAGATTCCTCATCTAGCCCTGGTGTTGGCTCATCTGCAATTATAACTTTACTATCTGAAGCTAAAGCTGTAGATAATAATACTTTCCTTGCCATTCCACCTGATAATTGGAATGGATAATAGTTTTTAACTTTTTTGTCCAAATTATATTTTTTAAAAAGATTATCTACTATTTCATCTTGAGTTTTTTTATCTTTATCTTTTATAGATATTTTTATCTGTTTTCCAACTTTTTTTAAAGGATCTAAATAATTTACTGACTGTGGAATAAGCACGATTTCATCGCCCCTAAGTTTTTCTTTTCTTTTTTCATCAAGAATCTCACCTTTATAAATTATATCACCTTGTGTACATGCATTATCTGGCAGTATTCCAAGTATTGCATGTGCAAGCAAGCTTTTTCCAGAACCACTAGATCCCACAACTGCCAAAATTTCACCCTCATATAATTCTATATCTAAATTCCTAATTACATTTAAATCTCTTCTCACTAATCCATTTGTATATTGAGAAAATGATATTCCTAAATCTTTAACTTTTAAAATTGGTTCTTTACTCATTTTTACCTCCTATTTATATGCAGTTTTAGGATTTATTAATTGTTCTATATTTTTGCCTATTTTATCTACCATCATAGAAACTAAAATTAAGCTAAGACCTGGGAAAAATGCTAACCACCAATACCCACTTGTTAAATACTTCATACTTTCTGAAAGTATAACTCCTATTGCTGGTTCATGTGGTGGAAGACCGAATCCTAAAAAGGTAACTGATGCTTCATGAAGTATTGCATGTGGAAATATCAAAACTGCATTTACAATTATTTGAGGTATAACATGTGGAAGTATATGTTCTTTTGCAATATACCAGTTAGATTTTCCAAAGTTTTTAGATATCTTAGTATAGTCAGACTCCATAATCTGCATAACTTCTGCTCTTATAACCCTTGTAAGCGATGTCCAGTGAGTGGCGGCAACTCCAACTACAATCCCCTTTAAACCTCCACCCATCGCAATTGATATAAGTATTACAACTAATGTATGTGGAACTGATAAAACTAAATCTATAAACCAAGTTACAACTGCATCAACTCTTCTTCCAAAAGTAGGACCAATTATCCCTAAAATTATAGCAATTATAGTGCTTGTAAGAGTTGCTAAAAGACCTATTTTCATACTTAAACTTAAACCTTTTATTGTTCTTGTGAGCATATCTCTACCTACCCAGTCAGTCCCAAATAGATGACTAAGCGATGGTGTTTGAAATTTATTTGGTAAATCAACATACAAATTATCTGCTTTTATAAAACTTCCCCATATTAATATAGCAATAAAGAAAAATCCAAATGCTAATATTGATAATATAGTTTTTTCTCTTACTCCTAAATTAAAAAGGGACTTTTTCTCATTATTCTTTGAACCTGTAATACTCTCCATTATAACTCTCTTCCCTCCCTAATTCTTGGATCTACAACTCTATATAATAAATCGGCTATTATATTTCCAGAATAAACAAAAACTAAACTTATTATTGCAATTCCCATAAGAAGCGGCAAGTCGCCTTTAAGTCCGGCTGAAACTGTAGCCTGTCCCAATCCTGGATATGAAAATACTTGTTCTACAAATATTGTTCCACCAAATAATTCACTAAAAGATAAAAATTGAAGTGTTATTGCTGGAAGTGATACGTTTTTAAGAACATGATTTAAAACTATTTTACTTGTTTTTTCTCCACGAGCTTTTGCAAATAATATATAATCGCTTTTCATTATTTCTAAAACTTTTTCTCTTGTATACATGCACATACTTGAAATACTTATTACACTTAATGTAAGTGCTGGAAGTATTATATGTTGAATTCTTTCGACAAGACTAACTTGTGAACTAACGACTCCTATTGGCACACTAAGCGCAACAGGGAACCATCCAAGTGATACTGAAAATATCATTATAAATAATATCCCAAGCCAAAATGTAGGTGTTGACATTAGTATATAACAATAACCACGTATTATTTTATCTATCAATTTGCCTTCTTTTACACCTGATATAATTCCTAAAACAAAACCTATAACTCCTGAAAGTATCCATGAAATTCCCATAAGCCATATAGATGATAAGAATTTTTGTCCTATTACTTCTAAAACAGGTCTTCTATATATCATTGAAGTTCCCCAGTCTCCGCTTATAATAGACTTGAACCATGACCAAAATCTAACTAATGCTGGCTGATTTAGGCCCCAATGTTCTGCTATTAGCGCTCTTTGTTCTGCACTTACCTTTGTAGAGGCCCCTACATAAGCTGTAACTGGGTCTATTGGAGATAATTCCATTAATGCAAAAGTAATTATGCAAAGAGCTACTAAAAGAGTAATCAGTTTTAATATTTTCTTTGTGAAAAATTTACCTAGCCCTTTATTCATTTTTTCTCTCCTTAAATTTAAAAACTAAACTAGCAAACTAGTACCTACTAAAATAGGTACTAGTTTATATATTGTTTTGTATTTGATAATTGTTATATTTATATCTACCTTATTTAAAAATTATCTTATTTCCATGACCATTCTGTAACATTATCAAAAATTCTTCCACCATGTGGTTGAACAACTGGTTTTCCAAAATCAAATCCATCTGCTGCTAAATAAACATGATTTACATTTACAAGCCAGCAATATGGTGCATCGCCTTTAGCTGATGTGTATTTTTGAAGGTCTTTCCAATAAGGTAGTGCTTCTTTTTCATCTGTTGCATCTAATGCTTTGTCTATATCTTTGTTTACGTTTTTGTTATCATAACATCCTGCATTATCCCAAGCTACTGTTCCACCTGCTATAGGACCGTAGTATAAGTTGTATAATTCTGATGGATCTCCTGAACCAAATCCAAATAATACTGCTTCTTTATGTATATCATCAAGTATTGTGTCCCAAGTTCTAACTTCTAGGTTTACACTTATACCGATTTCTTTTGCTACATTTACAAATTCTAAAGCCATTTCTTGTCTATAATTACCTTCAGTATAAAGTAATTTAAATTCTGCTTTTTGACCGTCTTTTTCTACTATTCCATCGTTATTACTGTCTTTCCATCCACCGTCAGCTAATATCTTTTTAGCTTCATCTACATTTGCATATTCATCTTTAGATAATTCTGCATCTTTATTTTCCCAAGGCATTTGTTCAAGACCTGTTGTAGAAACTGTTCCATATCCATTAAGTACACCATCTACTATTTTTTGTCTATCTACTGCAGTATTTAATGCTTTTCTTATAGCTTCATCACTTGTTACATTGTTACCCATGTCGTATCCATCTTTAGCTTTTTTACTAGATTTTTGCATTGGGAATTCAACACCGTAACATTCTATACTATCTATATCTATTACTTTTGCGCCATCAACTTTTTTATCAGCTAAGTTTCCGTTTATTTGGCAGACATCAACATCGCCTTTTTGTAGAGCTGAATAAGCTGCATCTGTATCTAAAAATACCATTGTTAATTGTTTAATTTGTGGTTTATCTCCATAATAATTTTCATTTGCTTTTGCTATGACTTGTTGACCTTTGTCCCATTGAACAAATTCATAAGGTCCTGATCCGATTGGATTATCTTTGAAGTTTTCATCATAAGCATGTTCTGGAACTATACCTAAATAAGCTAATCTTTCCATAAATGCTGAATAAGTTCTGTTTAATTTAAATTCAATAGTTGTATCATCTTTAGCTGTGATTTTATCTATCATAGTTAAATCTATTTCTGAACCTGATTCTTTTGCTGTTTGATATGTAAATGCTACATCTTGTGCTGTAACTTTTTCGCCATCTGTAAATTTGGCATCATCCCTAATTGTAACTGTCCATGTTAATTTATCGTCAGACACTTTATATCCTGTAGCTAAATCGTTTTCAAATCCAAGCTTTTTATCTCTTTTAAATAATGTTGAGAAAAATACTCTCGTTATCGACCCATGACCACCAGTTGTAGCATCAAATCCTGCTTCTGGTTCTTCTCCAATTGCTACTATTAGTTCATTATTTTTCTTTCTCTCTTCTCTTTTTGATACACTCTCTTGTGAAGAACTTGATGATGAGTTTGATGAAGCGTTATTTGATGAACATCCAACTAAACTCGTAATGCATAGAGCTGCTGCTAACCCCATTGCTAAAACCTTTTTAAATTTCATAACAATAAATCCTCCCCTAAATTCTTTAGTTTTTAGTCAATCCCCTATATTATAACTTAATATATTATGAATTGTTTATAGTTTTATAATATTTTATTTGTAATCCTATATAAGCACAAAAAAGCCATAAAGGATAAGACCTTCATGGCTTAAATATCATTCATTGATATCTTACAAATTAAATATTAACTTACGATAAGTGTAGCATATCGTTAATATTTTCTCAACAATTTTTTAACAAATTTTGTATTTATTCAATTTTCTAAAATTATATGTATATTAAGCTTGTGTTTCTGCTTCGTCTTCATCTTCATCAGTTATTTCTTTATTGCCCCAATAGTTAGCAAGCACTGAAACTGAAAATGCATGCCATATACCTGCTATTGCTGGTGCTATTGCCGCCTCTGGCGCAAAGTGGGCTGCTGCTAAAACTGTTGCTAATGTAGCATTTTTCATACCAGTTTCTATAGATAAAGTTCTTCTCTTTCTTTCTTTAAATCCAACAGCCTTTCCACCGAAGTAACCACATAAATATCCCCATATGTTATGTATAATTACACCTAAAGCTACTATTACTACTGATGCATTTAATTTAGATGCATTAGCTGCAACTATACCTGCTACTAAAACTACCATAGCAAGTCCAGATACTGAAGGTAATACTCTTACACATTTAGCTGCTGCTTTAGCAAATAAAGTATTTGCTATTACACCTAATATTATTGGTATTAAAACAACTTGAGATATTGATATAAACATACCAACACCGTCAACTTGTACATAAGTTCCTGCAAATAAATAAATTAATGCTGGTGTTACAACTGGTGCTATAAAAGTAAATATTGAAGTATATGTTACTGATAATGCAACGTCTGCTTTAGCTATAAAACTCATTACGTTTGAAGTTGTACCCCCTGGGCAAGCTCCAAGTAATATAAGACCTACTGCAACATCACCTTGTAAACCCAATATTTTAACTACTATAAATGCACCTATTGACATAGTCACCATTTGAATTAAAAGTCCTAATATAACGTCTTTAGGTTTTTTAAGTATAAGCACGAAATCTTCTTTAGTTAATGTCATACCCATACCGAACATTATAAACCCTAAAATATAATTGAAATATGGAACAACTCCTATAAATATATTTGGATTGATATAAGATATAGCAGCTCCAATTAAAACTAATAGTGATAAGTATTTCTTCACAAAATTACCTAACTTATCTACAAAATTCATAATAATGCCTCCCTTTTATTGAATTATTTACCAAAAAAAAATACAATTTATGTCCTTTTATGAAGTCAATATGAATTAAAGGACCTTATTTAAATATAGTAACATAATTTTCTAAAAAATCAGTATTTTTGAAAAAATATTATATATTATTTTTTTTATATGATTCTCACTTACCAGAGAATATTAAAAGCTAGTAGATAATTAAATCCAAAATATCCAGATGGTGTTGAAGCACAGTTCATAGATTAGTTTTAGTTTTTAAATTATTATAAACAAAAAAAACATTGGCATTTACCAATGTTTTTTGTTTATATCTATGAAATAACTTAATACTATGTATCTTAAATAAAATCTTTTCTAATTATTTAAGACACTATAATCTTCATAAATTTTTTCTTTCCAACTTGAACTACAATTTCGCCCTCTTTTGGCAAGTCTTTTTCCATAGTTATTTTTTTGTCATTTATTTTTATTCCACCTTGTAGTAAAAGTCTTCTAAATTCACTTTTACTTGATACTAAGCCCTTATCTACTACTGTTGATATTAAATCGAAGTCTTCTTTTGATACATTTACTGTATCTATATCCTTAGGTTTTTGTCCCATTTGGAATATCATTTTAAATCTCTCTTCAGCTTGTTCTACTTCTTCTTCAGTATGATATAAGCTTACTATTTCCCTTGCTAAATCCATTTTAATATCCCTTGGATTTACACTTTCATCTTTTAGCTTAGCTTCTACTTCTTTTATTTTTTCATCATCCACATCAGTTAATAATGTGTAGTATTTTACTATTAATTCATCTGGTATTTCCATGACTTTTTGGTATTTTGATTTTGCTGATTCATAAATTCCTATATAATTGCCTAAAGTTTTGCTCATTTTATTTTTTCCATCTAATCCTTCTATAAGAGGCATCATAATCACAATTTGTGGTTCTTCTCCAATTTCTTTTTGAAGATTTCTACCTGATAATAAATTAAATCTTTGGTCAGTTCCACCAAATTCGATATCAGCTTCAATAGCTGTAGAATCGAAAGCTTGCATTAAAGGATAGAAAAACTCATTTAAGTATATCGGTCTTTGGTTTTCAAATCTAAGTTTAAAATCTTCTCTTTCCAACATTCTAGCCACAGTTGTAGAAGCAGTTAATTTTAGTACATCGCCAAATGTAAGTTTTGATAGCCATTCGCTATTAAATTTTATAGTTGTCTTTTCTTTGTCTAAAATTTTAAATACTTGTTCTTCATAAGTTTTGGCATTTTGAAGCACTTCTTCATCACTTAAAAATTTTCTCATTCTAGATTTTCCTGTTGGATCTCCTATTTTCCCCGTAAAATCACCGATTATTATAATAATTTCATGTCCTAAATCCTGTAACTGTTTTAACTTTCTTAAAACCACAGTGTGACCCAAATGTATATCAGGCGCACTAGGGTCTAATCCTAATTTTATCTTTAAAGGTTTATTTTCTTTTATAGACTTCTCTAATTTTTTTATAAGTTCTTCTTCGTTAATTATATCTAATGTTCCTTTTTTTATTATTTTCAACTGTTCTTCTAAAGATTTCATATTTGACCTTCCTTCCCCGTATATTTAAAAAGCCCTCATCCAAAAGGACGAGAGCATCTCACGCGTTACCACCTTAATTCGTTCTTTCGCACCAACCAAGATTTCTCTTAAAACTAAGCTTTATTTAATATTTCTTTTCCTGACATATATATTTTGTTTTATATTTAAAATATATTAGTATTCTTATAGTTTGTCAATCATTTTATAATTTTATACATACTTATATACCTTTTAACTAATCTTATTGTATTTAAGTTTTTGACAAACTTAGAGCCTAATCTAATTATTTCCACTTAATATCTGTTATAATAATTCTAAGGATATTTTTTTATTTATTATTTTTTTATTTTGAGGTGGGACAATGACATTTGAACAATTAAAGTCTTTTTTAGCTGTTGTAAAACATAACCACTTTACATTGGCATCTCAAGAATTATTTATATCCCAATCATCAATATCTAAGCATATAAAATCATTAGAGAAGGAAATTGGGATTGAATTATTTAAGAGAGAACATCGAACTATCACTTTGACTCCTGCTGGAAAAGAATTTTTAGAGTTCGCAAGAGAAAGTGTAGATGGATACGAAAAAATGCAAAGGAATTTGTACAAATACAAGAGCGAAGAAAGTGAAATTATTACAATTGGGGTTATCGACACTATGATTGAATATGGACTTGCTACTCTTATAGGGGATTTTCATAAAGAACACCCTAATATTCAAATAGAGCTAATTGAAAGAGGCAATAATTCTATATTAGAATACTTAAGTGTTTCGAAATTTAATTTAGGATTTGTAAGCAATTTAGGATCAAATAATAAAATACTAGACTCATATGAGCTTTTTAGTGATAATTTAGTTATGGTGACATCTGAAAATCATAGATTTTTAGAAAATAGAACTATAGCTTTAGATAAAACATCTAAGGAAAAATATATTGCTTTAAGCGGCGACCCAACTTTACACAATATATTTCTAAATGTTTGGGGTAACTTAAATTTTTTTCCTTATGTATCTTATATAGATAGTCAGACAAAAACTCTACTAGCTTTAGTTTCTGAAAATATGGGGGTTACATTATTACCAGATACTATAGCTACATCTTATAAAAATAATATAAATAGCCACATAAAAATCATAAATCTATTTGATAATTTATGTGCCAAAATTTATTTAGTAAATATAAAAAATAAGAAACTATCTAAAAATGAAACTCTTTTTAAGAACTTTGCGCTTAAATGGTTTGATAAGCAGACTTCTTAAATTTTTATATTATAAGCAAAAAAGGGGAAAATTTACTCCCCTTTTTTATAAATTCCTATTTAACAGTATATATTATTCTTTCTCATCTAATATCTTCTTAGCTATTAATTTATCATCAAAGAAATATTTTTTATCGCCCTTAATTTGATAGTTTTCATGCCCTTTTCCAGCTATAATTATTAAATCTCCTACTTCGTAAAGTTCTATAGCTTTTTTTATACTATCTTCCCTATCTTGCACAACAAAATAATTATCTAAAGTTTTATCTATACCACAAAGTATATCTTCTATTATATCCATTTCCTTTTCAAATCGTGGGTTATCAGAGGTTATAATCGAAATATCGGCATTTTGTTGTGCAATTTTTCCCATTATAGGACGTTTTGCTTTATCTCTGTTTCCTCCACATCCAAAGACTAAAATTATTCTGTTTTTTGTAAATAATCTAGCACTTTTCAATATATTTAATAATGCATCTGGTGTATGTGCATAGTCAACTATTATATTTACATTCTTGTCATTTTCTACTTTGTCTAGTCTTCCAGAAACACTTTTTAAATTTTGAACTCTTTTTATAACATCTTCTCGGCTTAAACCCAATAAAATACATGTCGTTATTGCTGCCAATGTATTATATACATTGAAATTACCCAAAATCGGAGTTGAAACTTTGTATTTTTGTTTATCTATAATTAAATCATATTCAGTTCTATCATCATATAATTTTATGTTAGCCGCCTTAAAATCAGCTTCTTTTTCCACCCCATAAGTATATGTTTTTATATCTCTATTTAAGCTTTTATTAAAAAATTCTTCTCCAACTTTATCATCTATATTAAATATATTTATAGATTTTGTTTTATAAAATAATTTTTCTTTTGCATTTTTATAATTTTCAAGAGTTTTGTGGAAATCTAAATGATCTTGAGTTAAATTTGTAAATACCGCTGCCTCATAATCTATATTATCTATTCTATTTAATACTAATGCATGGGAAGATACTTCCATAACACAGTATTTGCAATTATTTTTAATCATTTCATTTAAATTTTTTTGAATATCTAAACTTTCAGGAGTTGTGTTTATAGATGTTATAGTTTTTTTCCCATCGTAAATTTCTATAGTACCAATACTTCCGACTTTACAATCATAACCAAGTATTTGTTTTATAAAACTGACTGTACTTGTTTTTCCATTAGTTCCTGTAATACCTATTAAATTGATTTTTTGACATGGATTTTGAAAAAAATTCTTCCCTATTATAGCCATAGATTCTTTTACATTGTTTACTCTTATATAGGTTATACCCTTTTTATAGCTTATCTTTTTATCTATTAAAATCGCAATTGCACCTTTTTGTATAGCATCATCTATATAATTATGCCCATCTACAGTATTACCTCTTATACATAAAAACATAGAGTTTTGTTTTACCTTTCGTGAATCATATGAAATATCTTCAATATCTATATCGACTTGACCGTTAACACTTAAAATCTCAACGTCTTTTAAAATTTTCAAAAGTTCCATAAACTCCTCCTTAAAGATAAGTTTCTATTGATAATTAATTATTATCTCTTCTTTTATGTATCTAAATGTTTATCTTCTTGAAATTCCTTTAATAGAGAATATATACCCTGGTATTTTGAAAAAAAATTTATCAATGTCTCCATCTTTTCAAGTGTATCGTAATTTATGGTATGTTCAATTTTTTCAGTTTCCTCGTGGATACTATCTTTTACACCTAATATTTCTAAAAATTTATAAATTGTATTATGTCTTTTTAATAAAGTATTTCCTACTTTATACCCCATTTCAGTCAATTTTATATAATCGTATTTTTTATATTCTAGTATATCTTTATCGTTTAATTTCTTGACCATTTTTGTAACGGAGGCCGGCTTTATATTTAATTCATTTGCCACATCTTTTACCTGTACATTGCCACGATTAAGGTTTATCCTATAAATCATCTCAACATAATCCTCTTCGCTCGGTGTTAACTTATTATTTTTCATATACTCATTAAACGTAAAATATTCACTCAAAATAACACCTCCTATATATTTATTATTTTTTTTGACTAAAATTTATTACTATTTTGCACAATTTATATAATACTTTCATAACTTAAAATTATAAATGTTAGCTTCGGCTAAAATTTTTAAGGAGGAGTTCAAATTGAAAAGACTAACAGATGTAAATATAAAAACTACTGCTCAAGTAGAAGGTTTATTATCAGAAGGTAATTTAAGAGAAAGAATGTTAGCACTTGGATTTACTCAGGGTGCTTTAATAGATGTTTTGAGAAAAGGGCCTAAAAATCATTTAACTGTATATAAGGTTAGAGGAAGCAAAATCGCCCTTAGAAAGGAAGAAAGTAATTTAATTTTAGTAAAATAATAGGAGGACATATATATGGGACTTACGTATAAAAGTTGCAAAATTAAATCCCTAGAAGATTCCTTTAATATAAAACAAAAGGAAAACTCTTATGTTGTCGCACTCGCTGGAAATCCCAATACAGGAAAAAGTACAGTATTTAATTATCTTACAGGATTAAAACAACATACAGGAAACTGGCCTGGAAAAACTATAGCTACTGCTAGAGGTGAATTTTCATATAATAATATAAATTACAATTTAATCGACTTACCCGGGACTTATTCATTATTTGCACTATCACAAGAAGAAATAGTTGCAAGAGATTTTATATGTTTTGGGGATGTCGATGCCGCAATTGTCGTGTGTGATGCTACATGCCTTGAAAGAAATTTAAATTTATTGTTCCAAGTTTTAGAATTAACTAATAAAGTCGTTTTATGTATCAACTTAATTGATGAGGCAGAAAAAAAATCTATAAAAATAGATAAAGATAAGCTGGAAGAATTATTAGGTATTCCAGTTGTTTTGACTAGTGCAAGAAATAAAATAGGTATGGATGATTTACAACGAGCTTTAGAAAAAGTCGTATTACAAAAAAATATAGAAACTAAAAATTATGTAACATATAGTGAAGAAATAGAAAATTTAGTAGATAGCTTTAAAGACGAATTAGAAGAGTTATTTCCTCAAATAAATTCAAGATGGTTGGGTCTTAGAATTGTAGATGGTGATGAAAGTTTATTTTCATCTTTAGAAAAATATGTTGAGGGAGATTTTAATGTACAATTAGAAGATATAAAAAATAAAGTTCCAAAGGAATTGGATAAGAAAAAAATAAGAGATGAAATTTCAAAAATAAATTACGATTTTGCAGCAAATTTATTTGATGCTGTAGTATATAAAGAAAATGACAAAGAAGATATAGACGATAAAATCGATTCAATTATAACATCAAAATACTTTGCAATACCATCTATGCTTATTATGCTAGCTTTAGTTTTATGGATAACTATATCTGGTGCCAATTATCCATCCCAAATTCTATCTAATATTTTATTTAGTGTAGAACCTGGGATGTATGATTTTCTAGTTGGCTTAAATCTTCCTATATGGATTTGTGAAATGTTAGTATTTGGTCTATATAAGACATTCGCATGGGTAGTTTCTGTAATGCTTCCTCCTATGGCGATATTCTTCCCTCTTTTCACCTTTTTAGAGGACTTAGGATATTTACCTAGGGTTGCATTTAATTTAGATCACCTATTTAAAAAATGTAAAACTCACGGTAAACAATGTTTAACTATGTGTATGGGCTTTGGATGCAATGCTTGTGGTGTAATTGGATGTAGAATTATTGATTCTCCTAGAGAAAGATTAATAGCAATACTTACCAATACATTTGTACCTTGTAATGGGAGATTTCCTACTTTAATAGCTATATCTACTATATTTTTCACTGCAGCTATAAAAAATCCGTTTTTATCTAATGTATCTACTGCAATATGTGTAACTTTAATAATTCTTGTTGGAATAGGAATATCTCTACTTGTATCTTATCTTTTATCAAAAACATTGCTTAAAGGTGAAAGTTCAACTTTAGCTGAGGTGTTATATACCCACTATTTTTTTATTAATTATAAATTACCATATATTTAATTTTATTTCAATTTTATCTTCATCAATAATGATTTTATCAACTATTTCTTGCAGTATCATTTTTTTATTATAATTTTCTGCTTGATCATAAATCTTTTCAAAATCCTTATATTTTTCTAGAATTTTAAAACTCTTTATATTCTTCTTTGTTTTACTTTCGACTTCAGTTTCTTTATTCTGTATTTCTTCATGTATTTGTTTTACTTCGTCTTTTAATTTAACAATTATACTATTTATAGTATCTTTATCCATAGATGAATCACCCATAAATATTTTTTCTAGTTCAATTTGTGCATTAGATAGTGCTTTTTCTTTTTTTTCTAGTTTAGCCTTTAGTCTTAAAACCTCTTGTTGTAATTCTTCTATATCTCCATATTTATATTTTTCATAATATAATTTTAGATCTTGTTGTGTAATACTTTTTATTATGTCTTTTATATTACCCACTATTAATTCATTGAGCTTTTTACCGCCAAAACTTTTTTGTACTCCCTCATATCTATGATCTTTGCAATTGCTACATCTATATAGCAGCTTTTTATTTGGGCTTTTCTTAGTTCCACTATTATAATCAATAGATAGTTTTCTCAAATTACCATCTGGGCATCTATGGAATAATAAGCCTTCTAATAATGCCTCTGATCTATTTACAAATTTAGTACTAGTTCCTTTTGATTTACTAGTTCTTTGTTTTATCATTTCTTGTGCTTTATAGAATACTTCATCAGATACTATTCTAAGGGTTTCATCGTATGGTATTTCACCATCTTGTAATGGCTTTTTACCAACATAAACAGTATTTTTTATTGTTTTAACAATATTTGCTCTAGTCCAGTTACTGCCTCTTCTCTTAATGCCTAACTGTTCAAATTTATCAATTGTTTTTGCAGTTCCTTTGTTTATGTATAGATCAAATAATAACCTTACTATACTAGCCTCATCTTCATCTATTTCTAGCTTTTTATCCTTTACAGTATAGCCAAAATTAGGTTTACCACCTAAAAAATTTCCTCTCATAGCTGATACTTTTTTACCTGCTTTAACGGCCTTACTTTTCTTTTTACTTTCATACTCAGCAACCCACATTTTGATTGAATTAACAAGTATATCAGTATCATTACCATCATTTAAGCATCCTTCTGTAACTGATAATATTTTTACATTGCAGCTATCAAGTAAAGTTAAAAACCCTACTAATTCCATTCTTCTACCTATTCTATCTAGATTGAATACAACTAAAGTATCTAGTTCATCATTTAAGGCCATCTCTTTTAATTTCATTAGTGCAACTCTATTTTCTAATTTAGTTTTAAAGCCGCTTACTCCATCTTCTTCAAGCCATTCGTCAATAGATATATGGTTTTCTTTAATGTATTTTTCTATTGCAACCCTTTGTGATGTTGTTTCTTGTACATCTGTACTAACTCGCATTAGACAAACATTCTTTTTCCTCATCTAAATCATCCTCTCTTTCCCTCTCTTCCTTTGCCTCTTGTTCTTCTATGATATCATAAAAAATTTTAAATAATCTATCTTTATCTATTTTTTTATCTGAATAAGTTATTATAACTGGTAACGTATCAAGTTTTGATTTCATAATATACCCCCCAATCTAATAAACTTCATATTAATCAATATATGAAGTTTATTTTTATTTTGTTACATGTTTCAGAAATAAATTATTCAATGGATAGTTATCCTTTAGATATAAAAAATGTAAAAAAAAAGATGTGCTTAATGCACATCTTTCTACATACCAACTTTCATATTTTCCAGTTTTTGATTTTCCTTTATAACTTTCTATTATAACAGATAATTCATCACTATCTGAGTGAAATTCTTTAGATCCAGCAGTTAGTCTTACATCATCTACTATAACACCATCTGAATCAATAGCCTGCCATAAAAATCTATTATCTATTTTTCTTTTCAATATATATTGTACACCTATACCAAATTTTATTCCAGCATGGCTTTTTAGTTGAATTACTGAGCCTTCATTCATTCTTTTACGTTTTAAATCAATAAGGCTATGTTGTAATACTGAATCCTCTATATCTTTTTTCTTGATCTCTTCATATATCAAAGTATATTCTTTATTTCCTAGAGTAATCAATTTGCCATCTGGTCTATCTATTTTACCTTTTATAAATACCTTTTTCATCTCTGCGGTTTGCATTACATTATGAATAATAAGTTCAGGTATATATCTGATTATATATTTTGAATTAATATTTATCATATATAAAGCTAAATTTAAATCATCTAATGTATATGAATTTAAATTATCTTTGCAGTTTTTATAACAAGTTTTTAAAAATTGACCTAGTTCAAAACCTGCTTTATTTAAGATCGCTATCTTATCATCATCTGATATTTGATTACCTTTTTTCATAACATATATCTTTTTAGTTACTTCTGCATATTTTTTAAGCTGAGGTTTGATATAAGCAGCCAATTTAATTGCTCTATTTTCATCTGCATCTTTACTAGCAATTTTTAATTGATTTCTAATTACATTAGTGTTCTTGTATGATTTATTTAATGTTATATCCTCATTTACTGATACAGATACATCATCTAATAACTCTAGTCTTTTATTATTCATTTCATGGAATGTATTTTTAGCAAAAGTATCTAAAACTGAGTTTCTGAATAGTAAGCCTTTATTTCTGCCATCCCCTGTATATCTTAAAAAACTTGGCTTTTCACTAAATAATTTAATTCTATCTTTAATATTTTTAGGAATATCCATCCCTGTTTTACTGCAATCAATTGCACATTGTTGAGCAACTAATATTAAATATTGTTCATATCTATATTTCATGTGATTATTTTTTATATAGTTTTTTAATTGCTTATTGTTCATGATAAAAATACCATTAACTACAGTTTTATTTTTAAATAATTCATTCATATTGGAATAAGTTTGTTGATTAATATTGCTTTCTCCATCCCATGTTTCAATCACTTTTTGCTTTTCGCATTTGAATAGATCATCTAATGATATCTCCTGATTAACTCTATAATCATATAAAGGTAGTTCATTGCATTTGTTCATTAGTCCAGCATTACATAATGCTAAACTTCCTATTTTATCTCCAGCAGTTAATTTTGTTATTTCAATTATATTTTCTTTAGTATATAAACTTTCAACTTTTGCACCATCTAAAGTATTAAAAAATAATGGTGTATCTAATTCTATTACACTATCATAAATAGTATCGTCAACCATTACTGCTGCAGTATCCCCGTCACAATCAGCTCCTGACATTCTATGTAGTAATGCATCATATGAATTAACTACTATCATACTATTTGATTTATATCCTAATGAATTTATATAATCGTTACTCTTATTTTCAAATTTAATCATTTCTTGATGTGAACTTAATGGATTTCTACCTATTACAGTTCTTTGGCCATCTGGTCTACCTACTACAGATATTTCATTTGCTTGTAGACAATCATTATCTCTAGCAGTTTCCATATCCCTAGTTGCTATAAAATTAAAATATACTTGTGGATCTTGTACGATTAATCTGTAGGCCATGTCTTTGATGTGAATTTTTCCATATGATAATTTCTTGATCTTGCTTATATATAATTTTCTGATTTGCTCTAATACTAATTTATCTTTTAAAAATGCCTCATCATATTTAACTAAGTCTAAGGCTATGTCAAAACTATTATTATGTATAATATCATCGTCTATAGTTTCTTTAATATCTGCTAATTGGTTAACAACTAACATTGCATTTACATCCTTTAGAGATTGCTCTAATAATGTTTTATCATCTTTAGCTAAAGATATCATGTCTTTATAACTTAAAGCTAATGCTTGAGTAAACTGATAATTTAGCATTGTTTTATCTGTTCTTAATTTGTTCTCATTATATTTACAAATATATAAAGAATTTATTATATCGCTATATTCATTTGGAATATTACTCTTTGATTTTTCTATATCCTCAATTGAATCAAAATATTTTATCAACTTAGTTTGTGATTCATTTAATATCATATCTACATCTTTTACATTATGCCAATTGCTATAAATATCTTTTATATATAGATCATCATCTATCTTTTTTAAGCCTTCACTATCACCAAATTTATTATATACTTCCTCTAGTTTGGCCTTTATATCAGCAGCAATACACATACCCTTTCCACCAATTGTGTACAATCTAAATGTGATCCATTCAATATTTTTAATTTTTTTGCTATTTGGTCTGCTATTAAGTTCTTGTTTTATTCTCTCGGCCAACTCTAAAGATATTACACCTTGACCATCATGTGATATTAACTCTGTTTCAATTTCTTTTTCTTCAAATTCTAGAGTATCAAGATCTTTTATAACTGTATGTATTCCACAATACTTATATTTTAATTCTTCGATTACTACAACATTTGGTTTTATATTTGTTTTATATGCTCCACTAAACATAAAACTTATATATGCTTGTATCTTATTAATTACTACATTTCTACCTTCTAATCTGTTTACTATATTGCCTGTACTATATTTAATTAATTCAACTCCTAGAGTATCTGCTAACTCTTTTTTGATATACATAGCAGTAGATTTTTTAAGATCTCCAGCACTTGCTAAATAGAATACATACTCGATACTATCTAAAGTTACTACTTGATCCAAGATATCTAAGCTATTTTTGAATTCAATTTTAATGAAATCATCTGTAGCGAATACCTCTTCATCCGATCCACACCATGCACTATAATAATTTGTAAACATACTGTCATCTAATTGTATTACATCTATATAGGCCGATGCTTTTGTTCCATGTGATACAAATTTAAATTGATTTCCTTCCTGTAAATTAATTTTTACTGCTTCACTCTTAACTCTTTTAATATCCATTTTTATTTTCTCCTTTATTTTTGTTAGGCTAAAACTATTACTAGAATAGTTCTAGCCTTCACTATATAGTTATCCATTTTGTACTGACAATGTAAAACATTTGCCTAATTTTTTAATAAATTTTTATTTTCATAAATCACCTGATTATCTATTAAAACTCTATAATCATTTACATCTAATGTTTCATATAAACATAAATTCTTTATAGTTTCATTAGTTTTTAACAATCTAAAATATTTTTCATATTCACTATCCAATGGCATAAAATATGGATACTTTTTATAATATTCATCACTTAAAATCATCTCTAATATTTCATTTTGGACTTTATAAATATAATAGATTTTTTTGGTTACTACTTCATTTGTTAACCTATTTTTTATATTTGCGATTAACTCAATCTGTACTACTTTTCTTTCATTCACTTTTTTAACTACCCCCTAATAGCTCATACCCGCTAATCTACCTTCTCTTTTTTCTATCGCACTTATTTCTGACTTCATATATTTTGCACTTGCTTTTGCGATTTCTTTACCTTCAAGTTGTACACTTGTATTTATATTTATTTCATTATCTTTTAACAAATAAACTAATGCTTGTTTAAGCATTTTATTTTGATCTGTTAATTCACTAAGAATATTATTACTTAATTTTTCTTCTTTTCTATTGGATACTAATTGACTTGGTTTATATGTGCTAGTGGAATTGTAATCCAAAGTGCTTGTATCTAATGTCGCCACCTCTGTATTTAGATTTGCTAATTGAGGAATCGCAGCAAAGGATACTGCTTTTGCATTGCCTGATTGTGCTTGTGATTGTGTCTGAGTTGATACTGTAGTAGTTTTCTTAATAGATACTTTTCCTGTAATATCTTTACTCAATGCCGCTCTAATTGCATTCCAATCAGCTATTACCTTAGTTCTCATTTTACTGCTTGATGTTGTTGTACCTCTATAAAGTTCTGTAAATGAACTTCTACCAGCTCTATTTAAAGCCTCAAATGATTTCTTACTTTGATTGTACATAGTTGTGGCATCTTGCATAACTCCAGTTTTTGTTTTGCTCATGCTAGTTGTTACACCTTTATACAATGAAGTCATTGATTGTTTTGCTGACTGTTCTAATTTACTAAATGATGTTCTTACTCCATTATAGGCATCTGATCCAAATTGGCGGATTATTCTAGATGACTCACTTAAATTCTGTTGAGTTGCTTTTGGGATCTCACCAGTTTTAGTTGTTGCTATATTTCCTAATCCTGAAAGTGATGACTCTAAATCAGATTTTAATCCATCTGTATTTTGCTTTGCACTATCCTTTGCAGCTTTAGTATTATTATCTACAGATTGAGCCATTTCTTTAGTTTTAGTATCAGCAGTTTGAGCTACAGAATTAAAAGTATTTTCTTTATCTGTTTTATACTCTCCATTTATCTTTTTAGCATTTTCTTTTAATTGGCTTTCATTGTTTTGAATATATTCAATTGTTTCTTTGTGGGCTTGTTTCATTCCTTGTAATGTAGAATCTAAGTTCGGCATTATTTGATCGGCAAATGGTAAATTTGCTAGATGCTCTAATAATGATATTCCTATTTCTAATATACAAGCTTTTAACTGATTGGCCATAGTTTGAATATTTAATCCAAAACTATCGACACCTATTTGTACTCCGTTTATGAAGTCAGTCAGACCATCCATTGCTGCCGTCATAGCTGGTAGTAATAATGATCCTATAGTTTGAGATAATTCTGCCCAGCTATTAGAGAAATCTTGTTGACTTGCTGCATATGACTCTTCATATGCTTGAGTTACTTGATCTATTGCCCCTTCTGCATCGATAGTGCTATCTTTTACATTAACCCATGATTGTAGAACTGTATCATTACCATATTCAACTGTACCTTTAAATATATCTTGTAATGCCTGCGCTCTTTTAGTTTCATCTCCTACATTTAATATCGCACCACTAACTTCTTTAAATGCATCAGTCATGGTGATCTTACCACTATCAATTCGACCTTTTAAATCATTAACATCTATACCAACACTTTTTAAAGCATCTGCTGATGAGGTAGATCCATCAGTAATTGTTAATGATAATTCTTTCATCATGTCTGCAACTTTATCAGAATCCATTCCAGTATCTTGCATAGCACTAGATATTAAATTGAATGCATCTTGACCACTAACACCCATTTGTCCAAGTATAGGAGTATACTCTATTAGTGTATCCATAAAGTCACCAGCTATATTCATACCACTTTGTTGGCCTTTAATAATAAGTCCTAATGCATCCTCTGCACTATAACCCCAATTATCATAGCTCATCTGAAGAAATCTAACCATATCATTGGTTTCGTAACCATAACCATTAAGGATACTCATAGTTTTGGATACTCTCTCAGCCTCTGAATCGCTCATTTTGAATCTTTGTGATAATAATTCTACTGCCTCAGAAATTGACTCAATATTATAACCGCCATCTGAGAACTGCATTATCTTCTCTTGCATATTTCCAGCAGCATCTTTTGTTAAACCTAAATTAATCTGTAGATCAGTTATTACTTGATCATATTCTTTCGCAGCATTTAACACATTTGCTACAAATATACCAGCAATAGCAGCACTAGCTAATACTGCACCACCTTTTAACACTCCCATTGCTCTATCCAGTCCACCGATTTCTCCTGTGAATGCCTCTATATTTGCCCCACTCATAGACTCTCTTAATCTATCAAATATGGAATTGCTATTTTCATTTCCTGATGCAGCATCTCCTACTCTACCTAATTCTTCTCTATATTGCTGAGTTTCATTCTCTGCTTGTTGCATCCTATTTTGAGTACCTTGTATTTGATTCTCTAATGAACGTAAACTATTCACCGCAGTATTTATGGTTCTGTCTATCCCATTTAGTTGTTGCTCATAAGCTTTTAGATTGCTCTCAGCTTGTTTATACTCATCTGAGCTTTTGCCTAAAGTTTGTTCTAATTCTTGTAATTCTCTTTTTGCCTCTTCAATTTTTTGTGGCAATTCAGCTTGTTGTTGAGTATAAGATCTTAGTTTTTGCTCTTGCTTTTGATATGCTTTTGTAAGTTCTTCAATTTTCTTTTCATATTGTTTAATTACATTTTCGCCACTATCAATTGCTCTGTTATAATCATCAATGGATTTTTCACTTAATTCTAAAGCCTTTTTACTATTTCGGAATGCTTGTTCCATTTGCTTAGTACTCTTGTTTACGTTTTGTATTCCACTATCAAAATCTTTACTATCAAGCCCTAAGCTTACAATTAATTCGCTTATAGTTTGTTGCTCTGCCATTTTTCTATTCCTTTCTATAAAATATTTAATAACTTTAATTATTTAAGTATTCAATTGTTTTTTTAATATGAATTGAGTTGGATCATACACCAATGAAATAATTTATAACTAGTTTTACTTTAATAAATAAAGTTTTAATAGTATAAAATTAATTCTTAAAAAAAAAGAAGAATAGGAAAATATAAAATATTTTTATAACTCTCCTACTCTCCTATGTTATTAAAAGAAATCTTCCACATACATTTGTTTCTTTGGTTTTTCTTCGACCTTTTCTAAACCATTCATTTTCAAATATATATCATATTGTTCAAATAAAAATCTTGGTGTAACTTTATAAAAATCATCTAAATTATGATGTAATAATGTACACCATATGTACATCAAATAATTATAATCCCAATCTTCGTTTTCTTCTAATTTACTTTTGTTTTTTTAGATTCTTTAACCTTTGGCATACCATCGGCTACTAATTTACCAACAACTACAAATGAGTCCAATACTTCGCCAATTGGCATTTTATTTACTAGTTCTACATCAAAATCCTCATGGTTAAATAGTATTCCATGTTTTATTACACTAGATAAGACTCTTAAATCTCCTAGAGAAATTTTTTCAAGTACTGCTGGTGTATTGCATTCGCATTCTTCACAAACTTCTTTTAGTACTCCAAAATTAAATACTATATCATACTGTTTTCCACATACTGTTATTTTCATATAATTGTTATTTCCTTTCATTATTTATAGGTATAAATACCTTACCCATTAAATCCAAAAGCCTTAAATTGGCTCTCAGAAGGTCGCTTTTTTATAATAAATTTCTAAGCTACTACTTCTTTTTTACTAGCTTTAGATAATGATGATACTGTAGTAGCTGATTGTGGGAATGAAGTTAAGAATGATTTTATGAATGCTGCATCCACTTCTTTACCATCTTCGTCTGCTCTAACTCTCCATACTCCATTTTCAAGTGGTATGATAGAGAACTCTATTTCTGCATTTACTACTTCGACACCATCTTCTCTTGTTTTAAATGATTCTCCTTTAACAGATGCTTTTACTTTTGGTATTGATACATATCTGTATTTACCATTTGATTTTAAAGATCTAAATGTCATTGCTAACTCTGGTGCGACTACATTTACATTATCGACAACTACGCCTTTTACAATTTCTTGACCTGTAATTTTAGCATATTCATCTAAAGATAATCCTAATAATTCTACTGTAACAGTCCCTTCACTAAATCCATTAACTACATCCGCTACAACATCATCTGCATATAAACTCTCAGAATACATATCTATTTCTACATCAGCAGTAACTAATCCAGCGATTTTTAAAGCAGTATCTGCTTTTATATTTTCATCATTTTCTCTTAATGCTATATGTAAATTGTCTAAACCGATTTGTCCAGTCTTTGCCATTAAATTTCCTCCATTTTTATATATTTATAATATAGTGATCTTGCATAATATGGCTCTCCACTATCCTTTAGATCACTTTCATTAAGCTTTTTAAAGCCATTTTCTTTCAATAAAAGTTTAATTTTATTTAAATTATTTTCTATTAAATCTGCATCTACAGACTCATAAAACCAATAAATCAAACTAATATATATTTCTTCATCATGTGAGTCATCATCATGATATCTGATATTGTTTTGACTTGTGGTTTGAAATATTATATATTGTTTATCATCCCCATTGTACTCTAGCCAATATATTGGTATTTCTAATGGCTCTAATATTTCTCTTATTTTGGAATTTATCATATTACTTTAATTCCTCTCTGAGAACCTCTATCATTTTTTCTTTTGCAGGCTCAATACCTTTTCTGAAACCTTCATCCATCCAGTAAGTACCTGCTCTGCTCCTACTTCCATAATGTTGGTAGTAAGCTCGATCTATTATTCTCTGTGCTGCTCCTTCTTTTCTTGTAACACCTACATCAATTGTGCTATTACCTTTTTTAGTAGTAATATTTTTAGCCGATTTTATATTTCTTTTTAGTTCTCCAGTATCCATTGGGGCTGAATCCACTAAGGCTTTTTGTATTGGATCTGCTCCAGCTAATAAAGTTTTCTTAACTATTTGTTTAGATGCCTTTTTTTCTAACTCCGATAATTTTTTGCTTAGTTCACTTAAATCGAATTCTAATGACATTTATTTTCGCACCTCACATGTCAACTCTACCCATCCAGTATTGCCATATGGATTGATATGTTTTATATCATATTTTTCATTTTTATAAATTACTATATTATCTAAATAAATGGATCTTCTAGTAAATAATAAAAATATTACTGTCTGAGTTGCATTTTCTCTGTTAGATGATATATATTCATTAGAACTTTGATATTTTATTTTACATCTTAGTGTGTATAATTTTTGAGTATCAGTTGATTTTATACCTAATCGATTTGCACTCTTTACAATTTTGTGGATTTCACAGACATCTTTTAATTCACCAATATTAAACATTTATAAAAATTTCCTATTGGCATTTATATATCTCTCGATAATTGGATTTGCTTTTGAATTACTATTTATCTGTGCTGATCTGTATTCATACATCTCTGATATTAAAATTAATAAAGCAGGTATTAAAGTATTTGCCTCATCAAATTCTATATCATTTAATCCGCATACATTTTTCAAGTGTGCTATTGCAATTTGAATAAACATAAGTATTTCTTGATCATCATCTTCAAACTCATCTTCAATTCTAAGATAGTGTTTAACATATTTTAAATCTATATCGGCTATACTAAGCATCTTTATCAACCTTTACTTTTCTCTTCTTAGTAGATTTAATCTCTTTGAGCATTCCAGCATCTATTAACTCTTTAGCCCTTTTTGTATCTTCAATTTCTACAACCTCATTTGTCTGAAAAACTCTTTGTAGATGTAAACAATAAAAAGGTGCAGTTATAACTTTACATTTCATATATTCACCTCTTAAAACTATTAAAAGAGTTACTATATTAATTTATAGCAACTCTTTTTTTATCAATAACTATGCAGCTAATTTAGCAGCAGCAGTTTCTATACAAGATTTTACATCAAGTGGTATTGATGTTCTAAATGCTATTCCAGCAGTTGCAAAATATGCATCATCGCTTCTTTTTACTTGTGCGTCTTTTCCTACTCCAACAACTAATGCTTTTTCCATATCAACAAACATCATGTCTTTGATATCATCACATTCAACAACTGGTCTACCATATATAGTAAATCCAAATTGAGTTGTTAAATCTCTAGTTAGTATTGGTTGGCCATCTGTACCAACTAAATTAAATAAAGCTTTTAAATGATTACTATTAACTACCCATGCAGCATTTTTTCTATACTCTGCTTTTAAACCAAAATATAAACCATTAACATCTTCTAATGCTATTGTTTCAGGTGCTTTTGGAGCTACTTTTACTGTTCCTTCAGCTTTGTTTAAAGTGTCTGCCATCATAGCTACTATAGTTTCATCTATAGCCTCTAATCCTTCAGTTCTTATTAAAGCCTCTGCATCATAAGATACATCATTTAATAATTCTTCTGATATAACAGTTAATAAAGCATATTTTTCAGGTCTTAAATCCACTTGCTCTACAAGTACATCCTTTTTAGTTATTTCAGCAAGCTCTGCAGCTTTTACTAATTTACCCATTTTGTTCTTTTGTACAGGTACTATAGTATTGCCATTGAAGTATTCTATTCGAGCATAAGATTTTAATGTTGGTTCTTTTGGTCTTTGTGTTACTATATCACCATTAAAAGTTGCTATACCTTTTGTATTAGCGCTAGTCATATCTCTGACTTGTATTTCTTCACCTGCTAATAATCTACTTCTAGTTTCTGCATCTTTTTCATCTTTATCTTGATCATCATCTTTTACAGTTTTGTCTGCACTTTTGTTTAATTTTTCAAGTACTTCATCTATAGCCTCTATTTTATCTAAGACTTCTTTTAATTTTTCAAGTACTTCTCCATTTTCATCTTTTTCAACTTTTTCTTGTAATTCTTCTGCCTCTCTTAAAAGCATACTTCTTTTTTCCATTAATCTTTTGTTTTTTAACATATAATTTTATTCCTTTCGTATTTAAATTATTTTTTTGCACAACAAAATAACCACTAGCTTTTTGCTACTGGTTTGTTATGCTTTCGATTTATTTTATTTTTATTGTTGTTCTTTTTGCTCTTGTTTAACAGTTTCATTCATAACTGTATTTACAATTTTTCCATCTTGTACTATAGAATTAAATTTGCTCAATGTTATGATATCTAAACCTTCTACTTGATCTAAATTTAATTTAGTTCTTACTTCGTTTAAGGACATTATTCCAGCATCTATAGCTTTTGTATAATAATCGATTTCTTCTGATTTGTTAACTCTTAATAAGTTATCTATATTGAATTCAAAAAAGTAATCTCCGCTTTCCTTTTCGTCTTCAGTTAATAAGAAGTTATTAAATAACTCCTCAATTCGTCTTAAATAAGGCAATAATGTATATTGTAAGAATTGTAAATTTGATTGCTCTAAAGTTCCATAATTACCGCTCTTGACCTCACCGCCGATTAAATGAGGACTAATCTTTAGCAGTCTAGCTATCTCTCCGATATTAAATTCTTGCATCTGCAATAGTTCAACATCTGCTGGTGACAAACTAATATTCTGATATTTTAATCCTTCAGGTAGCACTAGAACTCTACCGCTATTGCCCCCACTAAAGAATCTTTTTATCTTTGCCATTAGATCCTCTCTCTGATCTTTTGATGAGCTGCTTGGAGTTGTAAGTATCCCTTTCATGTAGGATCCATTTGAAATAGTAGCACCTAAAAATTTTTGTTGAGCTTGTCCTAATCCTATGGACTCTCTACCAATTTCTAATATGCCTTTTCCATGTATTCCATCTTCTGAGTTAAGGCATAAATTTATTAAATCATAATATTCATAGATGCCTCTGTATTCTTCTTTATTTACATAATATTTATAAGCATCTTTCCCAACAACTTTTCTAATTTCAACCTCTGAACGTTTTAAAGGTACTAATTTTTCTATAATACCTAAATCATTTTTTACGATTAAGATAAATCCATTGCCTTCCAATATGGCTGATTTAACAAATAAATCCTTTAGATCAAATGCAGTTAAATAATCATTACATGAACGATTAAGTATATAATTTATATTTTCTTTAACTCTAATTTTAGATCCATTCTCATTAATCCTATATTTATAAATAGGTAATGATGCAATTGTTTCTGATATCAAATTGACTCCACTAAAAAGTGCTGATAATTTAAAAGCAACTTCTCTATTTACCTTGCTAAAGCCTGTGAATTCAATGTTTATATTTTCACTTGCATTAAATTCTTCTGCTTGTGCTTGAGCTGCTTTAAAAGTACTAAAACCACTAAATATTCCCATTTTGCTCCTTTCTATTTAAACAATATATACATCATCTAAATTAATTTCATTTTTTTCTTCTGGTATATATTCATTTTTAAAACTAAATATAGTTGCTACTGCTAAATCTATTCTATATTTAGATTTACTTTTATCTAGCATATAATTTTCTTGTGCATCTGTTCTTGTAATTGCATTACTCATGCACCATGTATATAAATTTGATTTCTCATATTTTACTTTATTTAAATAAACTGCATTTCTAAACTCTTTAGTAGGAGTATTCAAATTGAAATAATTTTGTTTAATCTCAATTACATCAAATTCCTTAGCTAAGTTCATCATCATCTGATTACTATTGTAAGCATCAAAACATATTGCTTTGATTGAACAGTTTAACCTATTCGGAATATTTCTAATATAATTCTCTACATAGTTATAATCTATAACTGCTCCATCAAGTATATAACATTCTCCTAAACTCTCAGATAATATGTAATCAAATTTTTCTTTTCTATCCATTAAACTTTCTCTTGGTAAAAAACCTACTGACTTTGTATAATATACCCCATTTTCGTAATACATCATATTAACTGCTGACAAGTCTGTTGAAATTGACATATCGACTGATACTGTTATTTCTTTACCTGTAAAATCAATCTTTTCAACTTCGCATTTTTTCCACTTATCCATATTAATATAGCATTCTCTATTACTGGATCTTTGAGGCACATTAAATTGTTTTATAAGCAAGTTCTTCATTATGGCTGGATTTTCTAAAGCCTTTTTATATTCGTCCTCAATTGATGTTGCTGGTATTTCTTCCAGTATTGGACAAGCTTTAACCCACAGATTTTTATCGTGAATTTCTTCTGCATTATCAAGTCCATACATGATAGGTAGTATTCTTTCATTTGGCAAAATGCCTTCTAATATTTTTCTGCTATAATCCAGCATTTCCTCATACCAATTATCTTCGGTATTTACATCATATTCTGTACTGATCATAAAAGTTTGATGTGATTTTCTCATTAAGAAACCACTTGTTAATGAGTCCCTTAATGCTCTATCAACTATTTTTGCCTCATCGATAATGCAAGTTGATATATTCATACCATCCATGCTAACTGCATTTGATGATACTGCTTTAAATGTACTACCTTGAAATTCTAAATATTTTTTATAGATTTTAAAATGACTTGCTAAATCTGAATTGCTATTAACTAATCTAATTGCTTGGTTAACTAATATTTGTGCTTGTGTCTGTTTTCCAGCACCATTTACAACTTCGGCATTTGGCTCTAACATCATTGCGATTAGGCCAAGCATAGATACAATGTAAGATTTACCTTGCTTTCGTGGTAAATAAATAACTATATCTGTGTACCTATAAATTGAAGGATCTTCTTTCAATCTCCAGCAAAAAGCATTCTCTACAATGTTAGCCTGAAAATCTGCCAATACGATATTTTGCCCAACCTTTAAACCTTCAGTATACTTCAATTGATATATGAAATTATGAATAAATTTTGCCTTTTGGGCATCAAAATAATATTTATAATCATCTTCCTTACTTTTCTCAATATCGATAATAAATTTCTTTGCAAATAATCTCATCCATATATTGCTTGGAATCTGATCATTTAAAATTCTTTCACAATATTTATAGGATCTTGTATTATAAACTTCATTGTCAAACTCAAACATTTAGCCTCTTAATCCTTCAAGAATTTCACTCAGTTTATTTTCTTTTTCTTCTGTTTCAACATTAGCAGCAAATTTAGATCTTGAACTTGCACTCATTCCTATTGCACTCATATTTTTATTAAAGATACCCTCATAAGTTCTATAGGTTTTAACAGCAGGATTTTCTACTAATTCTACTCTATGTGTTTTAGTATTCTCTTTTTCAACCATTAAGCCATATTTTTCTATTAGTTCATTAGCTTGTAACATTCTATACTTTGCATTTGCACATATAGCAAATATTTCTCTATCTGCATTTGCTAATGCTTTAATGTGTAGCAATGGCTTAACCAGTTCCATATAAATTTCTTTTTCAGGCTCTGTTAGAATATCAGGTGGTACTGCTAATAAATCTCTATCGCCAACTAATGACTCTTCTGCTTTTAATCGATTTTCCTTCTCTTCTTTTGATAGGTGCTTTGATTGTAATTCTACTGGTATTCTCGGTCTTGCCATTCTCTCACCTTCTTTTTTATATTTTTATAATTAATTTTATATTATTGTTATATTTTCGATTTTTTTTAGTTTAGGGTAGATTTATTTTTTAGTTGACTCCTCGCTTTGGGTTTTTTTCCTCTCCTAAAAATAAATTTCCAATCTCCCCCACATTAAAAATTTATTTTTTTAAATAATAATCTTTAGCAAACATCCATTTGTAACCTTTGTGCAACTTACGTTTACCATTACAACATTCGCTAATTCTTCTTGATGAAAATCCATTCAAACTAGTAGATGCCTCACTTTCATATTCTCTTATGAATTCACCATCTAAAGTTAATTGAACTACTGGTTTTGCTGGACTAGCATTTAGCTTTGCTACTTCCTTATTAGATAAACTATATAGGTTATTATGTACTTCATGTAGTTTATCCTCTAACCATAAAGCCTCAGACTCTTCATCAAATCTGGCTACTATCTTTATTGTTATGTTTTCTTTGCCTACTTCATTAATGAAGTTTGTATATCTTTGATTTCTTTTATTAAATTTTTTTGCTCTATCATCATATCCACCTTTACGTTTACATTTACAATAGTCAACTGTGCCTTTGCCTATATAAACTGGTTTGCCTTTGTATAGGTGCATATATACAAAATACGGTTTTTTCTTTTTAATCATTCAATGTCCATTTCTACTCTCCACTTTGTACCTTCTATATAATCTATTTATATATTGATTCTAATGCTGCGATGTGTTCATCTTTTAACTTCAAATGCTCAACCAATTTAAGCAGCTTTTCTTTGTTATCTGCTCCAAATGAATGAACCATTTTGTGATGATCTGAGCAAAGTGAAATTAAGTTATCATTATCTAGTCTAAGATCGTAATTCTCTCTAAGATTTAAAATATGATGAACATCCTGAGCCATTGTAATTCTATAGAGTTCACTACAGATCACACAGGCATGATTATCTCTTTCTAGAATCTCTTTTCTCTTATCTCTCCAAGCTTTAGAGGAATAAAATAATCGATAACTATTATTTTCTCGATCTCTATAATATCTGTCAGCATTATATTTATTGCTTTTTACTTTATGTATATGTTGTTTTTCTTCCATCACAACTGATAAACACTTATCACAATATTTTGATCTATATGGAATCCTTGTTCCACATCTACCACATAGACTGTATAACATATTTTTTCACCTCACAAAAAAAGGAGATAGTAAGGAAGAAATTACTTCCTTACTATTTATTAATGAAATTATTCATTCCATTAGGTGCAAGATTTGTATACCAACATGATCAAATTTTGTTCCACTAACAATGCAAGTGAGGAACGGAGTTCCGCAACTTGCCTATATACATTTAATAAGTGATTATAAAAAAAATAGTACAAGAAATATAATCTTGTACTATTTTTTTAATTTTGCCTTCTTGATTTTTCAAGTTCGATCTAGTATTCTTTGGTTCTTTATAAATAAATTTTTGAATGGTCGTGAATAAAAGGGTATTATTCACTCACTATCAAAGTAAGCTAAGAACGGAGTTCGCAGCTTACGTTATATACTACACAATAAAAAAAATAGTATAAGATATAAATCTCATACTATTTTTATAATTAAAAGAGTTTTGAAATGGATCTGTAAAAAATTAATTTTACTCACTATCCTTAGTTGAAAAAATGGAATTTTTGAAACTAACTATTATATTATTAAAAAAATAGTATAAGATGTACTGATGACACCTTATACTATTTAGAAATAATTAAAAAGATATTTTTAAACTAAAACAATTAAAAGAGAAAAGATAAACACTTGTCTGAGTAAAAATTAATTTCTACTCATTAACAATGCAAGTGAAGAAACGGAGTTTCGCAACTTGCTATATTCTTAGTGATTGTATATTAATTTATTATAATTATATATAGCATCTTAATTACTCTAATTATTAATTATTTATTAATTTAAATTAATACATTAAGGCAAACTTCGTTTGCCTTAGCAACCCTTTGGGTTGCTTGATGAATGATTGTATTTATATTATTTTTCGTCCGATTTAAAAGTCACATACTATATATATATATAATAAGTATATGACTTTTAAATCGGACGAAAATATTTACTCTATTAAATGTATTGATTAATTTATTCATGTTGTGCTTTTTAAACTAATCTATTAAACTCGCATTATATTAATTAAATAATATTCTCTAAAATTAATCCATTGTTTTAAAAAATTCATATACAGTTCCAAAATATATTCCATCTGACATGTCTGAATATTCATCTTCTTTAGCTATATGAGGTATTAATGCATCCTTTAATTCGTCACTAAAATTAATAATTTTCATTACGTTATTTTCTACTGTATATTCTAAATACCCTAAAGATGATATTAAATCTAATGTTGATAAGATGCTGCCAATAATGTCTTGTTGTTGAAAACCAGCCATTTTTAAGTGCTTATTAAAAAATCTGTTGTACGATAATAGTTCTATATCTTTTTTTTCTTTAAATGATAGATAAAACAATAAACAGTTTCTTAAGCTGGCCATTGAAAAATTTCCAATTATATTATTTAATTCATCTGAAATAGATTTTGAATCATCTATTTTCACTTTTTTAGTACTAGATTCAAAAGAATATGCTAATTCAGAATTACTTTTAATAATATTTTCTTCTACTTGATCTATTCGTTTTTGTATATTATTCATTTTTTCACTTACCCCTTTTAATTCATCTACTGATTTTTTTATTCCATCTGCAGCATTTGCAATATTTGCTTGTACAGACTTACCTTGAGCGCCATCTATTAATGTATAAATTATAGCTATTACTGAAAGTATGATAGATGTTAGTGTTGACGCAAAATTAAAATTATTTATAAATGTAGTATTATTTGAAGTTTTTACAATAAAATCATGAGTATGTACTGTAATAAATATTACTATAATGTAAGGACTTACCTTATTAAAAATATATTTTATATTGCTCATATTGCCCCCCAAATTATAAATTATTATAATATTATTTTATAATACTTTTACCAATTTAAAAAGCTATTATTTATAATTTATAAATAATTTAAACAATCTTAATATTTAAGTTTTTATTTTTGGCTATGTTAGCTTTCTTCGTGATAAATATAGCAGAAAAATAACAACGCTTTAGTATTCTAAATACATAAATTTCTGAGATATAGTTATTTTATAACTTACTTTAAATTGTTCTTATTTTATAACAATTACTAAGTTAATTATATTGTATTATTTTCAACACTTATTTAAAACATAGCCTATTTCTATCTATGTTAATCTACAGAAAAAAATTCTATAGCATCTTTACTTGCTGCTTTTTTAAACTCTTCTGTAATTTCACCTTTTATTAAGAATGAACTAATTCCTTTATAAGTTTCTTTTGTTCTTTCATGCATATCTATAAACTCTTCAGGAGGCTCTCCAAATGCCACATTCTTTAATGAATCTATTTGATCGTCTAATTTGCTTATAATCTCTAATTGATCCTTTTTCATGGTTTTATCACATTGAATAAGTATTTTATTATTAACCTCTATTGATGCAATATCATATTGTAATACATCTATTGCTCTTTTCATAGTTTCCTCTGTCGCTCTAATTTCATATCCTTCATAGTATCCAATATAATATTTATTTTTATTATCTTTGAAAATATCCTCATGTTTTCTTAATTGATCTTCACATTTTCTTTTAAAACTTTTGTTCATATTTCTTATGTATACTTCGCCTTTATTGTTTAATCCTAATTCACTTAATATTCTTGCCTCTATGCTTAATATAGCATCAGATTCTTTTCTTGTGCTTACTCTATGTTTAATAGTTTTAGTAATTTCATCATGCTCTATAATAATAAAACATTTATTAAAATTTATACATCTTTGAGAGTGAAGTCTGTTTAATGCTCTCTCTAATTTTCGTGTTATTTGATTATGATTTTTGATAAAAAACTTTCTTAAATATTCTTCATCTATATCAAGTTCTTGAGCTACTTCACTAGTTTTAGCATTTGCTTTTTTATAGTTCTCATGTATTAAATTACAAACAACTAAAGCATTACTTTTTGATAAAAATAAAGACTCGTCTTTATGTTTTTTAACATGTTCATTAACTAAATATACAATGATTGTTTCAAGATCAATAGCAGTATCTATATTATTTCCACCTTTATTAAATACTCTTTTATCTTCTACAACTGGTAAAGGTTTGTCTAAGAATTCAAGTATTTTTATATATCCTCTTTTGTTACCTTTTTCATATTTTAGAAAGCAATTGATGTTCTCAACCTGTTTTTTTCTATTATTACCACCATTAGGCAGTTCTTTTTTAAATATATTTTTATATACTTCATTTGTTTTATATTCTTTTCCTATTTCTAATCCGTATTTTTGCATTTTCTTCATCCTTTCAAAATTTATCTTAAAGACTTTAGATCATGATAATCTAAAGTCTTTTTACTTTTATTTTACTAATCTATCTACGATTTCTTTTAAATCATGTTTATTATAAAATTTGATATACATCATAGTTAATTCTTTAGCACTTGTATAATCAAATTTACTTTCAAAGTAATTTAATAAATATTCTTTAAAAACTTCTTTTACTTGTTCTTCTTCAACTTTTATATTTTCTACTGATTTATCTTTTATTTGCTTTAGTAGTTGATCTTGTTTTTCTTCCAATAATTTTTCTACTAATTTCTCTAATAGTTCTTTATAATCTTGTTGCATTTTTATATCTCCTCTTCTTTTTCTTCTAAATAATTTGCAATTAATATTCCTATTACATTTGAAATAGTTCTATGATCTTTCTCTGCTTTTTCTTTTAATCTTTTTTTTGACTCTTCTGTTATTCTGATAGTTATTGTTTTCTCTTTTATTTTTTTCATATTATCTTTCCTCTCATCTTATTTTTGTTGTACTATGTAATTACCTTTTACATATATTAGTTATCCTTTGTATTACAAAAATGTAAAAGAAATTTGAAATTTTTTCAAAAAAAATAAACAAGGACTAAATTAATAATTCTTGCTTATTTTAATAGTTTTTATTTTGTAAAATCTTTTATTTCTAATGTAGGAACTTCTTCTCCTTCATAATTATATGTATCTAATGTTGTTCTTCCATCAATTGTAATTATATCGCCTTTATTAAGTTCTTTATAATCTACTTCTTTTGGATTATAAAAATAAAGTAATTTATCTGAATCCCCTTCAAATGCCATAATTATCTTATAATCCCCATTCACATATTGAGAATATATTATTTCACCTGTAAATAAATATTCTTTATATGGATTTTCAAATAGTGTTTGATACTCTCTATCATATTCTTCTAAATCAAATTTGTAACTTATTTGTTCACTTGAACTATTTACTACAGATGAACTACTCATCGATGACGAACTAGGTGATGATGAACTAATTACTGATGTTGTTTTTGTTTGTGCGCAACCAGTAACAGAAAACATAGTAATTAATAATAATGTAATTATTTTATTTTTCATAAAAACTCCCCCTTTTATATTAAAATCATCATATTTAGACTCTTAGTCTCACCATTGTATATTTTTATATTAATTTTTTTAGCAGCTATTCCTGATCCTAAAGTAATTATTATAGTTCCAAATAATGTAGCAATATTACCACCACCAAATAAAACACATATAAAACTTACTGCACCAAATACAGAAATTAGGTATAATATTATTTTAACTATAAAATTAATATATTTTATAAGTATATGTTTTGTTTCTATTGGCATTGTTTTTTGTTGAGTTCTTACTGGAGTACTTATCTTAGTTTTTACTTTTGTATTTTTATTATTAGGTACATGATAACTTACTCCATTTCTCCAAACATTTAATTTCACATGTTTTCCTAATTTAATGCTTTTTCTTACTCTTAATCCCATTTTACTCACCTTGCCCCCTTATAAAAAATTTATATTATTTCTAGATACTCTTTTTGTTCATATGTCATATCTATATAATAATTGTAGCAATAATTTAGTATTATGTCCCCTAAACTTTCATTGTTTCCATATTGTTTATCCCTCTTCCCTTTATATTATTTTTATTTTTTAAAATTAAATTATCAGCTTGATTTTTTGGGATACACCTTGAAAGAGGGATACTCTCTCAACCACTATTATTTATAGTTTTATCAAGTATTATAACCCCCTCTTCAATGTGCTTTATTGGGATACCCTCTTAAATAAGTTTTATGATGCTCCCTCAGTCGATTACTCATTATAAATTTGTCGCATATTCTCACGATATAACCAATTCTTATGCTCCTGATAATCCCCTTTTTTTCTCCAAGTAACTGCTAGATTATTTATATTGTTGTTTAATTTGTTACGATCTTTATGTACTATTTTAAGAACTCTCTTATCAAGATAATTATTAAATGCTATATATACTAAATAGTGTATATACTCTGTTTTTCTATTCCCCTGATCATTTATAATATTTATTGCTAAATAACCATTTATTAATCGTGGCTTAATTTCTTTCCAAAGTATACAATGGTAGTTATCACCTCTTAGAGTATCATATTCTATTTTTCTTTTTGCACTAAATACTCTCCCTGTATTTGTAACAAAATAATTCTTATAATATGGTATCGGCTTTATGATCTCACCATAATGTAAAAGTTGTTGTAAATTACTATCAATCTCCACTTGCTCTGTATTCCTTATTAGCCTTGCCATCCCCTTCACCTCGCATTATTTGATATTGTAAGAAATCGTTATATACTTCTTTATTTGATAATTTATATTTAGTAAGTTTTGCATAATGGTATCCTTCCTGTAATGCCTTCTTATCCGCCTCTACAGTAAGTATATCTACTTTGGTTAATATATCTTTATAAATATCATGGTTAATCGCTACGTTATTGTCTGCAAAATCTTTCAGCTTTTCTTGAAGATATTTATATGTTGTGGAATATAACTCACTTCTTTCAAATTCAAATGTGTGTCTTGTTAGTTTTGCTACTGTATAATTGACCTCGTGCTTGTTAATTTCTTTTTCAGCTATTCTATTTAAAAAATTCTCCTTAGTATCTACTACCTTTTTAAAAGGCTCATATCCATTTAGTAATAAACCTTCTGTTACTTTTATAAATAACTTTAGAAGGTTTATTACTATATACAAACTGAATTTGCTAACTTTTAATACTCCACTAATTAAAAATTTTAATAACTCCTCATACTGATTATAATATTCATCACTTCTTGCATCCTCTTGTAAAACATATGTTGCTTTAGTATTTGTTTCTTTATCAACTATTTCAATTTTATTCACGATGCTCACCCCTTTTAAAAGGACTCCTAGAAATTGTAATTATTTTCTAAGAGTCCTGATCTTATTACTCTTTCATTATTTCGATTATAAAAATATGTTGTGGTTAATAAATAAATCTGCTTTCCAGTAGTTATCAAATGTCAACATAGGTACACCTATAATTTTATATTGCCAACGTCCTATCTTTACTATTTCCATTTGTTATCTCCCCCTAAAAATCTATTACATCACTCGATATCTCTGAGTAATCATTAGTTTCCTTTTGTTCTTTATTAGTTACTGTAGTATCTTGATTGTTATTATCTGTTACTGTTAGTTCTTTATTAGAACTATTAGGAACTAATTTATCTTTATAGTAACTTTTAATAATATATAGCGCTTGTTGTGTCGGTGTTCTGCACTCGTCCTTGCTCTCTTTTTTTATCTGATCTAATAGTTCTCCCTTTACTTCAAATTTAATCCACATATTATTTCGCCCTTCTTTTGCTTATAATATCAGCACCCATAACATTACTCCAAAGTGCATCAGGTAGAATTGTTATATTACCATCTTGTGCTAAATATCTTTGTAATGCAATTGCTCCACCACCTACTAATACAAGCTTATGAATTAGGCTCTTATACCCAATATCGGCTAATGGCTTATATATATGATTTTCTATATACTCAGTTGCAAATATATCTATAATTTCTTTTAGATCATCTTTTAAGCCATCATATTTATTGAATAATAGTTCTGCATCTTTATCTGTATAGGTTTCTAGCAGCTTACTAGTTAATACTTTTCCAAGCTCACTATAAAATATATTCATGCCTCTCTCTGATGTAAAAGATTGCTTTACTACTGGTGTTCTATTTACATAAGTAGCCGATAGATCTACGCCCCCAACATCGACCAAATATAAAGCTTGATTTAATAGTTTTGCATCTGTTACTAAACTAGAGAATCCCTCAGCACATACCTCTACATTTGTTACTTTGAATTTTTTAGTATATCCATTTGGATTCGTTACTGCATAATCACCTTTTAATAAGTCCTTATATTTTTCTTTATTCTCATTTGATATATAAAGGCTTAAAGGTAATAAAGTTGTTATATCAATTTCTTGTCCATCTTCTACAAATGAATATAATACTTTACCTAAAAGTGCTTTTTTCTCGATGCATATCTTATTTGTATTTTTTTTAGATCTTGCAGCCTCACCAAATATATAAGATCTCCCATTGATTTCGTATGCTCCAAATGTTCCAGTTTCGACTTCTTCAACATTTGAATTATCCATTATTTTTTTATCGTTAACTAATGCTTTGTAATTTGAGTTCCCTAAATCGATATCAATATTTTTCACTATATTATTTATTTCTTTTATTAAATCCATTGTTTTAACAACCCCCTATGCTAGTTCTTTTCTTTTAGCTTGTAATTTTAATAATTTTCTTTCCAATTCATCCTCTGTATATTTTCTAAAATGCTCATTAAAAGTGTCATGGTACTTAGTTTTTACTGAGTAATTATTATTGTGATAATCCTTTGTATTTGCCTTTGTGTCGGCTTTTGGATTATTATTTGAGTTATTATCTATGTTCTTTTTGTTCTCGTTTTCTAGTTCCTTTTCAATGCTTTCGTAACATCTAATCACATATATCAAATGATATCCATTTGGTTTATATAAATTGGCTCTATCTATCGCTTTTATAAGTAAGTCACTATCAAGTTCATTTAACATATCTATATCTTTTTGATTTAATGATCTTATAACTTTAGCATTTTTACTTATTAGTAATTCATTAGTAGATTGCTCTACAGGTGGCTCTATATCGTCTTTTGCATCGATATCTGAGTTAGTAGTTGATTGATCTTCTAAAGGCTCTTCTTGTGGTACTGGCTCACTATTATCATCATTTTCTTCAGTATCATATACTAAATATTTGTTGATGTAATATATATTATTTTTACCTGCTTTTAAAGGATTTCTTTGTCTTAATATATAGCCTTTACACTCTAAGGCATTTAAAACTTTGCTTATAGTCTTTAGGCTTATTCTTGTACCTTCTGCAATTTGTTCTCTTTTTGGGAATGCATATCCATATTTTTTGTTGTTGTAACTAGCTAAATATATTAATACTAATTTTTCATTTCCCTTTAAGTCTTTATCATTCCATATACCTTTTAGATCAATCACTTTTTTCACCACCCTACTTAAAATTATCATATCTACAGATATCATATCTATAAGTAAAGTATAGTTATTATTATATTATTTGTCAATAATATATTTATAAATATTATATATTATTTAAATATTATATTTATAGATAGTATATATTCAGGTTAATTATGTGATATAATAGTTAATATAATAGCTTTATTTAAAAGGAGTGTATAAATGGTACAATTAAATTTAGAAAATATTTTAGACAAGAAAAATAAAACAAAATATTGGCTATCAAAAGAAACAAATATCTCATATGGCAATATTAGTAAGATGTGCAATAATGAAACTAAATCTATAAGCTTTGAAGTATTAAGCAAACTTTTAATAGCTTTAGATTGTACTCCAAATGATCTATTTGAAGTAATAAAAGATTAACTAAGAGGACTTTTTAAAAGAGTTCTCTTTTTTATTGTTTATTATTAATTAAAATATCAATTACTTATAATTAATAATTTATAATAGATATTTATATTAATAATTATATTAATATATAGTAGTGTAAAAGTTCCCCTTTCAATGGTGTAAAATTACACTATTCAATAAGGTAAAATTACATCATTCAATAGAGTAAAAATTCCCTATTTAATATAGTAATATTGCACTATTCAAATTTATCCACATAGTTATACACATACTTATCAACAGGCTTATCCACAAAAAAAGCTACTGAAATTAATCAGCAGCTTTGCCTAAAATTATTATAATTTTTCTTTATCATGTGTATATTTTATTTTACAAGCACCTACACCATCATATCCATCAAATCCATGTTGCACTCCATTAAATATAAATACATCTTTTTCTTGATCATATTCTATATCATAATAATCCCAATCTTTATTTCCAAACCTAATCATTGTTAGAACTACATTCTTATCTGTTTTAAAAAATCCATTAATTGGATCACCACATCCGTTAGCATGATCTTTATAAAAATAATCTTCGAATGCATGATATTTTCTGCTCTTGTCATTAACAGTATCATAAATCTCATGCATCAATTCTCCTTTACTATTAGGCTTAATATGCCCTGATGCAGTATATGAATCACCATCACCTTCAGCATAATCATAATGAACTTGAATATATATTTCTTCATCTCCATTATTTTTTACATATAAATTTTTTCCCTCAGTCCAAAATTCAACATCAACTGAATATAATTCAAAATCCTTTTTTATTCTTATTGTATCTATATTATTTTCATTTATATCACTTGAGGTATTAATGGTGCTATTACTTTTAGTACATCCGATAAAACCAATAGATAATAAAATAGATATAAGCATAAATAAATATTTTTTTAGCATAAAATTCGCCCCCTTATATTAAAATTGTAACATCTAAAAAAATAACTTTCATTAATGATATTAAAAAAGCTACTGAAACTAATCAGCAGCTTTACATAAAACCTCGTATTGGAAAAATACTTTTTTATATGTATTTACTTTTAGATCTGTAAGTAATACTTTTCTAATTTCTACAATTTGTATTTTTTTATCCTTTAAATAATAGAATTCAAATTGCTCTGGTACTTCTGGAATATCTACAACAAAATTAGTATCATCAATTACAAATTTACATGGATACATCATATCACCTCTATATGCATCTTTGACATAATTTGTAATTAATATACATTAAAATACATTTATTCAATAAATTCCCATGTGAGTTTTCCAGCAGTCTTTTGTTTCCCTCTGCACACTCTAGAAATACATGAAGGATCTATATTATATTTTCTACTTGCATCAGATAAATAATTAAACTCTTCACCTGTTTCAATGCATCTAACAGGTTTGTTATTTGATTGTCTTAGTTTCTTTTTTTTATCTTCTTCTGACATATTTATATAGTCCTTATAGAATACCCATATTGCTGGTGCGCCATTTATTTTTCCTATACTCTTTTCTTTTCCTCTGCAAACAGATACAACATGCCCAGCAGTTGATTTATTTATATTATTTTTTTTACAAGCATCTACTGGATTTTTATATACTTCTCCAGTATTTAATAATACTACTTTTTCCTTTGAAAAGTTCTTTACTTTGTACTTTTCTAAACTAATAATTAAGTTCATAAAATCACCTCTTTTAAAGATGTGGGTATATAATACCTTCTCTTTCACATTAGAACTTCCACCATATAGGGTGCCACAAATAGGTCGAATTATCTATACTTCACTTATAGACAGAACATTATTTGTATTAAGCAGAGCTGTTGTAGTTGCTATTCCTGCTGGTGTAATAACTTGGCTTTTGGCAAATATCACTATCGGAGATATGACTATTTTAAATCATATAGCATTATTTTTAGATCCAATAGGCAAATTTATCGGACTAGATGGATTTATACTTCTAGCATTTATTTTAGGAATGCCAGCAAACGAAATTGTAATACCAATTTTGATAATGTCTTATATGGCTACAGGTTCTATGACTGATTATTCTAGCCTTAGTGAGTTAGGGGCATTATTAACAAGTCATGGTTGGACGTATTTAACAGCTCTAAATTTAATGATTTTTAGTTTACTTCATTGGCCATGTACTACTACGCTTTTAACAATAAAAAAAGAAACAGATAGTCTTAAATGGACTGCACTTGGATTTATAATTCCAACATGTATAGCATTTATTGTTTGTTTTTGTACTAGAATTTTATACGATTTTCTTATGTTTGTTTTTTAAAAAAATATATATTTATCTAAACTTTTGCTGTGTCTAGTTTTCAATATAAATTAGACTCAGCATTTTATTTTTCATTTAAAGATTTTTAATAATTTCAAATTTTCTAATAAATTTATTTTTTTTGATGATTATTTTTTGTCAATATAGTACAATTATATTATAGATAATATATTTTAATGGAGGGAGTATCATGGATAAATTATTCATTATATTATTAGTTTTGTTTGGTATTGGATTTATTTATTTTCTTTTTATGGTGAGCATTCAATTTACTCGCATTAATAGGATTAATTTGCAACTTGGTATGGATGTGACAAAATTATATGAAGGTGACGAGGACGAGCCTATAGACCCGCTTTCTTCTCTAATCAGAAGATGTGCTATGTTTTTATATAAAGTTTCTGTAAAACTATGAAAAACGTTATCTTATTAAGTGTTTAAAATTTTTTAATATATAAATTCAAACAAAAAAGTGGGATATAATCCCACTTTTTCTTGAACTTATTATATATATTAGTTTTAATAAAAATTCTTTAATTGATTTAATCTGCTTGGATGTCTTAACTTTCTTATGGCTTTAGCTTCAATTTGTCTGATTCTTTCTCTTGTAACACCAAATACTTTACCTATTTCTTCTAAAGTTTTTGGATCATCATCATCAAGACCAAATCTCATTCTAAGAACTTTTTGTTCTTGTTCGCTAAGACCAGTTAAAAGTTCATTGATTTTTTCTTTTAAATTGTGTTGTTCTACTTCATGCATAACTACATCAGAAAAGTTAGCATCTGAAGGTATAAATTCTACTAAACTACTGTCTTCATCTTCTTTTATTGGTGTATCTAATGATACTACGTTTTTATCACGTTTTAATATTTCTATAACTTTGTCTACATCCATATCACAAATATCAGCTAATTCTTCTAGTGATGGTTCTCTTTGTAATACGTTTGAAAGCTCTTGTTTCTTTCTTTTGACAAAGTTTATTCTTTGATGAAGGTGTACAGGTATTCTAATAGTATTTTCACAATCGTCTATATATCTTGTAATACTTTGTTTAATCCACCAAGTAGCGTATGTACTAAACTTATACCCCTTAGTGTAGTCATACTTTTCTACTGCCTTGATAAGACCTATATTCCCCGCCTGTATTAAGTCAAGTATATCGACATTTTCTTTTCTATATTTTTTGGCTATACTTACCACTAATCTATAATTAGCGTTTATAAAATCTTCTTTCGCCTCAGGTATTTCTTCATTAACCTTTTTGGCTAATTCAACTTCTTCAACTGCAGATAGCATTTTGTATTCTTCAATTTCTTTTAAATACATTTTCATTGCATTTGATGATCCTGATGCATCTGCATGGACATAATTTTCATAAGTATTTTCTTTTTTAGCCCCCATAATATAACCCCTTCTTTTTACACATAGTTTATTTATCTTATATAGCTATTATATGTTTACAAATAAAAAAAATATAATTCCATTTAATCAAAATGTCAATTATCTTATCCATAATTAATTCTACATATTGCATTAAAAACCTTTATTTTTTAGCAATTTTTCCCACATTTTTTTATAGCTTTATATAGATAATATTTTTGATTTAAAATCATTAATAAATTAAGCTTAAAACTAATTAATGTTGATGTCCACAACCACATCCGCATCCATCATTATCTTCATGATGGTGGTCATGTCCACATCCGCATCCATCGCCATGATGCATATTTTCTTCTTCTCTTAATTTTGCTTCCATTTCGAAGAATTCTTTTTGCATTTGATCGTATGTAGGAAGAGATGCTTCTGTATTGTATTCTTCTCCAGTCCAGTCTGCATACATCATTTCATTTCCATTTGTAAGTATCATTCTACCAGCAGTAGTTATATTGTCTACATCTTCAAGGAAATCTATTTCTTTTTGTAATGCTTCTCCTTCCATTACAAAGTCTTCATCTACACATGTTACTATTAAAACTGGAACGTAGTAATCTTCTCCGTGTTCTTTTACAACAACATTTACTATTATGTCTAAAACACCTTCTGCTCCTTCTTCAAATTCACTTAGAGGAACATTTGTGTCTATCATATCTTGAGGTACTAGTAAATCCTCCATTAAATATTTTAATACTCTTTCTTTAACAAATTCTTTTGACATATTTTTCTCCTTTCTATATAAGAAAATATTTGTATTAGTTTGATTTGAGGGTAAGTTTGTAGATACTTTTAAGTAAATACTTTTACCTTTTAAAACACATATTTTAAAACTATATTGTTTTTATATATTTTAAATAAATATAGTTTTAATACTCAATTTTTTAGTAAAATTTCATCATATGTGTTATAAAATACACAAAATTATTTGTCTTTTTGTTACAAAAATACTATATTTCTTCTTTATAATATAATAGATTTGAAAATTTTTCAATCTTATTTGTTACTTCTTTTATATAAGATTAAATATTTTATTATATTTGTAAAGTTAAATATATAATTTTTTATTTTTTAGTATAAATCTTATACCTTTATAATTATATCCAATTTAAAATATATTAATTCAATATATTATATAATTTCATTTTTATGTACTTTTCTTAAAAATTCCTTAAAATAAAGATATTTTAACTTTTTTATTATATAATCATGTTACAACATTGTAATCGTATTTATTTTTAAAAAACTATATATTATAAGTATGAATAAATTTATAATTTATAAACTTTATATTTTAAATTAATACGTATATGTATTGGGAGGAAATAAAATGAAAATAAAAAATAAAATAGTCTCTGTACTAATGGCTACATGTCTAGTATTTTCTTCATTTGGATTTAGTAAATCTTTTGCTGATAGTTCAAAAGTCGTAACTATCGGTGTAAATAATACTGCAGAGCAAAGACAAACTATTTTAAATTACTTCGGTGTAAAAGAAAATGAAGTAGAAATTGTAACTGTAAATAATCAAGAAGAAAGAGCTTATCTTGGAAAAGTAGCTACTGAAGAACAATTAGGTAGAAAAACTTACTCTTGTGCTTATGTTGAACCTACTACTGAAGGTAGTGGTATCAATGTAAAAACAGCAAATATAACTTGGGTAACATCTTCTATGGTAGCAACAACTTTATCAACTGCAGGTTTAACTGGTGCAAACTGTGTTATCGCTGCTGTGTTCCCTGTAAGTGGTACTGGTGCATTAACTGGTGTAATGAAGGCGTTTGAAAATGCTACTGGCGAAAACCTTGATGAAGATAAAAAAGAACTTGCTTCTGAAGAATTAATAACTACAGGAGATTTAGGTTATGATATTGGCCAAGATAAGGCTACAGGTATAATAAATGATGTTAAAGCTGATATTATAAAAAATAATACAAGTGATAAAACTCAAATTGCAAACACAATAAACAATATAACAAACAATTACAATGTGCAATTAACAGATGCTCAAGTTGATAAAATAGTCGCTTTAATGGAAAAAATAGCTGCTCAACATTACGATTACAATGAAATGAAAGCTACTTTAAACAATGTATCTGATGTTGTAAAAGATAATTTAAAAGATGCTGGTGAAGATTTAAATAATTCTGGAATACTTGATTCTATAGGCTCATTCTTTAGTGGTATAGGTGATTGGTTCTCTAATTTATTCTCAAGTTCAAAAGATTTAGGTATATTAGGAGATACTAACGACTCTATGTTAGGTAAAGATTCTATAATAGATGCAACTGATAAAGCTGCTGAAAATTTACCTTCTAAAGAAGAAGCTGAAGGATTTTTAACTAAAATAGTAAACTGGTTTAAAAGTTTATTCTCATCTGATAGCTCAGATGGTGGTTCTGATAATAATTCAAACCAAAATAACGGAACTACAATGACTAATCCAGATAGCAATAACGATAATAACAATAGTAATTTAAATAATAGCGATAATAATACTGACAGTAATAGCGATGCAAATAACAATAATGAAAATCTAGACAATAATACAAATGATAACTCTGATGTTCAAAATCAAAGTAATGAAAATAATTCATCAGATAATACATTAAACCCAGAAGTACAAACAGATACAGAACATTTTGATACAAACTAAAAATCATAAGGTAAATTCAATAATGTTAGATTAAGAATGAGGTCATATATATGACCTCATTTTAATATTATTTATATATCGAAAACTTTATTCCATATAATTTTCATAATCAATATTAATAAAATTAAGTAGGCCACACTAAAAATATATGGCGCTTTTAATATTATTAAATAATGCAATAATACAGCAACCCCTACAAATCCAATTGATTTTATTATATTTAAAAAATTAGATGTATTTGCAGTAACTGCATAATCTTCTGAAAATGGAAGTGACTTATTATTTATTCTAAAAGTTCCCATTGAAATAAAAATTGTAGATACAAATGCTATAAGCAAATGCACAATAAATTTTGCTTTGAATAAAATCAAATATGGAATCCCTATTATTATAAATACAGGTACAAATAATTTAATTATTATAACCTTAAATTCTGCACTGTATATATTTTTCTTTTTACTTATTGGAAGAACATCATATATAAATGATGCTTCATACTCTTTTGAATATTTCAATAGTAAAATACAGTTTTGTAAAAGAATTACTGCTAAATAAATATTTAAAAAATTATTTGTTGTACTTAGAGATTTTAAATATTCCATTATACTCATACTTCTGTCATAAGTTACAATCAAAAGAACAAGTGGCATTATTATCCCACTTGCCAAAGTTGGATAAACTCTTGTTTTAAATTCCCTATCTCTGCTTAAATTAGTATATATAAACTCAAAGAATGATTTTTCTTCGTTATTTTTGCATATCTTGTCACCTAATTTTGAAACAAAACTTTTTTTAGCTTTTGAATCTTTTTCATTATACGATACTTGCTCTAATTTCTCTAAATTTCGTTCAAAAGCCGGTGTTAATTTTATATATATCAAAATAGATAAAATAGGTACGATTATACCTAAGATAGACATAATTATATATAGTGTTTCTATCTTTCCATAAAAAGCAACACAAAATAAAGATGCAAACCACATAAATGGAATAAATAAATCATATGCTTTTATGCTAAATGTATAATTTATTTGTATATCACTTAATGAACTTGTAATTAAATAATACATAATTGAAAAAACAAGAATCATGAATATTTGAAATAAATTTAATACATCTTTTAGTTTTTCGCCTTTAAATTTTTTTATAAGCAGATAATAAATAACAGACGTCATCATAATCAACAAAAAGTCCATAAGTATCATACATAAAATGAATAACAAACAAAATCCTATATTATATGCCATTAAAATCATAAGAATTGAAAAAGCACTTATAGACAAACTTATTATCGAAATATATATAATTATATGTACTATTTTTGCCATATTTAAAGTTATGTCCTTAACATCTGTAATACCTATAATATGTCTATCGTATGTATCTAAAATTACAGATGAAAAATCTGTTATAAAACAAGTTAAAAGCATTACAAATATAAGTGCAAATAAGACTGTCATCTTTGTCATAATATCAAGTGGCATCACTATTATCCTAGATGCAACAAAACCTATTATTAAATATAAAATAACAGATTGCATCAATGAGTTTTTATTTTCACTTGAGTTATTCTTTCTCTTATCTAAAGTAAGCTTCATATTGACTATAAGTCTCATTTTTTCGTATTCTACACCAAAAGCTTCAAATAGAGGCCTAAATAAATCTAAAATTTTTAAACTAAAAAAATCTTCCATATCTATACCTCTTTTATCACTTTTATAAATTTGTCTGCTATCATAGAATGATCTTCAAACCCTGTTAAATCGTTAAATACTTCTTCTAATGATTCTTTGTTATTTAGTTTTTTTATTTCGTCAAAATTACCATCTGCAATTATTCTTCCATCTTTTAATAAAAGTATCCTGTCGCTTATTTTTTCAACTACCTCCATAATGTGAGAAGAATAGAAAATAGTTTTTCCCTCATCTCTTAACTTAGATATTATTTCTTTTATAACAAGTACACTATTCGCGTCTAATCCGCTTAAAGGCTCATCTAAAAATAATATATCTGGATTATGCATAAGCGCCGATATTATAATAACTTTTTGTTTCATACCTTTTGAAAAAGATGATAATCTCGATTCATATGCATGTTCTATTCCCAAAATCTCCATAAGAGCGTGTGCTTTTTTGTCACAATCATCATAAGATAAATTGTAAAGTTGACCTATAAAAGTTAAATACTCTCTTGCTGTTAAATTTTCGTATAATTTCGCAACCTCTGGAACATATCCGATGTTCTTTTTGAAATTATAATCTTGATTTTTTATATCTTGTCCAAATATTTTTACTTCTCCACTATAATTTCCATTTAGTCCTAAAAGTATTTTTATAGTTGTACTTTTTCCTGAACCATTTGGACCGATATAGCCGATTATAGTCCCTTTATAAACATTTAAATCTATATTTTTTAAAACTTCTTTTTCCCCATAATTAACCCCAAGGGATTTTATTTCTATTACTTTCTCCTCCATTAAGACTCTCCAATATTATTTATTTGCTCATTTCTCTAGATTTTTCAACACAAGCACAAACTGCATTTATAACGGCTGAGCGCATCCCTTCATTTTCTAATACTTTTACTGCATCTATTGTTGTTCCTGCTGGTGAACAAACCATATCTTTTAATTCACCTGGATGTTTACCACTTTCAAGCACCATTTTAGCAGAACCTAAAACTGATTGTGCTGCAAAGTTGTACGCTTGTTTTCTAGGCATCCCAGCCATAACTGCTGCGTCTGCCATAGCTTCTATAAACATAAATACATATGCTGGTGAAGAACCACTTACTCCAATTACTGCATCTATTAAATATTCTCCAACTACTTCACTTTTTCCAAAAGAATCAAATATATCTTTTACTATTTTTAACTCTTCATCTTCTATATTTTTATTTGGGCATAAAGCTGACATTCCTTCATTTACAAGTGCAGGAGTGTTTGGCATAGTTCTAACTATTTTTTTATCAGCTCCTATTATATTTTCAATCGCTTCTATACTCTTTCCTGCTGCTATCGAAACAACTATTTTTTTATCATCTATTAAATCTGCTACTCCTTCTAATACACCATCAAATATATTTGGTTTTACAGCCATAAATACTATATCAGAATTTTTTACAACTTCTTTTGAATCTAAAGTCACATTTATATTATATTCTTGTTGTAATCTTTCAAGATTTGCCATTGTCTTTGCACTAGCGATTACATTTTCTGGTTTTACCAAATTAGATTTTACAATCCCTCCAATTATGGCACCTGCCATATTACCTGCTCCTATAAATCCTATTTTTTTCATTATTTCATTC